>Ga0068631_100328_pt1 | contig 18492 bp, 18 predicted proteins | sample InSIn5gowninarea_2_FD_77434 | JGI IMG/M metagenome (GOLD analysis project Ga0068631, IMG submission 77434) | Clean room microbial communities from NASA Spacecraft Assembly Facility at Jet Propulsion Laboratory, Pasadena, California, USA -... ...
GGTCATCTGATTACGAAGTTGTTCGCCTATTCCACGGCTTTTGTGCTGCTTCAACGTCTGCGCCTGACATGACACCTTCAGAGGCACCATTTATTTCGAACTCTTCCACTGTGCAGCACTCCAGAAGCCCGGCAGACAGCAGGGGCAGTCGCGCAACAACAGACGTGCAGATAGCATTGAGATCCTTGTCGTTCATTGGCTTATATGTCTTGGTATAATACGATGAGAGGTCAGGTCGCGCTGTGAGTGCCAGCTGAAGCAGAGGCATCGGGAAATACTCATACAACCCCAGAATCTCGGAAACCTGCGCTGCGTGTATTGGATGATCCATCGCGCTTCTATTCAACATTTGTTGATACAATCCCTCAATTTCCGACGGGAGGTGTTCGATGCGTTGCTGGAGCTCACCAATGGTATCAAATGATTCCAGACCAATGCAGATATTATGAAGCACAAAGTGGACCCACAAGAATACACCGTCTGCTTTGACACATATCTGTCTTGCTAGATTTTCAAGCTCTGCTTTGATCTGGTCTTCAGTAACAAACTGAGCCCTTTCTCGTAGTGTACTGAGTATATGATGTTCAATATCCGCCCGAGTAAGGCTCTCGAGTCGTACTTGTGGCACATCCGACAAGCGCTTCATTATGTGTGTTTCAGGCCGGCTCGAGATGCAGATTTTGACGTTACAAAAATCGCGCAAACCAATTAGAAGTTTCCACAGACGATCTCTACTGTCGCCTGGATTACATTTATCGAATCCATCGAGAAAGATGCAGTAATAAGTCTTCGAGTTGCTTAGTGACTTTACTAATAGTCCTTCAAGCTCTTCGGTCGACCATTGATCGATGGAGTATCTTGAGGCACTCTTCTGTATAGAGAACCCGATCCGCTCGAATACTTGCCGGTGATCTGTGGCAATTCGAAAGATACAAGAGGCCAAAAAGCCTTTGAAATTGGTTTGGTTCGGTTTGCCAGCAGCACAAAAGCCGTGGAATAGGCGAACAACTTCGTAATCAGATGACCACTCTTGAAGGTAGTGTACTGTTCGTTCATCATCATAGAGGAATTTCATGAATGTGCTTTTGCCAGAGCCAGGCTTGCCAGATATCAAGTACATGTTTCCTGTGCCCTTGAGCCATTGCGATAGACTTGACTGACTGTCTTTTTCGTGTGGCTCTTCAGGTAGCTCGTTGTCGACGATTGAGTTCTTAAGCTTTGCCAGTTTTGTGTCGTCAAAAGCCCATTCATAGGTCGCATGTTTGGTCGACAAGATCTGTTCATATCGAGCCGTAGTGGTGTGTGGCTCCAGTGATTTCAAGAAATCTCGCTTCGAGGCACCATAGTCGTCTGGCGTGTGACATTTCCTTGAACAGAAGTACATTCGACCATAGATGTCGCCTTGGATATTCGTACCTCCTTCGACATGAGTATAATCGTAAGAATGTGAATGGTGCACACAGCCACTAGCGAGAGTCTCGCGCTGTACATCTGGTGTCGGTGACTGCGCTTGCTGTTGTGAATTCTGATCAGCTACATCGTCCAGTATTGGGCTGGGGCTGCTCGACGCTGTGTGAGATACCTCTGGCAAGGGTTCCATGACACAGAGGGAATCAAAAGGTCAACAAAATACAGATACAGCGATCAAGAAAAGGTCAGCAAGTCTGAGCTCTTGCTTTGTTCATGGTTGATAGTGATACTGAGCTGCCTCAGTTGGTCCGACCGGCGGCCTGTAAATGAAATGTGAGTCTAGTCATATATATGAACATACCATTTGGTGACTGCGAGCACCATGATCGCTCGTTCTCCAGCTAGTGGTTCTAGAAAATGTACTAGCAGGCTATCGATGTGCAGAGACCAAAGTTAGGATGCTTGCCATGCGGGTCCAACGGGTGTGGGTCATCTAGAAGGTAGAGTGCAAGGATCATTGCTGTGACAGCTTTGTGGCAGGATTGTCAAATTGAATTGTCAGCTTGTCATGTACCTAGTCAGGCGTCGTGCCATATACTTCCGCTGGCCAATTGGTCGTTCTCAATCTCGTATCATGTAAAGCGAATGCTAAGAGCTCTGATAGGGTACTTGCAAGTATGGAAGGAGGTGATGTATGTGCGGGGAGTGGTTCACCACAGCCACATGCTGTGCCTAAAAGGCAGGCACCAGGAATCTCGACAACCGCTACTTGACATGAAAGTGAAGTAGGCGGTGCTAATATAAGATCAGGCGCGTCAAGTTCCTGGTCATTGGCCTTACCAGTTAGCAGCAAGTGATCTGTCAGCAATTGTCAGAAGAAAGTTTATGCTAGGTTTACTACAGATGACTGCATAAGATAACCACATACTTATTGGTAGAAAGGAGATGTTCTATATCCATTATCGCGAATCGTTCGCATCATAACGTTCACGCCAGCTGTTTTGTGTACGGGTGCTCCCCCGTCACTCCATTCTTGCCTGCACTTCCAGAGCGAGGCTTTCTTTGGGTCACGAAAGGCACCGAAGACACGCCAGGCATTAATGATGTGATCTGTCCGGTCCTGTCTATGGGCCAGTAGGCAAAAGAACACTTCTATTCGCACATCCTCTATCCGATTGTCTGAGGTGTATTGTCAATTTCTGCTAACACAATCGACTTTTTGGCCTGCATCTTGTCCACACCTTCGTGTGCTCTCGCTACGAACATGCACAACGCACTGAGCATTCGCTTACTGAGAATGCGGGATCTTTCGCAGGGGTTTGGCTGCTAGTATCTAGGAAGCTCTGGAGTAGGATAGTCAACTAACAAGTTCACACATCCATTGCTTCAAGGACCACGACTTTATATACGACACCGAGTACTTACCTGTGTGTACACCAGAAATTGACAAGCACCATTCCACCTTCTCAACTCTTGCCCCAATCCACATCCACACCCACAAGTGTTTCAATTTACCCACTTCCAACACCCTTCATATTAATCTCACACTGCAAAACCCTACACCTCCATCTTCTGCAGCTTCGCACTAACACCCATCGTTCCGCCCTCACAGCAACCCTCTACATTTCCTCCCTGCCGGTGTCCCTCCCCCTTCTCCACCTGCGTACTCCGATTGAACACCTGCTCACTCGGCGGCACATCGATGCCCGGATTCCGCTCAAAAAAGTTCACCGGCTTCAAATGCACCCTCATGGTCTCGCACGGCATGACCGGGAAATCCTCGCACCGAGGCACATGGTTGATTCCGAACTGCACGAATACGACTAGATCCTTTCCCTCTCCCTGCGCGCCGGCGATGTCGTCGTGACGGTCGGCCCAGGAGCGCACGCCGGTGCCACCGCGGGATTGGTTGGTGTACCAGCCACCGGCGTAGAGTTCGCGATCAGCGTAGCGCGTGACGTAGATGTTTTTATCGGAGAACTCGGCGCGGCGGTGGTTGAAGCTGGAGGGGTGGGAGAGGATCTTTTGGAAGGGTGGGGCCATGATTTTGTAGGCGATGGGTTTGCCGTTTATGGGGTTGCGGCGGTTCGGGTTGGTGATTTTGAAGAGGCGGTTGGTGTCTGGGTTGAGATCGTGGCCGCCGGAGTGTGTTACCAAGGTGTCGGAGACAGTGTAGCCGGTGCCGTGCGGGTTGAGATCGGAGTCGATAGGCATGGCATGGGCTTCGGAGAAGACGAGTTGGTTGCCATCGGTATGGCTGCCGATGTTGGGGTCGATGCGGAGACTGAAGATGTGTTGGTGGTGGGTGGCAAGGACACCCGGGTGCACGACGGTACCCCAGGGGACGCCGTCGGAGGTTGGGCCGCAGAGGTCGTGGTCAATGGGTTGGGTGGAGAGGACGCCAGTGGCGCGGGCTTCGTAGCTGAGTTCGCCGACCTGGTTGAAGATGTAGGCGAGGATGTATTCGTAGTTGGAGACTGTGACGATGGTTTGGAGGACGAGTTCGCGGTTGCGAGTGACTGCTGCGCGGCCGGTTCGATAGTTGGTATGTTTCCAACCAATGCCGCCGTCTTGTTCGTGGATGCAGACGCAGTTTTCAAGAGGAACGGGGTCGCCTTTGTCGTCGGAGATTGTGGTGCTGACGTACTGGATGTGGCCGAGACAATCGCAGCCTAGTTGTAGGTTGTTTGCCATTGCGCCGGCGCCTGCATCGCCAAGGTCGAATGCCGATTTCTTGTGGAATGGGTGGCGGGGGTCCGCGTATGGGATGTTCATGTCTGAGAGACCGATGCGGTAGAATAGGGGCTTGCCGTCGTATTGGACGTTGAAGAGAACTGGGCCTTCACGTGCGTTGTAATGAAGGATGAAGTGCCATTTTTGCCAGGATATGGTCTGGAGGGTGTTGTCACCAGTCGGCTCGATGGTGAAGGACGGGCCTTCAGGTTGAACAACATTGAGAGGCTTCAAGTCCTGTCGAAGCTGTTGATGTTCGTGGATATACTCATTTGGTGGCACAGGTGTCCACTTCGAGGTCGGCTTAAGAGTATTGTCCTTGCCCGTTGGCAGCAGGTCAATGCGGATGACCTTGTAGGAATTACATTCCAACACAGGTGAGATAGGTAGCGGGAATGCGTAATGACATGAATCGACTTCAGATGAATTATCCGGATCGCGCATATACAAAAACACTTGGAAGAGACGCTCGTCATCTTCAGCCCCATCGGAGCCTGAGAATGTTAACAATTGCGCCAAGCTGTCTGGGGAACACACATACCATAAATCCATGGATCAGCACAGACGACCGCACCCTCAGGAAGTTCGAGTTTAGCAATCTCTGCCTTGACGCCTTCATCTTCGAGAGCATTCTTCTCGATCATCAAGACTTCCTCGTAGTCGGCATTACCATGAATATTGGCGCCTAGCCGAACATTGCTATCGACCTTGCCTGTGGTCAAGTTGACAATGGCTTCATGAAAGCGATCCTAGGCATATCAGCAGCAGAACAGAGAGCATCGATATGAGGCCTACGGTATTCCTGATATAGTAACCTATGAAAGCCTTCCGATCAATCCTTGGCAACGTTTGCCCGGTCTGCTCGGCCTGGAAGTAAGGCAATAGCTGAGCCTTTTGTGGCTCGTCTAATGTGATTGTCTTGAATCGCAGGTCGGTATGTTCTGGCCAAAGCGATCGAATCAATTCAGCAGTGTAAGATATTTCCTCCGGCCCAAGTGCGCATAGAGGATGGGCGGAGTTGTACTTGGTAGAGACTGGCGCGGGCTTGTGAGCATGTTCCATTTGGGTCGCCATAGTGGTCAGCAGATATGAAGCGGAAAGGAAAGAAGGAAGAAGAGATTGGAACAGTATTCAACGCTTCAATCATATGTGTCAGGTGTGGTACAAGTACAATTAATGTGCACGCATCTCCAACAATAAAACGCCGTAGAGGCCCTGGATATTCTTGCTCCGCAGAGCCTAGCTCGAAACATTGCCATCCTGATTGGTTGTAGCCCTGTAGGATAAGCTCGGATTTGACCGTTGCACAACCGACGATCCTTATCGGGACTCTTGGTGTTGGAGAGCGTGTACCAGGTACTATTTGTCCAGAAAGCAGTGAACAGGGGTGGCTCTATCTGCCCTAGACGGATGGTCAAAGGAGCTGGAAGTCGACCAGCAGAGACAGACATAACTCAGTCCCGGTTCTGCCATGACGTAGTCTTCCCGCTCCTCAGACAGGCAACCTCACTATCCAGACTGGTGGACTTCCACCCGCCTGACCCACAGTGTCAGGCCAGAGATCCTCAATCTTGCTGTTGGCACGAAAATCAGCAAGGGCTATCTTTGAACCAAGTCGGAATTGGTTTGTGCCACACGGCAGAAGCTGTTGGATGCCGATCAGCTTTCTAGGATATCCGCAATCTGGCAGGTTCCATGGGTGCCACGTGTTAGCTCTCTTCTCGCAGTCCAATTGCTCGATCAGCTCCCGGAAAGTCATTTCACAGCCAACTCTCTGTACAGTATGTTTGTCGTTGCCTGAGACAGTGACGATGTTGTTGACAACTCCGTACTTCTGCATAACGTTCTGGCTGAACATGTGAAGTGTGACGTTCCGCTTCGGGAATATGTAGCCAGCGTGATTGTCTGTGAATTGACCAAGATGACCATCGACTCTGTTGCCAGTCACTGGCTCGTCTTTCTCGACCTCGCCTCCAGAGTAGCCGTGACTGTAGTTCGAGGGTGGAGGAGGCGGTCGGGGGACGGTGGGCTTCGGTGCTGGTGGAGCTGGCGGTTGACATCCATAGTATGCTGGTGGAGGGGAGGTCGAAGGAACAACTGGGGTACAGAACCAAGTGGGTGCACAGCCTGAGGGACCAGGTGGTGGTTGTCCATAAGGACCTAAAATAGGAATGTTAGGTTGACCAAATGGATGCATGGCCCCTGGAACACAATTACCAGATGTTGCATATAGTGTGGGTGGAGGATAGAGACTATGCATCGGAGGTGGTGAAGGATCGAAGCTGGGTCCAGAAGGTGGAGCCCCACCCAGGGGTGGACCTCCATCCTCCGTCAAATATCTGTACTGCGAAAGGCCTTGCATTTGGGATTGGAGTCCAAAAGTGGGTGGCAGGAAACCGGGTCGTAGTGGAAGAGAAAAAGGGAACATTTTACTGTTCGAGAAGTGGGCGATTGGACGAGTGAGTACGCGGACAACGTTTTGCAGCGTGATACTCGACTTGCTGAGATATTCTCGAAGAGAAGTCTCTGATTCGAGTCTTGTTATACCTCTTTCACTCCGGCCACAGCAACGCTTGCGTCTATGACTGCGCCATGGCTCGACACCTCGCCACAGACCATACTCACCTCGATTGTCATTACTGTCTCGAAAAGCCAACGAATGGCCCGTTTCTGAGCCATACAGGGCAAACACAGGCTATCATCAGACAACACAAAACTGTATGACGTGCTCCTGCTGAGGCTGATGTCCGCTGATCGCGTGATATGGAGAGTACTGTTGGTTTTGCTGTAAGCAATGGACAACGCCATTGTTTCGACGTAGCTATCGTGATCAGTCGAGAGTCATGGCTATGACGGCAAAAGTTGACGCACGAACATGGCTCGTTGGGAAACTGACACGAGCAAACAGGCATGAATGAGGCACAGTGCCATGCATTCGCAGGCGTTGAAAGAGCCAGAAACACGTCTCGCACATTATGGCACGCAACACACCGTGACTGGTCTCCTCGCTCGTTGTCTCATCGTCGCAAGTGCGTTACGTATTGGAAGTGGTTTACCCAGCAGCCACAACTGCCAATCCATCGTAGATTTTTTGTTTCACCTGTGTAAAGCTGTCGCTACGAGCCGCAGGGTTAACTGGTGGTCCCTCAACGATAATCCTCCCACTTGCAAGCTTCTTCACAGCCACTATTTCGTCAACCAGCAACGTACCCTCACCACGGAACACAGCCGAATGTCCACTTTCTCTCATGAGTCGACGTAAGTCAGCTAACCGAAGATCTCCAACGTGGATAGGCTGCGTCACTGCTCTGATCGTTGCAGCTGTGCTGGCTGAGATCGCATCAAGGACAGGCTCACCCACTTGCTTGTTGCCCTCGGCTGGTGTTATGTCCTTCTTGGTATCGTCTTCTAGCTTTAATTTCTTGCTAGTAAGTTCTTCTTCGATAAGCGGTGCCGTCACCTGGACCCGAAGCTGACCGGAAATGGTCACAATCGACATGTTTCTGACATTTTGCCAATGTAGTCTCTTTACTAGATCTCGAGTTAACTTGACTGTCCATGCATTGGTGTCCACGCTCGCATCAATGATGTCGCCAGCTTGTGGCGAATATACCTCCGACTTCGACTCGCCCTCTGAGCTCATAGTCTTCACACCGAGAAGTTCCTTGCAATGATTCGCCAGTGATGTAGTCTCTGACGCAGATCCGCCAATCAGAATCAGCTTCTTGGGATTAATAAGTGGTATTATCATTTGCAAACTGCGCTGGTCGTGCAGGCCTGCATAATCCACAAATGCGAGTCGAGCTTGGAACTTGATGCGCTTCTCTTCGTATATCACCTTTGAGGGCACGTGCTGCTCCGTATTGGTGTTTTCGGTCTCGACATCGGAGTCAGAGTCATCAGACGAGTCGTCACCTTGAGCTTCATCCGAAGTAGGCTCAGGCCTTTGCTTCTTTTGCGATTTTGTGGATTTGGTTTTCTCGTCAGTCCACTTTCTCTTTTGTCCCAACACTGAATTGTTCTTCTCATCCATCATTGCTTCTTGCGCCTCTCTTTCTTCCTCACGGAGGAACTCCTCTGGCTTGATAAAGTCACCAAACTCGTCTCCTCTTTTCCGAGAATGTGTATATGGGAAGACGGCGTTTCGACCTTTCTTGTTCCGGACGTCATAGTCAAAGACGTCCAGTTTGCGAACTAGTATATTGACGCCGAGATCTTCATCGCTCACAGCGACCTTGTTGCGATTACCATGGGTCAAAGCGGCAGACACGTTCAGTGCTCTTCCTTGATGCGCCTCTTCCTCGTCTTCGGATTCTGAAGAACTCTCATCGTCTTCGTCCATCGCCTCTTCAGCATCAGCGAGCTGTCGACCATCACTAGTTACCAAGGAATCTTGCATCTGCTTCTGTGTAGCCATGTACTGCTGATACTTGGCGAGCTCAGACTCGTCGAGAGGCACTCTCTTCGCATCTCTGAAGACAAGTTCTCGACCTGTGTGTACTTGTTCGATTTGATCGCCAGCAAGCGATTTGTCCAGAGCAACGCCGTTGAGCCTCTCCATATGCCACTGGCAGAGTGTCGAAGCTGTAGCCATGCTTCTGGTCTTATCGCTATGCGCCTGTTCAGTCAACAGCACTAGATTGTCAGGTCTAGATGCAACCTCTTCCAAAGCAGCTCTGGAATATCCCCACTCTGCTGAGAGATCGCTTGCCACAATGACTCGAGGACCATCTGCTTTGAGTATTTTTTCTAGGCGATGCGGTGTCTCGATAATCTTGACATGGCGAAATTCAAAAGGCCTTGAGGGTTTGGCAGTGCCGTTGGCTTGCTTGCTTCTCGATCTTTTATGACCTTTGGCAACAGTATTCGTGTTTTCTTCTTCTCCTTCAAATTCACGAACTATGCTGTCGTCCATCCACTCCAGCAAACTCCTAGCATGCCGCAGGGTAGCGTGTGCGGACTTCGTTGCCATGTAGACCTTTGCATTCTTCAGACTCTCGTCTATGCCTTCCTGCCACGCTTTTTCCAGCAGCCATGCTAGTTCCAGTATTCGCGCACTAGAATCAGTCGGTATAAGCACAGTGCCGCCTCTCAATAAACAACTTCGAATATGTCCTAGTAGTGCCTCGTCTCGTGCCCTCTTACCGCCAGAGATAGCGATCTTGTCACCGTTCGCACTGCTACAGACCAGGGCAGTCGGTTTCCGTAATGCCTCACTGACTTCTGATCCACCAATACCGTCGAACCACGCCGCTCCCGCAATGACGTTTTCTCTTGCCTGATGCCAGTCGACTGCGTAAACAATGGACTCCATGCCATGTTGTATATGCCATATCGTACCACCAAGCGTGTGACCCGCATTGTAAGCCGTAAGCGTGAGCCCTTCGAGGGGTGCAGAAAAGTACGACGCCGCAGGTTGATGCGGCTGCGAGTATTTGAGGGAAGTAATAGCAGAGAAGTACGTGTTGATCTCCTCAAACGTCGGTGCTTCTCGCAGGATATTTGTTCTCGTAGGATCGTCGACCGCAGTCTGATCTTCGGGCGAAGCAGAGATTGGAATGAAAGTTGCAGCAGTAGGTGCCGAAGTGTACAGATCTTGCAGAGTGGTCCGGCCAAAGGCTATCACAGGCGCGGTGGCATAGACAGGGACTTGCGAAAAGAGAGGAATGTGCTTGCAGCAGTGTGCATAAGCACCGAGATGAGAAATCGTTCCATGCGTCAGAAGGACGAGAGACAGTGTTGAAACATGCTTTTCTAATTCTGCAAGCTGTCGAGTATCGAACTGCTCATCCCATCCAACATCGACCAGCAGCTTGACACCTCCATCTAATTCAAGAATTGACTGCGACGCGCGGGATGCACTCTGCGCTCCTGACAATGCTGTGAATTGGAACATGGCCTCAACCTCTGTCCATAGTCACCCTCAGCAGATTACTAAAGAAGAGCAACCGGCAACGATAGACACGTAACAACGTAAGAAAGACTAGTATTAACGACAGCAGTGAATAGAAATGTCAGCCGCAAACGCAAGATGTGCAAGGGCAGAGGAGGATTCACAATGCATTGACGTAGCTACGGAGGAAAGTGCCAGTACGATAAGCTACCCTAGCCTAGAATGCTGTCACGCTAGCACGTGCCCCTATTCGCAATATAATGTCTAGGAACCACTGTCTGTAGTAGCTAGAAGAGTCGCATCGAAGGACTAGAGAGATACTCGTAAGAGCATGAATTTGAAAACAAATGCCTGTACATGCTATATGTTGATGTGCGACAGGACGCCGTTCGGGTATTGTGAATGCGGCCTCAGCCGACGACAATGTACAGTGACAGTATGCCCACCTACCTCGCGAACACTTTCAAGCCAGAGTTGAACTGGTCAAGATGTCGCTACATTACGCCATTCGTGCCCGTCCTCTGTTCGCCGTACACTACCATGCCGTTAAATCTTCCACCTCAGCTTCACCAAACGTGCTCGACTTTGTCATCTTACCGACTCCGTCCGCAAACTTACCGTCCTCTCCCGCGATACCTGGCTTGTTCATGATATCTGGTAGCACTTCTCGGAAGAACTCCAGTAGGTACTTGTTGACCTGTTCAAACTGCAGCAAGAAAGCATCATGGCCCTCGGGGCTATCGATCTTGCCCAGCTTAGCATTCGGTATACCCTCCGCAATCTCTCTTTGTTCTGCAATGGTGAAGAGCCCATCACTTTCGATCCCAAGAACTAGAGTAGGTTGCTTGATCTGGCCGAGCGCCTCTTTGACACTAGCTGCTCTCCCTCTGCTCACATCATGTGAATCCAACTTACGAGTAATAGCAATGTAGCAATTCGCATCGAAGCGACCCACGAATTTCGTGCCCTGGTATCTCAGATAGGACTGTGCGGAGAAGTAATGGGCAGTAGGCTCCCTGCCATTCCGGGGACGGGAGTTAGTAGGAACCTCAACTTCATTTGCACCCGAGAATTGCGGATCCAACACCAAGGTTGTCTCAAGTTGCGGACTACCATCCGCTGTACCTGGCCTCGAACTTGTCCTGCTTCCTTTCGCCCTTGAATGGCCGTGATTGTGAATGCTCCAATGCTGATTACTTCTTCCATCGCCATTATGCTGCGGCGAGTTGATACTCTGTTTCTTGCTAGGGTCTGGTGTATTCCTTCCGAACCGTGTTTCAAACGAGTCCCTGCTTCGATATGTTAGGAGTGCTGACATACGTGCCGCGCCGAGGCCAGCTGCTGGAGGATCGTCCAGTGGATAGTAGCCATCGTCGTACTTCGGGTCACTATAGATCGATTGTCGCTGCGCTTCACCCCAGCTGATTCCCCATGCGCTGTGGGTGGCTGCTGTGGCTATTGGTGCGATCGATCGAACATAGTCTGTGCCGAAGTATGCGTACTCGAGTGCAAGCATGCCGCCCATGGACCCCCCAACCACTGCCGCAATGGATTTGACTCCGAGGTGATCGAGTACAATTTTATGTATGCTGGCACTGTATTAGCACTTATTGCTCTCTGATCTATTGTTCCTTGTATCCGAGTTGTGGTACTTACTGAACGTCGTCTCGGATTGTAGTCAATGGAAACTCTGGGCCGTATCTTTCTCCGCCTTCTTGCCAGTATTTCCCATCTCTACTAGTCATGGGACTGGCGCTTCCATATGGGCTTCCCAAGCTGCTCAGACAAATGATGAAGAATCTCGTCACATCGAACGCTTGTCCTGGCCCGCCCAGCAGAGGACCCCACCAGTCTGCCACATCTGCGCTACCAGACAGCGCATGACATATGACGAGCGCATTGTCTCCCTTGTTGTTCAGCTGACCGCGAGTCGTATACGCGACAGGAACATCGTGCAGGGTAACGCCGGATTCGAGGGTGAACGAGGGGACGATCGCGAATGTCTGCTCGGATATCAGGTTGCTGAATGGATTTTCAGGTTGGTGGGACACAGTCTCTACGGGATTTAGTAGCTGTTCACGTTTGGGATGAGGGAAAGTGCCGTTTAGGTCACGATCTGGGAAAGACTGACGGAGGGGCTCTAAGTGGCCGTTTGAAGTAGACATGTTGCAGAGATGTTGTGATACTGTAGTCGCAACCTATGTCCGGGCTTTGAGGTGAATGGCACAGATTTGGGACGATAGATCATAAGCGAGGAGCTGGGACATCTAACATGAAATTCATATCTGTCTGCACCTTGTCCCGCAAAGAGTCACAATCATGGATATGGTGGAGACAAACATGGGCAACGACAGTATTGCGGCCACACATGTACGGCTTCGGTCTTCGACCCGCGCAATATCAGAAAGTTTTCTGGAGCACGCCATGCTTACGTCATAAGTTCACGAAGTCACCCGGCGGAGGAATACCGAGACAGCAATGCTTCACCTCACTGAGTTGGAAATATCCAAGCAGTATTACAGTGCATAACAATTGACAGGTGAACGAAATTTAATGTTAGTTGGAACGCAATTCCAGGGCATGCACATTGTATTGGCCATCAGATGTGGCTCTAATCTATATTTGGACACCTCTAGTTGCCCTTCGCTGGAGGATGCCCACCCCCATATTACTCCCCATCTCATGCTCCATCCACTCCATCCATGATTCTCCGTGTAGGTCGTTCCTCGGTATGTCGGCAGGTTTGTGTTGACCAGCCGACCACCATCGAGGCTCGTTCGCTCGATCCATCACTTTCCAATTATCGGGCTGGTTACCCAAGCCCAAACCAACTGCGACCTCCTGTACCTTTTGCCTCAACGCAATTGTAGCCAGCATGCGTTTGGTGGGCGCAGTGGTGACCAAGTGGCTAAGGTGGAAATTGAGTGATAGGCCGGAATCAATGTATCCCAGATGCTCGCTGCAGTCGTCACTCGAGTATAAAGGCTTAAGTAGCCTTGCATTGAGGACGTCGACCACCATGGTCGTGTTCAAGCATATCTGTTGTGGCGTATAATCTCCAATAAGGTCCACATCTCTCTTTACTGGCCAACTGCGGCTGTCGTTCCATGAGATCATGCTTATCCTTTCACGAAAGCGCTGCCTGCGCATCTGGAAGTTGTTCCTAGCATTTACACCGGAAATCGCATGACCGCCCCCAGACTCGATCCGCATCAGTATATCGTTCATTTCCAGCCTATGATCAAGACGAAACCAGAACTCCAATAGGGCGCCAGATACGCCGTATGCGATGTGCCGTGGCAAGAAGGAGAAGTATCGGAGTGTGGCACCACGTCTGGTAACCACAGGTTGACCAGTGGATAAGTCGTGGAAGACTGGCACTTCCATGTTGCTAAACACGTCGTGATATGGCTCCAAGCGGAACAAGATCGCAGGCAAGTCTGTCGAACTGAAATTGTTATAAGTGTGGTTGGAGGTGATGTCACACTGGTTCTGAACCGCTGGTGGGTTGGCAATGAGGTGTGGCCGCGTGACAATTTTGTCACCCGGCGAATAACCCAGGTTGTAAGCTGGGTATCGGTTTGGGGCAGTAACAAAATTTGGGTTCAGAGTAGGGACTGGCTGTGGCGGAGGTGTAATGACGGACTGAGAATTTACCGTCACCACTGTAGCCCTCCGCAGAGCCCTCTGAACACTGATGCGAGCACTGTGGTGTGCGACAATGTGTTGGTCGTATGCAGACATAATGACCGTGTGGCTTGTCAAATATATGAGGTATAGAATGTGTGGGTTGCAAATATATGAAGTATAGAATGTGTTGCTTGTTGAGACTGCGGTGCGAGTGTTTGCGAAGAGAGAGAAGAACAGTGGAAGTGTTGCTAAAGAAAGAGAACCTCATGTGCGCAGTATGTTTGTGTGTTTGCTGCAAATTTGATCATTGCTGGAGTGATGAGTTTGTGATGGGTTCCACCAGTTCACAGAGTGAAAACAGTTCGTAGAGTGAAGGAATTTTGATGAAGTGAAAGGCTGTGCACAAGGTAGTTTTCACTAGCAGGAGCTCTATGCTGTATAGTCGTATATATTTTGAGTGATGGGAAGAAGAGGTTTATCCGCGAGAAGATGAACATCCATATATACATTGCCATCGCTGTTTGCTGCCTCCCTGAAGCCTTTGTTACCATAGACTGTAGCCAACGTGGATGTCAAAGTCGTCGCGGACAGATATCAAAGGACCGGGTTGTTTGAGGTCATTATTCATACGCTTCGGACTGGGAGTCCAAGCTTCCACGGCATAGTCTGACAACGAGAACTGTAAAACTTTTTCGTCGTTGGTTATTGTCTTGAGCTGACCCACCAGACACATGTTTGCGATTGTCGGACTGTTGCAGTATTGTGTCTGATTCTGGTGAGTTCCGAATTGAGCAACCAGAATGAACGAACGAGTGGTTACCAGATCACAGGTAGTACTCTCATACCCTGACAGTATGCTAGTTCGTTCAGAACTGCTCGCCAAATGCGTGGTTGAACTTCAGTAACCCATTGAGACCACCAACCCAGCCATCGTCACCATCTGCTCCAGCATTACTCCTCCTCATTATGCAAGGTATACCACCCTGCCAGGTACCGTTCTGTTGTACGATATCTTCTCCAGATACTCGAAGCTCTGCTCCAACGCCTATCCCATGTTCACGCCTTACGCCATCGATGCTAACCTCGACCTCACGACCCCGGTTCTTTTCGCTGAGTTTGAGAGTAATTGGTGTTGTACATGGGAGGACAAGGGGTCGGAAGCTAAGACTTCTCGGACAGATAGGCGTTAAAAGGAGGGACGGGACAAGAGGATGTATGATGCTCCCTCCACTACTCAGATTGTACGCCGTACTACCTGTCGGCGTCGAAACTATCATGCCATCAGCGACACCTTCGGTAAGGAACCTGCCGCCCACGAAAACATCAACAATGGCAAGATGGGGATCTCGGCCCCTGTGAAGAAGGACTTCGTTCATGGCGTGCATGTCTTTTGGTGGTCCACTCGTGCCATTTAACCTCTGTCCTTGGGCATCGAACACACCAACCTTTAATCTCTGGCGTACTAGCACACGAGCACCTCGCGTAGGGCCCATTGATTTACCACGAACGGAAGACCAGCCAGTCCTGGTGTTGTCGGCGTCCTTCTCTCGAGCGGAAATTATAGGTTCTCGTTCGGTCTCCGATCCCGACATGTAAGTCTCCCGGAATGCTCGCTTGAACTCGGAGAATTTCCACTCACCAAGGAATCCCAGAGTTCCCATACTGAAAGATAGGATTGGAGGAACTCGATTTGCAGCCGCAAAGAGCGACGACGCGTGCAGGATCGTGCCATCACCTCCAAAAGTAACAATTAGATCCACTTTGTCGTGGTATGCAACCAGGTTGTGGTCGTCCGGCGTTAGACTGCAGATATCGAACGGCAGCTGACCCTCTAACTCTGTGGCGGTGGATGGCTCAAGAAGAACGTTGATGTTGGAGTATGTACTCCTGATGTGGCTGGCAAATCCCTTCAAAGCCTCGGTGGTGACGTCGGAACAGTCCTTCTTTACTAACAGAACGTTTCTGGGCGGCTCAACCCATCTCAAGCAGAGAAGTTCGGTACCTGACCGCTCCTTGATCTGAAGTGGAACGTGTTCCGGGAGTGTCGAAATGTTCTGCCAGTGCCTAGGTGATGATGCATGGAATGATCGGACATATCCAGCGCGAAGGATAGTGACACTCGCGTTCTCAAGGTATGCCTGTTGAGCAAAGAACGAAGCCTGAGAGCGGCCGCTTGTCCAGGGTGCACGTCCAGAGGCGATGTGCAATGCGTGCCTTACACAGGTTCCGGTGCGAGGTGGCATCTCATCAAGGAGTGATTATACGTCGAGAAGGAAGACGAGCGGCAATATTGCAGGCGGAACAGTGTCGCATTTTGGCGCTTCAAAGCAGATTACAGAGTCATCGATGGGTAGTATGAGTGCGACTTCTTGATCCGGCGATACATGTCACTGCTTGAAACGATGGCATCTATATAAAACTGATGGGAGGCACCTTATTCTCTTGGGGTCTTCGGAGTGTTGCTGATTCGTTCTCGTTCCAAAGTGGCTAGCGTTCATAATTGTATGGACAAAGCTTATCTTGGTGGCATGTGCAGTGACGTCGAAATTGGCAGCTGATTATTGAGCGCCCACTGATCGTCCCGCGTGTCGCCTGTACATTATACTCGCGTTTGATGCATGTATGCACCGTCTGGAGCAGAGTCTCGTGCCAGGTGTCATCTGTGTCCTGTCCTATCACTAACTTGATGTTCTTGTAACAAAGTGCCAGACCATGGCCATAAACCCTTGCGACTCTCCAGAGAACCCATATCTTTTGTGACTGGATATCCTTCGCTCCTACGAGTAGCTCCTCCCTACATACCCCTCTACGAACGCTGTACGGCCGCCTATTCATATGACCTGGACATTCAATCAAACCAAACTTTACCATGGACACCGAAGGGCTGCGCCGACGCTCTGAGGTAGCCACGAAAGAGAAGCTAGACCTAGGAGCAGGAGCATCTGCTGAGGTCGCGGAGCCACACCCTGCTGGCAAGATAAAACATGGTGTTCCAGTCCAGATACTCCGCGCTGTAGCGTCCTTGGGTGTTTCTCTGGCTTCCATGTGCGTAATACATGTCACTCAGATCCTGGGCAGCCCGCTGTACTTCTGGAACAAGGATTACTACTATGCCTGGATTGCATTAACCAAGCAGTCCTTCGCCATAATCGTGACCATGATAACACAATTCTTCAGCCCGACGCTAATCCGGGTAAGTTGGGATCCAAGTGTCAGGGGGCAATTCCGAAAGACTGGCGACGGTCGACTCGAGACGAGGTTTCCTGAACGAATGATTCTCATGTCGAACCACCAGATCTATACTGACTGGATTTATTTGTGGTGGATGGCTTACACAAGTCGGATGCACGGACACGTCTACATTATTCTCAAAGAGTCATTAAGATACATTCCCGTACTGGGTCCAGGCATGATGTTCTTCGGTTTTATCTTCATGGCGAGGAAATGGGCATCGGACAAACCACGGCTTGCACATCGTTTGAAACAGCTGAGAACAAAGCACAGCGGTCCATATTCAGGCACGGAAGGCCTGGATCCTATGTGGCTATACATCTTCCCTGAAGGGACTAATCTGTCCGCCAACACTCGTAAGAAGAGTGTTGCTTGGTCGCAAAAGTCGGGCATACCTGACATGAAGCACCTCCTACTGCCAAGAGCAACCGGCATGCACTTCTGTCTCTCGGAACTCAAGGATTCAATCGACTGGGTCTACGATTGCACAGTGGCCTATGAAGGTGTACCTCCTGGCGGATACGCTCAGGACTACTTCTCGCTACGCTCGACTTTCCTCCAGGGTCGGCCTCCCAAATCAGTAAATTTCTATTGGAGAAGATTTGCAGTATCTGAGATACCAAAGGAACAATCGGTCTTCGAGCAGTGGATTGAGGATAGGTGGCGTGAGAAAGACGAGTTCCTCGAGCAATACAACACTACCGGACGCTTTCCTGCAGATGAACCAACGAAAGAGGCACCATCCTACGTTGAAACAGCTGTCAAACTCATCAGCTGGCCGGAGATAGTACAGCCTTACATAGTGATGGTAACGGCTGGTCTCATACTGAACATCATTCGGATGCTCTGGAACCGGTTTTCATCTGGTTAGATCAATACATTCATGAATGCTACCACTCAATCAACCCCTCTCGCATTGTCCAAAAGCTCTGATATATACTCGCTATAGCTCCAAGAGCAGCATAATCATCTCATTAACACGTGATTGTCAAGGCACCCCTCCACGTGTTGACCTTGGTCATCCAACAGCTCATACCCAATAACTCATCCATTTGGCCCTCCGATGATGGCACTCGCTATTTGTTTCGCAAGCCTACAACTCACCATGTGTCTGATGCTGGATCATTGAGATGTCGAATGTCTTGGCGCTCCGTTCGTCGCTCGAATGCGCAATTATATTCCGATACCCAGGTAATGCCTTGGTCGCCAGCGCCCAAGAGAGTCGATTCCTCTCTGAATTTCCTCAAGCCCAACGGCCTCGTTCTGTGAATTGACCCAAATACCCGTAAGCGCTCACTGACCTCCCTCACCATCCTTCTCAATAGCCTCAGCCTTTCGTTTGGCGTTTGCTGCTTCCTCAATCGTGACTGGTTCGACATGTGCATGCGCTCCGACTTTGGAGAAGACTGAATAATGGCTAGATCCAGGATTCATATATCCAGTCCGCAGTCTCACTGCCTGTTCGTCTTCTGGGGACAGCTTCACGCCATCTGGGATGAGTGCTGGTCTGCGCTGGCAGTAGGAGGTGCTTCATGTCAGGTATGCCCGACTTTTGCGACCAAGCAACACTCTTCTTACGAGTGTTGGCGGACAGA
>Ga0068631_100330_pt1 | contig 18417 bp, 23 predicted proteins | sample InSIn5gowninarea_2_FD_77434 | JGI IMG/M metagenome (GOLD analysis project Ga0068631, IMG submission 77434) | Clean room microbial communities from NASA Spacecraft Assembly Facility at Jet Propulsion Laboratory, Pasadena, California, USA -... ...
CAGCTCAGCTTGTTGAAGGGCGGAATGTCTGTGATTACAAAGAGAGGGTCACAGTGCGCGTCGGAGAATTCGTTATGAGTAGGTAGAGAGTCGGTCATTGAATAGACTATGCGAATGCAGAGGGCTTCCAAAGCAATTCGTCCAAGGAACGTAGACTAAAGCGAACGCCCATCCACGTCACCGTTTGCAGCACCAAAACCGAGCGTTGCCCATCCATCGTCCCAACATACAGAGTAGAAAGGTAGACCGATAACAAGTAACAACGCCAAATAGAAAATACCAGAGCGATCATGGCCCAGTTCGACCACCACGCAATGTTTTCGCCTTGGTATACCACCCAGCAACAAAATGAGATCGTGCCCATACAAGAACCTCATCGATGCAGACGTAAATGACCAAGCCTGTGATAACCCAGGCAACCCCTCTCGACGTATATCTTCAAAGATCTTTAAAGCCCAACACCTGCATGCAAAAGTCGTCCATTAACGCTAACCATGATAAAACACGCTCGTCAAAGAGGGAAATCCGGGGGTAATGCTTCACTTCGCTTTCTATTCTTGAGTTCCATCTCTTTAGTTTTGCAGTAAACGCCGTCGCTCAGAAAAGTGGTATCACCGATGTCAAAGATAGTCGTTCATTTGTACAAAAGGGTTGGTATGTCGTATTATGGACGAGCCCTCCTGGGACGTTGGTCGCAAGGAGAACAGAGGGTCGTCAGAAGGGAACGGTGGCCACCAGTCTAGCAACGAAGCACGCAACGCAACGCGAAATCACACCCTGCAATTCCCCGATCGACGAGGACTTACCATCGACGACCGAGGTACTGTTGCTGCATCTGATGCATTTGCTTGGCAGGCGACACCGATGGAGGTGGGCTAGCAACAGAGCGGGTTGTCGGATCGACGATAGGGATTGCGTTGCGTGTTCGCTGAGCTAGAGGCTGGTGGAGCTTGGTCTGTGACGATGCACCTTGGAAGCTGTTCGGAGAATGTCCGGCGCTCGATATGTTTGACAATACGAAGGTAGGGGTTGGCTGTAATTGATGCTGGAGCGGGGACTGTTCGGGCGACCCGCTAGACAGAGATGATCGATCGGAACCCGAGGAATGTATTGATTGAAGCTGAGTAACAAAGAATCAGTACAGGACTCGTCGACATCGTTTGTCTTCCAACGATTGATGGTAATGCAGCCGGACACTTACGTCGTCCTCAGTCAGGAGATGGAAAGGACAGAACATCTCGTCGTCCTCGATGTCGAAAGACCTCGCATTCTCAAAGTGTAAACGGAACGTCTGCATCTGCACTGGCTCAACGACCTCCTTGGCTCTGACAGCCCGGAATTGCTTGTGCTGGTTGTGAGCAGCGGGTAGGCGCGGAGCCCTCCGAGACCGGCCGCCATGATGATTGTGGGAGGAGTGGGAGCTGAGGTGGTTCGCATGGTTTGGCTGGGGGTAGTAGAAACTTGATGCCATAGTGATGATTGTGTCTGTGATGACAGATTGATGGAATCCAGACTGGTTTGTTGATGGGTGTGGATTGGGGGGGGGGCCAGATGAAGGGATTCCGCTGGTCGGGTGACTTTCGGTCGATCTCTGGATCAAAACAAAGCCGAGAAGGGGATCGGAGGCGGACGAACAATTGCGCAAGCTGGTGGGGAGGATGGTAGAGCGATTGAAGGACGTCGGAGTTGTTGTTGTTGCTGCGTAGAAGGTACGGGAGTACTTTGGATGGTAAGGGTTAGGTCAGGTAGTGATGTTGGAGTGGGCGGCGGAGTGGAGTCGAAGGTGATCGAGATGAGGGCTGAGAGGGAAAGGCGGGTGGGTGGCGAGAGTAGGCTGGCCCGTGCTACTCACTAGTTCCTTGTTCGGACTAGAGCAGCTAACCGTTCGTGGCAATGGTGCTGTCAATCGAGCTCTCAAGTACAGCCGTGGAATCCTGCTCCCCCCCCCCATTATTATTCTCCATTGGAAGGCTGAGCACACTTGCGATCCATGGCTCGCAACATTTCCGTCCACGCGCTGAGCATGATTGAAAGTAGTCGACCCAAACGCTGCTGCTGCCAAGCGGCTTCAGAACATGAATCTCGCCCGTGCTGCCGCCGTGCAACACCTCCGTCCGCCGCTTGCCCCCCTCGGCCGGACAAGGAACTCGGGATCCAGCCTCGAAGCCCCCAGCGACATCTGACCGCCTCTCCACGCGCTCGAACATTCCGAAATTGGCCCGCCAATGATCTGTTCCGTCCTGTCCTTGTTTTGCCCATGCACGCACGCAAGCATCTGTCTGGGCCAATTCTTGAAGCAGACGCTGTGCTCTCGTTTCCAATTAACGGATTTCTGCCCCACGCTGGGGTGCTTGGGACATTTGCAGAGAGTGCTGAGGTGAGCCTGTACCTACTCCGCACCCCGGGATCTACCCGGGACCTCGCAAGCCCTGAAACCCACATCCCAGTGGCTGAGTGTTGGGAGCGAGAAGGCAGTGTGGCAGAGCCCCTCGTCTGTCTATCTTCGACAGACCCTGACGCCATCGATGCTATGCATAGCCTTCCTTCTTTATCTCCATCCCTACTCCATGCTTGTTCCGCTCAACTTCCTGGGGGTTAAAACTACATCCCCTCTATGAGCTATCCCAACGAGGCAACTGCTTTTGGGTGACGCGACAGCGCCGTGTGTTTGCTTGCTGTTTCATCCGCGCTCGCAAGTCTGATCTTTCTCTACAAGGTGCTAAGCATCTTGCTGTGCTTGCATCTTGTACAAGTAGACCTGCATCGCCATGCTGCAGTCTACTGTGACAGTGCAGAATCAAGCCCTGGGCCCTTGCACACTCCGACGGCCTCTTCCGAGCACGCGCAATTACATCTTGTCTAGACCTCGCGACTTGACGAATCTCGAGATCTGCTCTTTGCACACCTTCTCGTTGAACTTCTCCCAAACCTCATACAGTGAGATGAGCTCTTGCGTACAATCGATGACATTTTCCATATCCACTCGACTCTCCGCTAGCCAGCTCACCAGCTTCTGCACTCTCGACTGCTGCTGACCAGAGGCACCTCCTGATGATGCGCTCGCTATAGTCTGCAATGCATTCTGCATGCCAGCGGAATGCACCTGAAGCCCGGTCTGGGTCGGTTTGAGTACCACAGCAAGGAACATTGCAGTGACGGCGATTACGTGCGGAGCATGCAGGAGCGGTAGGTCGGTTAGATAGTGATCGTTGATGATTGACCATGCCAGTGCAGTCTCCTCGGTGGTTAACCCGAAGTTTGTCTGAATCTCTGATAGACTTCGATAGGGATGATGGACTATCAGTTGCGAATTCATCTCCGAGATGAGGGCAAATTCGCATTCTCCAAGTTTCGATATGTCGGCAAGGAACATATCTACATCGAGTGTGAGCATGGGTCTATTCGACGTCGCGGAGGAGCTTACCTGGCCATGTCTGACGACCTTCTGCCACGATCAGCCGGATGTGCTGCGGGCACTCTTCCATCTTGCAGGCTAGGTAGAAGGCAGTTGCAAGCACCAAGTATGGGTTCGTCCGGCGAATCTCCACTTGCGAGTAGTATCGTCGAAGGTATACCTGAGCTGTTGCGAGCGCCTGCTGCCGTACAGTCATTCGTCGTCCTAGCTTTGATATCTCTGTCACGAGAAATCAGCTTCAAATACACAATCTAGTCACATAGACCGTACGGTGGGAGAAATAGATGTTCAACAGTCGCCGTTCCGGTAACGGGTACTGTTGTACGAGCCCCGACTCATCTTGATCCAGTTTGTTCCATTTCTCTGCGAGCTCGGATTTCGTGTATGTCCAGAACTTGCGTTGAGTCGACTCCCAATAATTAGCTGCCATGGTGGATCTGGAGAATAACAATCCTTTCCCAGACAAACGAAGAGTTCAATAGCACAGGAAACTGCAAGTGGTTAAGAATCTGGTTCCATGGTCATGTCATTGCCGGGAAGAGATTGTCCGAACGGAGATGAGGCAAGAAGGCAGCCTTGATCTTTCATCCACGAGGCATTCGGTTGAGCATGAACGGAAGCTTGACTTGGATGGAGAAACCCTTTCCGAGTTCACAACGCCGCCCTAGCTCTTTCTGTTCATATGACTGTCCCTGTTAAACGGCAATGCGTTCGAGCATGCACGTTGTAGCGGAAACAGCAATGTTCGATCTGGGTGGGGGATCTTTCGTCTTGTTTGTTCGAGATTTAATCAGCCTTATGGCCTAAGGCATTAAGGGCCTCAGGAATGAGCAGCCTTGTGCATCATAGCTTGCTTGCAACGTCCAACGCTAGCTTTGCGCCCCACAACGGCGTTCCCATGGTCCTGTGCAGACCTTGGAAGCGCTCTCACTCCCCTTCTTGCGCGCTCTCAAATTGCTTTTGGTTACGCCGTTGCGACTGCGTCTGAACAGCGAGGCACGATACACATCAAACATGCAACCCTACAGATAACGCGGCTCCCGCTCATCCGCTTTGAGTACCATGGAGACCGAGACCCAGAATGAGCAAGATGCCCGGGTCGAGCGACTATGGAGCAAATTGGATACACAAGGCAAGGGTCATCTGGACCTGGCCAGTTTGAAGAAGAGACTGAAGGCCATAGATCACCGTGCGCGACGACGAGCCTTCTATCTGCTCCGTACTAATGACTGCGACTAGCGCTGAAAAACGCGGACGGTATCCTCGAGCAGGTAATGAAGAATGTCGACATAAACAAGGACGGCTTGATACAATATAGCGGTTAGCATACCCTTCAATTGACGCCTCATAGCGCGACATTTCTTGGCTGACTTGGTTCGCTGTAAAGAGTTTCGCACGTTTGTCAAACACACCGAACGAGAACTATACGACCTCTTCAAAAGCATCGATCGCAATCGAGACGGCATAATAGACAAGGGCGAGCTCCGAGATGCTTTCAAGCGGTCCGGTTTGGCTGTGCCGAAAGCAAGGCTTGACAGCTTCTTCGCCGACATGGATAAGGATAACGACGGTACTATTACCCTTGATGAATGGAGGTGCGTCACAACCTAGAAAGAAGGCGTTGTTTTGCTGAGCATCTGAATTGACCACTTCCACTTCGCAGGAGCTTCCTCATCTTCGTCCCCGCACACACTGTCACCTTGAAAACTGTCTTATCCTACTATTCGTCCACCTATCTGCTGGGTCCAGAAGGAGACGTCCACATCAGCGACGAGACGCTGCAAGGATTAGGTAACACACAAAAGTTCCTTCAGACGTTATTTCGATCATTATTTGGTTCAATAATCGACATCGCACTACAACCGCCGTTGCCTCCACCTTTACCTCCCGAAGGACTCGCGGCCTTTGGTGAAGACGAAAAGAAGGACACGGCTGGACAATCAATGCAGATGCTCCCACCAGATAGCCGCGTACATGACAAGGACATTCAACATCTGCTGTTCCCTCTATCATGGGAGAAAGTCAAGGCTGTGCTGATTGATTGTGCGCCAAATACAGGCTACTTCTGGGTGGGAGCGCTTGCAGGGATTGCATCGCGATCGACGACTGCGCCACTCGATCGATTGAAAGTCTACCTCATCGCGCAGACCGGAACGAACACGCAGGTCGTAGAAGGAGCCAAGAAGGGTTCGCCAGCACAATTGCTCCGCGGGTTTTGGGGATCGTTAGCGAATGCCTCGAAGGAGCTGTGGGCTGCAGGCGGCATTCGAAGTCTGTTTGCAGGTATGTACAGCAAACGCCCATAAAACTTGTACTGTGGGAAGGACAGTATCTTCACACAAGACACTTCCTTGCTCATAAGTTCTTACACGATGGCTTTTGCGCGGAAAGCTAACTTTTTCAGGCAATGGCCTCAATGTTGTCAAAGTCGCGCCCGAATCCGCTATACGCTTCGGCGCGTACGAAGTAAGCCCTCTCCCAGCTGCCAAAACTACTCCACTCACAATTCCAGGCATGCAAACGCATTTGCGCCCAAGCCGAAGGCCAAGGCAACCCCCGGGATATTAGCTCCTTCTCTAAATATATGACTGGCGGCGTTGCCGGTATGATCTCCCAAGCCGCCGTCTACCCACTCGACACCCTAAAGTTCCGCATGCAGTGCGAAATCGTGTCCGGCGGCCTCACCGGCAACAAGCTCATCTGGCAAACGGCAACCAAGACGTGGAAACAGCACGGCATTCTCTCGTTCTACAGAGGGTTGCCCGCGGGGCTGCTGGGCATGTTTCCCTATGCTGCCTTGGATCTGGGCACGTTTGAGTACTTGAAGATGAAGATGACGGCGTACAGGGCGAAGAGAGATGGTGTGCACGAGGAGGATGTGGAGCTGCCCGGGTGGTATTCGGCGGCGACGGGAGGCTTCTCGGGCGCGTTGGGGGCGAGCCTGGTGTATCCCATCAATGTTGTGAGGACGAGACTGCAAAGTCAGGGCACAGTATTGCATCCGCGCACCTACACGGGACTGATGGACGTCACCCGCAAGACGTACTACGAAGAGGGGATGAGGGGCTTCTTCAAGGGGCTGACGCCCAATCTGTTGAAGGTGGTTCCGGCAGTGTCAATCACTTACGTCGTGTACGAAAAAGGAAAGCGGTACATGGGACTGCCCTGAGCGGCGGCGGGGATCCGCGCTAGTCACATAAGAAGGGAGCCACCCACATATGATACGGCCTATTCAAACATTCGTCATCAGTTGGTTGATACACCCATCTTTGGGGGGACCGACAACAGTCAATGCAGCTACCGGACATGAAGGGCCGTACACCGAAATCATTTTGAGAAGTCTTTCGGCTCACAGGGGAGTTAATGGCGCCCCACCCTATGAGGTGTTGATAAAGGTTCTCGTCTGAGCCGTAGAGCATCGAGGCATATAGTTTCCCATGGAAAACAATGAATCCGTAGATCGATGCCGACCTCGTGATTGGGGTAATGCTCAGAACCTGCTGCGGAGACCACATGAAACGATGCGAGCGCCCTCCTCTACGCCTGTCCCCCAGTTCCCCCTATGCAAACCGCGTCCAAAAACGCCCCGTGTAACTGGAAATATATTCGCTCATGCTAGATGATGATGATGATGATGATGATAATCAATCCCCAGCGCTCCCCCTTCCTCCCCGACGCCGCCCTTTCCTTACTTCAAGATGACGATCAGCAATACCAGGATTACAATCAGCAGGATGATCAGACTCATGCCCCAGTTGTCCCTCGCCTTGCGCCCAAAGGTATCTAAGCGCTTCCTCGCGCGGTCGAGTTGCGTCTGGTGTCTGTCGACGCCCTCGTCCACCTCGTCCAGCAGCAGCGCCTGCCCGTCCAGCTCGTCGCCTATCTGGATCGACAGCTCGCGCTGCGTGCGTATGCTGCTGCCGAGCCGGTCCAGCTGTTCGTCCTGCTCGGCGAGCACGGAGGAGTGGTACTCGTGCAGCTGCTGGTTCGACAGCTGGGTCTGATCCGGCACCGCGAGCGCCGAGTCGGCGCCCGGGTCGTCCTTGTACGGGAACAGACCGGCGGCGGCGGCGCCTTGGAAGTCGTCGTCGCCGTTGCGGTCTGAGGAGGCGGACGGGTCGTCGCGGAACCGGACGCTCTTCTGCATCGGCGAGTCCGAGGGCGCTCGTCGTAGGGAGCCTCGTTTCCCGGGTTGCTGCCGCGCGTGCGCGAAGTCGGCGCTCAGGCTCGCGTCGTTGGGCTGCGTGCTCGCCGCTGTGGGGTTGCCGCCTTGGAACTGCGAGTGCAGGTCATGGTACTGGGTGCGCAGGCGGGAGACGGAGGACCGTAGGTTGCCGTCTTCGGATTGGGAGAGTTGGTGCTCGAGGGCTTCGATGCCGGATTCCAGTTGGGAGAGGGAGCGGGAGGTTTGGTTGTCTTGTGAGGACTGGTCGATGTTGAGGGTTATGGCGCGTTGGCGCTCGAGGAGGGAGAGCTTGATGTGGTCGGCGAGGAGGAAGAGTTGGGACGGGTTGGTGGACATGGCGGGCGCATGTGCGCTGGCGGGTGACAGAGCTCTATGAGGAATTGGGAGCTTGTATGGACTCTGTAGATTGGCTCCTTATCCGAACGGGAGTGTCAAGTCTGCGGTTGCGACTATTGCATGGTGTTTCTCGTGCCTCCTGGTGCTTCCAACGAGTCGAGGCTGACGTCGGTAGTGCTCCAGCTTGCGGGCCGCTTCCCGCGCATCTAAGAGAGGACACAAGGGCCTGGACCAACCCAACCCAACCCCTCTGCAGGGACAACCACAAAAACTTACACACCATGGAAGCACGGTGACAGACAACTTCTGGAAAGAGAGAGAGAGAGAGAGAGCGCGAGAAAGAGAGCGAGCCCGACAACATGTCCAACATTGCGGATATCGACCGCGAACTCCAGGACCTCGAGCTCGCCATCAATTCCACCAGCACACCGGACCAGTTCGCCTCGCCTGCAGGCTCAAGAGCACACTCTCCGGTACGATGGCCGTACATGGATGACGAGGAAGGCATCGAGGGCTTCAACGTACCAGCTGCATTCCGACGAGAGGAGAAGACACCACAGCCCAAACGGGGCGTGGAAATATGGGCGCTGGAATATGTCTCCCCGGTGGACGGCAACTTGATGTGCCCTATATGCCATTGCCCTTTCGAAGATCCGAGGCAGCTGGAGTGCGATCATACCTTTTGCAAAGAGTGTCTGGATATGGCCTTCCACGGACAGCGGAATCAACCACATACATCCTGCCCGACTTGTCGAACGTATGCGCGAAGAGACAGAGCAAAGCCAGTCCCTCGCTTCGTCATGCGACTGCTGGACGAATTGGTCGTAATATGTCCGAACAAGCATTGTCCTCGCGAGATTGCTCGAGGTGATATCGAGGACCACGTCTCCAAGTACTGCGACCACACGCTCGTCGACTGTCCTGACTCAACCTGTTATGACAAGCAAGAGCGCAGACTGCTTGACGCGGGCTGTATGCACATCACTCTCGACTGCGACGACTGTGGCGTCTCCCTTCGTCGTATGGATCTCCAAGACCACCAGCGCTATCATTGTCCCGAACGCTTCACCACCTGTCCCGCCTGCTCAGAAGCCATCCCCCAACCCGAGCTATCCTCCCACATCACCGACTCCTGCACCTCCGCACTCGTTTCATGTCCTGGCCATGCTTTCGGCTGCCCCTACTCAGCCGAACGTCCAGACGTAGTCCAGCACGCCCTCGCTTGCCCCATCGCAGCGATAACCCCGCACCTCTCCGCCCAGAAAGCGCTGCAGGAGGATCAAGCGGCGCAGAACAAGCTTCTGCAGCGCAAAGTCAAGATCCTAGAGGGCGGCTTCTCAGCAATGCAAAATATCCTCTACGGTGACTCAACAACATCTCCATCGCCCAATGTCGCCAACCCACCACTGGATCTTAACGACCCCACTCTCACCTCCCTCACCTCTCCCACGACCACGGCGACAAACCCAGTGCCACCATTCGACAGCCCAACAACCCATCTCCTCTCCCTGCACGAGTCCCTCCGCGCAGAGTTGTCGAGGCTCGAGGCTGCCCTCGGCGAGTTGGATGCCAAGACGACGATGATGCTTATTAACGAGGGGCTGCGCAACAAAGAAGACATGGCGCATGCCAACGCCGCCATCAACGGCATGCGTATGCAACTACACTGGCTGACGAGCGCGCGGCTGCAGCAGAACCAGTTACAACAAACACCCTCCATGGGTGGGATGAGAAGCTCCACCATGAGCGCTGCTGGGCCCAGCGGAACGACGAGGGTGAGAGCCGGCGCAGCTGTTGGCAGTGGTGGTGGAAGCGTGGTGAGGGACGAGGGCCACGATTGGGACGTGGGAGGCGGGTTGGTCGCGCCGGTGCTGGGGACGAGGAGGTTGAGTGAGCAGACGAAGTTATGAAGAATGCCTTTACGTTTGGATTTTACACGGAGTAAGGGGAGGAGGGCCAACGCCGCATGGACTGCTGGCTGTGTGGGGCTTTTAGGCATACAGGGTTCATCCCAATTAGGGCTTCGCATCGACAGGAAGGTTACTCTTCAAAATTCCAATGAAACTTTTCGACTTCAGTCACAAGGAAAACCTCAGAACTCCTTCACTCTGATCCACCCCATCCCACCCTTCCTCTTCCCACCGCTCCAACCCCGCGTGCTCCCTCGAAGTCGCAAGCGTTCCATTCCCACACCGAGCCGCCAACACGACACTTCGTTCAAGCGAAGACTCAAACACCCACATGGCCGTTACATTCCCCTCTCTCCGAAAGAAGAGAGCATCACATGCATCAGCACTCGAAGAAATGACGGATGTCGAGCCAGTCTAGGAAGAAGCACGTGTCTGTGTGCCTTCGATGACTTACGTAGCATGGCCTCGCGTGTGGAAGGGGGTTTTCTTTCGGACGCTGTGACGTCGCTGGTGTATGTCTGGATTGTATGGCTTGTGGCGGCTACGAGCGCAGAGGTCCCCCGAAGGCTTTTCGTCTGGGATTAGAACGTGGTAGTATCTTGTGTACGTCTGTACAATCACTTTTCGTGTTATTGTGGCAATGCGGATTTAGTGATGCACCGTACTCTGGGAAAAGCGTTGTTTGCCCCGAATGCAGTGGGAGAAGGGGGTTGAACAGCCAAGCAAAACAGCACGTAAACAGGATACGGTAGCTTGTTCGAGGTCTTCCTACGCGCCATCTACTCCGTAGTCTGTATACCTTTCAACGCCGCATCACTGCGGCCCGCGGCCCAAGATGTGCGACAGGACGGTCCGCAGCTTGTCCGCGCAGTCGTCGAGCATGTCCATGCTCCGCCACGCCACGAACCTGTCCGGCCGCACGAGTACGCATCCGGCGTCTCGGACCTCTCTCCGTCGTGTCCAGTCCGAGTACACGTCTTCGTAATCCAGTCCCCAGCCGATGCCGTAACTCACCGTCTCTATGCCCAACTCCTGGCCAACTTTCTCCAGCGCCTCCTTCCACGGCCGCCCTCCATGCCCGGTGAGCAGGCAGAAGCGTGACTTCCCGGCGAGATCCTGCGTGGAGAATTGCCTCCCCGGATTCTTTGTATTGAGCCACGCATGCGGCAGCCTACTGCCCGGATACGTCGTGATCTGGTAATGCAGTATTGGGTCCTCAGGCAGGCTCGGCCTCAGTACCTCGTCCGCCAGATACACGGCGCGGCTATCGTACTGCTGGTTCATTTCGACTCCCACCGCCATGAGCGCATGGCTTGTCCACTCGACCGCCTTCCGTAGGCTTTCCCTCCTCAAGGTGCCTCTTTCAGACCCCTCGGATAGCTCCGCCCACGCCGCCTGCCTCTCTGCCAGCGTCGCCCCCTTGCGACCTATGGCGTCCCATATCGGGCCGTGGTCGCGGAGCCCTTGATTCGCTCTTCCGATCACCGTTGCGCCTACGGGTTGCCGCTCGACGGTGTACGAGTCCAGCAGGCTCGGATCCGCCTTCCCCTGCTCCACGAGCGCGATTTTCCAGGCCAGGTTGTACGCGTCTTGTATGCACGTATTACTCCCCAAACCATTGACGGGCGGATGTCTATGCACTGCATCGCCGAGACAGAAGACGTCGTTGCCGTCGTGGTAGCGCTCCGCGACCACTTCGTTAATGACCCATTTGCTTACATCCTTGATTTGTATATCCTTGCTCGTGATAGACGCATCACCGATAACCTCAACGATCCGCTCCAGAACCTTCTTCTGACTCGGATTGTACGCGGGCTCCGCCCACGGCGCTGGCATAAAGTAGAACAGCCACTCGGTCCACGGCTTTACCATCCGCACGCAAGCATTGAACCCCCACTTCGGCCACTCCTCGTTCGCGCCACTCATCACCCAGTGCAGATTTCCCCACCTACTAGGCATAATGTGCGTCAAATCCACGCTTGCCAGCACATTGATCGCAATGCCCGGATGCTTCGGCTTCTTGATCAAGGGAATGTCCAGTTCACGGACGACGATGCTGCGGCCGCCGTCGGCGCCGAAGACATATTTGGAGCGGATCTGGTAGGTCAAGTTCGTGGCGGTGTCTCTGACTGTGCTGAGGATCTTGTGTGGTGCTTCGCGATGGATAGAGAGGAGGCTGGTGTCGAAGCGGCATGTAAAGCCGTTCGAGCTCGCGTAGCGGACGAGAATGGGCTCGAGGAGGGTTTGTGGGAGGTCGACGTGGTGGCACGGGCTGGCCGCGTCGTAGTCTCCCTGCCGACAGATCGTCAGCCTTGGACCCAATGCCTTCTTTGGCGGTCTGACATTACCTTGCGCGCAGGATCATTGCCCCAGGAGTATGCTCTTGCGACTTCCTCGCCAGCCATGCTACGAACCCACCTCGTGTGTAGCATACCCTCGTTAGGGGCTGCCTGCTTGATACACTCATCCTCCAGCCCCAGATCTCGCAAACACTCGAGCGCCGCCATATTTGTGATGTGCGCCCTCGGCGTTGTTGCGCATCCCGGTGTGGCTCCTATCATAATACCCTTCATCGCATACGTAGTCAGAAAGCACGCCAACGAAGCACCAGCAGGCCCAGTTCCGACAATGAGTAGATCGGTTTCAACAACTGGCAGCTTCTCGTGAGTGCCGTTGACGAGTTCCGTTGTGCTGTGCGGAACTACTCCGTTAACTTTGGATTGGGTGCTGAGGCCATCGTAAACTTTGGGAATTGCGACTGTAGGTGGAGAGTCACCGTTCACGGTGGGTTGGGCGGTGAAGCCATCTTCGGCGTTGGGGCTCTCGATGGGCGGCAAGGCTATGGCACTGTCCGGTCCGTTAAAGACGGGTGCGTCTTCGGTAGTCTTGACGTGGGGGATGGTTTTGACTCCGTTGATCTCGGTAGCACCGCCGCCTGCAGAGTATTCAGAGACCATGACAAAGCGAGGATGGGTTCCAGAGCGTGGGTAACTATTGGAACACCGAGGTCACAGGTTGCGTTAATCGTCGCGGTAAAAGAAAATCTACTGGTAAACGACGAGCTTGACAAGATGAAGTGGTTGTGTAGCAGGACAGTAGGAAAGAACATGGATAACAGATCCAACGATCCGGAGGAAGTCGAACTCCATTGTGTCGAATGACATCGTGTTGCTATTTGCGTGGTTTCCAAATCTCATCTACTTGATGCCCAGAGAACTGATTAAGGTGACATCGGTGATGTACCTCGACACCAACAAGCAGTGTCAATGACTGGTTCATCCGGAAACACGAATGGAATGGTCCAATGGTAAATTACACCAGGGAAAGATTGATCGTCGCAGAAGCGGAAGCAGATAAACGATGAAACGTGAAACCGACCCTGGGTCGCGACATGACCTGGGCACGAGCCGCAATGCAATCATGGATCTGGCCCGGTTGGTGTCAGGGATAGAGAACCATCAATGTGAGCGCATATTGATAAAAACAAAGCCTTACCTGAGTGCGTTCATGTGCGCTGTTAGTTCATGGGTTTTCCTTCCACAATTTGAGGTAGTTAGATCTCCGTCGAAAGCACATCTCGCGATGCGAGATATCTGGCTGGACGCAGTGAGCCGCCAAGTGTCGGTAAGGCCTCAACGGTAAGTTGGAATGTGGTGAGACTGTGGGCTGCGAAGTGCAAGTAGCTGGACAACTATACCGTGACTTACCGCCCGATATGCTGCCTGAAATCCTACCGCTAGACAAACGTTCAGATTTTGTGGTGCATGCCACGTCCGGCGAGTTCAGCGCAGCCACGTATGCGACAATGATACATGCCTGCTCCAGTAGGTCGTAAACTCTGGACTGTAAAACTCTGAGTGCTGTTGTTGTGGTAAGCTTAGTTACGTAGGAGGGCTCGATGCCTCCACACGTAACGGAGGCCGACCGAAGAGAATCTGTTAATCAGTGGGCGCAGTCAGCCCAATAACAAAAGAAGTGACAATTGGCTTCACTTGAACAAGGTGGGATACTGAGTTTATATGTGATGGACGTGGCCATACTTTGCAGAGCATGCGCATGACCGGCGGACGGTCTATTTCCGAGCGGCGGGGGAATTTGCTTTCGCCTCACTTTGCGTGCATCTCCGTTAATCGAGTTTGAGGAGAACTGCCCAAAGCTTTCCGGATAAGCTATGCATTGAGGAATTGCGTGAAAGTGCTCGAGAGAATGGGTGTTCGTCGTGAGCGCTGGGAAGGTGAAGGTGAAGTCCAGTAATGATGCGATTCTTCTCTCAACCGTCAGTCAGCACCCTCGTCCAGTCAAACTTCTTCCAACTCTTCTTGAAAGATTCAATCCTCTTATCAACACGCGTCCATCTGCCCTGCCTCTTAACGACATCGGGCTCAACATCCAGCATACCACCCAAAGTCTCCCGTGCGAACAGGTCACCCTTTGGCCACCTATTCGCATCTTCTACAATGTGACCCATCCCGCCATCCAGCTCGAACCAAACATGAAAATACGGCATCTCCTTCGCAATACTTCTCCGAAAAGCTTGCTTTCCCATCCCATCCCTGGACCGAGCAAGTGTATCGATGATCTTCTTATGCTGTGTCCACTCCTCATCGGCCGATAGTATAGCTTCTCGGAAGAAGGCCGGTGCGGTTTCGCCCAGTTCGTAAGGAAGAGGAACCACCTCCAAGCTCGCGTGCCGCATCCGCGCTGGGCTCGCTGCATTCTCATAGAAAATGACATCCCGCCCTTGATCGTGGTACATGCGTGTAAGGCACTTCATGAAGTTGCGGAGCTCTTCCCACTCGTCGTCGTCGCATTCGAGGAGGTTCTTACGATGCTGAAAAGGGACTATTACCGCGCCGCCCTCTGAGATTTCCGGCTCAGTGGGAAGTGTAAGGTAAGTGCGTGTTGCGAGCGAGACGATAGGCGCTTGGGGTGGTTGGTTGCTGTCTTCGTGATGGCAGAGGGGGCACGAGTCCAGGATCCTATTCATCTTGTGAAAGTCGCTAATCGCCGTCGTACGGAGGTTGATCTCGGACTTTTGCACACGCTTAGCGAGCTTTGATGCGTTCTCGTCAATGTAGTCGAGGTCGTTGTCGAATTTGGTGTCTTTGGCAATGCGGTTTGCGAATTCTTGACCTTCGCCACCACCAGTGCCGCGAGTGCGGCGCTCTTGTCTGACCATATCCTCAATCGACATGTCCTCATTCTCTTCAACGAGACCGCGTTCACGGCCGCGCTTGTTCTCAATCTTGTTGACTTCGCCGTCACGATTGGTGAGCAATCGGTTGTGCTCTGCGCCAAGCACCACAATGTTTGACTGGCGGTTGTTGGCAGATCCAGCAATCGCAGCATTGTACTCCGCTTCGAAAACTGCTGCTTTTGGGTCCTTGCGTAACTTTGCCTTCATCATCTGTGCTTTAAGCTTGTTCAAAGCCGTCTGATCCAGTACAACGGTTTTGGTTGGCGCGGAATCTTCAAGCATGATCTGACCTTGGGGTAGGTCCTCAACACTTGGTCGTTTTTGCTCCGAGTGAGATTGCCGACGGAAGCCTTTGGACAGCTTACGCTCCTCGAAAAGCTCCCCGCTAGGTTTTATCTTTCCTACGTAGCCCTTACCATACATTTTTCTCCTATCAAGTTCAATCTCCTCTTCCCGAGCATCGTCAAAGTCGCGCAAATGGCCATATCGCTCTGTAGCTACGTCTTCGAGAAGATTTCCTGACTCTTTCGCTTGCCTGTAAACTGCTTTAAGCTTGGTCATCCGCCACGAAGACCCGGCATCTCCGAACTCGTAGCTGACTTCAAGCTCGGAGGGTTCGTTCGCAAGCTCCGGCTCTTCATCTCGAGGTAGATCTCGTAGGTGATGATTTAGTTCCGCATGGTGTATCTTGAGCTTGTAGTCTTGCTGGGTAGCGGCTGCATGGGCCGGTTTCGGCGAATCCTTCCGCCTCTTCTGAACGAAGTCCACATCCAATGCTGAAGGAGCCTCCATCCAAGAATCTCGCTGTATATTGGCATTCTGCGCGTCCGCGAGCCGCTCGTCGAGGGCTTCTTCTGTAACGGGTGCGGACACCCCGTCCTTTTCTACCCACGCATCATCCTCGTCCTCTTCACTAGGAAGAGACTCTTGGGGCTCGCGATCACGGCGTCTCTTCCTAGATAGACGCTCTTCATCATCCGAATCGCTGCCTGCACCTCGATGGTGCCGTGATCGTTTGTGGCGACGTCGGCGGTCATCATCGTCGCGCTTGTGCGATCTGTGATGGTGACTTCTGTGATCGCTATCCTAGTCCACCTGTCAGATGTGCTTTGTAAAATTCTCACATTGGCTGTATGCAGGTTCTAACCTTCGAGTGCTTGTGACGTCTTTCCCCACTGTGACTGCGGTTACGCTTTCTGTGAGAATGAGACTGCTCTATTTTCGAATCTGCAAGCTCTTTCTCAAAAGCGTCCAAACCAGATGCCATGTTGCTTGTTACCCGCAGTCCTCGAATGTGACGCAACTTGCGGCCGAATTGAGCTTCCACGCCAAGCACAAACTCCCGCGTCGAGCTTCACGACCACGCGAAACTGCAGTGTTACACTTCCGCACCACGACTATCTGACCGAATCCAACCCTCTACGCTTCAGCTGGTCTCCCGATGGTGCTCCAGCGCTCTTGCTGGCTCTGGGAACATGCACATCGTCAAGCCTGCATGGCTAGTCCACGGAGGTGAGAGGTCTCCTCAGAGGCATCTACGCGGCTATGGGAAGATAACTACTCGAGGGGATTTCCGGGAACTATGCTAACCATTTTGTGTCGCAGGAGAAGTCAAAGACCATGAAGTCTACAGCTGTCATATATCTCCAGATGGCAAGCGATTGGTCACTGCAGCCGGAGGTGAGCTTCACATCGCACCATGCGCCCAAGCTTCTTATAATGTTTGCACGCGTCGCAACACATGCTGAGGAGGGTCATTAGATGGACACGTCCGAATCTGGTCTGTAGAAGCCATACTTAACTCCGCGGATCCGAGCTACAATCAACCGAAGCAGTTAGCAGCCATCAGCAACCACTCTGGCAGCATACTTTCCGTTCGCTTCTCCCCAAACAACAAATACCTTGCATCTGGCGCCGACGACAAAGTAATATGCGTGTACGCGCTCGACCCAAACCCACCACAACATGGCTCAACCTTCGGTACAAACGAGCCGCCGCCAGTGGAAAATTGGAGGGCGATGCGAAGGTTGATAGGACACGAAAGCGATGTACAAGATCTGGGCTGGTCGTACGACTCCTCAATACTAGTATCTGTTGGTTTAGACTCTAAGATTGTGGTATGGTCAGGATATACCTTTGAGAAGCTCAAGACACTTTCACATCACCAAAGTCACATCAAGGGCATTACGTTCGATCCTGCGAACAAGTACTTCGCAACAGCTAGTGACGACCGCTCAATCAAGGTCTTCCGATTTCAATCTCCTCCGCCTAACGCCACATCGCACGATCAGGTCAACAACTTTGTCCTCGAAGCTACGATACAGACACCATTTGCAAACTCTCCACTGAGCAGTTACTTCCTCTTGTTCCCGACTAGAAGTGCAGCCAAACCACCCTTGGGGAAGCCATCGTACGGCCTGGAGAGATCTAGTACGCTGTGGGGTACATCGCTTCGAACGCCTTGAGCTGAGCCCTGCACAAGTTGAGTCTGTGGTAAGCTGGACTCTGCAAGCCCGGAAGATGATGAGACTAAAAGTGGAGCAATTCGCTTCTTGCCATCTGGACCGATTGTGACGCGCTGCTTCAGCTTATTGATCCTGACGTCCTGGGGTGCTTGTTGTGGAGGACCTGGCGTGGGTGTAGCGTTGATACCGTTCGTGGTAGGAGCAGGCGTACCGTTTGTATGTGAAGCAGCACCGTTTGTTAACGGCGCTGAGTGCGACGCGCCATCACCCATAAGCTCACCCATCCTACCCTGCACACCTTTGAGCTCGCCTGCCTTACTGCTCTCCTCAAGCAAAAGAGCGTCTGTCCCTTCTACAATGCCGGCTTTTCGACCCGCACCAAACTTAGCAAGAGCTTCCTCGTTCTTAGCCACCGCGGCCGGAAAGCCAAGCTCTCCAGGTTCGAACACGGCAGCCATGATGCTTCCATCCAGACTACTGATGAACACGGTCTCGCCGTCGGGATGCCATGCCAGATCGGTAATAGTCTTCAGTGTTAGTTCCTGCGTAACCACGAAAGGCCTAGAGTGGGTGGTATTCCAGACAGAAAGAGTCTTATCTTGGCCGGCGCATGCAATGACCGTGACAGACCGGAGAGGCATGCCGTGTGCATCGTGACTCTGTCCAGTATTCGGTTCGGTGTAGAACATTCTAGGGGAGAACGCGCAGACCTCGACTGGCTGCTCATGGCCAATCAAGTTGATCTCGCTATCCCATGAGCCACGGTTGATGATAGCGATGGAGGCGACAGGTCCGTTGACGGAATTGGCAGCCGCTATATGACCGCCTTCTGGTGACCAAGAACATCGTCGGAAGTAACTGCTCAGTGGAGAGTTTGCAAATGGTGTCTGTATCGTAGCTTCGAGGAC
>Ga0068631_100334_pt1 | contig 18311 bp, 18 predicted proteins | sample InSIn5gowninarea_2_FD_77434 | JGI IMG/M metagenome (GOLD analysis project Ga0068631, IMG submission 77434) | Clean room microbial communities from NASA Spacecraft Assembly Facility at Jet Propulsion Laboratory, Pasadena, California, USA -... ...
CCCCCCCTCCCCCCCCCCCCCCCCCACGCATTCCCCCCCAGCGTCCCACTCGCCCCCCCCTTCGTCCCCTCCGCAAACCCCGCCTACGTCTCCCCCCGCTTCGCCGCCTGCTCAGCCGCGCGATCCGCCGCCGTGTCCGTGAGCAGGCTGTTTGTACGCAGCTCCTTGTCGAAGTTGACGACGATGGAGCCGACGTTTGTGGCGCCGACGGGGGTGTAGCTGAAGAAGCCGTGGCGCCAGCGGCCGAGGAGGACGACGCGCTCATTTATGGTGAAGAGGCCGGGGAGCTTGTTTTGGAGGTAGGGGGAGACGGAGAAGAGCTCGCCGGCGAAGTGGCGGCGCGCTGTTACCACCCACGAGACCGGGGAGTGGAAGCGGTGGTAGTCGCCGGGGGCGAGGTAGACGACGATGTAGTAGAGGGTTGTGGGCGTGATGTGGGTGGAGCGGGGGGACCACCAGGAGTGGGCGGGGTCGGGGCGTTCGAGGTCGGCGCGGACGGCGGATTCGGAGGAGGCGGGAGGGGTTGTGGATTGGTCTGTCGGTGCTTCGTGGGCTGTCGGCTTGCCGTCGGGTTGTTGGCCGCCGGAGAAGAGGTTGGGAAGAGTGTAGGAGATGCCGTTGACCTCTGCAAACTCCTCGTCGTCGCACATGACCTCCGCGTCGGGGGATTTTGGGTCGTGTGTGCGGGAGGGGCTCGGTTGGGCGGAGTTGGGAGAGCCGGCGATGTTGGAGGTGTGGGTGTGGTTGTGTGCTTGGGCGCCGAGGAGCGCGTCGAGGCTGTACGTCACGCCTTTGACTTGCTCTACTTCGCCGTGCTCGATCATGCCGTATTGGATCACCTTGCCGTCCGCTGGCGAGAGGACGGCGTTTGGGTTTGGGTCGAGGGGGCGGACGCCGGGTTTGAGTTGACGATAGAAGAAAGAGGCGAGGTTGGGGTAGGTGTGGAGGTCAGGTTCTGCTACCTCCGATAGACTATGAGACCGTCAGTCGTGGGGCGGTCTTGTTATATATGTCAATATGACTTACTTGACACCAAACACCCAGGAGTAGAGCTTGAAACCGGGGACGCGGAGGTAATAAGGGATTCGAAGCTCATTGAATTTTCCCCATATCCGGGATATGGCTTTCAATGGGAGTGTTGACATGACTTGAACCTGCCTGTGCACATGGCATCAGTAAGAATTCAGGAATTACACCACACTGCTATTCCACTCACCAAGGCCCACTAGGTCTTGTCTTCTTCCTCTTCTTCGGCTTTCCAGGCTCTTCATCCCCTCCTCCTGCACCACCACCACGAGCCTCTTCTTCCTCTGCTATGCGCGCCTTCTCCCTTTGCTGGACTTTGTACAACTGAGCGAATCCCAGAAATCCGATCCCAAGGCCGACGGGTATGGGATACCATGTAATCTTTGTTTTGCCAAGTGCGCTTCGTAGTCTTGAGGAGAAGGACTCCTTGCGATGGGTTTGCTGCTCATACCGACTGGTTGAGGATGTGAAGTTTCGTCCAGGGCGGAGGCGCGAGGTGTGATTGTATGAATGGGTGGCGGGTGTGGATTGCAATATGCTCGGTCTACGGTGAGAGAGCAGCTGGCGGAAGTGTATACGGTCAAGTCGCGATGCTGCCATGATTTAGATGGTATTATTATTGCTCGTTAAATATGGTATACAAGTACATAATTGCATTCAACTGCGACAAATGAAGTTTGACGATGCAGGCAATCCGTCATTGCGGAGATGCACCGACGCCCTGCACGATGATGTAATAGGCGAGATAGAGCACCAAAGCACCGTTGAGATACAGCAAGTTTCGTCCATCTCAATGACATTATTCTGTCTGGCATGTACCCAGAAAGAGTATACAGAAGCAGATCTCGAGATGTAAGCCCGACATTTCGAGGAGTCGTCCAAGACATGTCGGTTATCCACAATATAGGACTACCTTTTTCTCCCAGTTAAATAGGTCGGTACCACGCACTTTGCTGGCTCACCATCTCGTAACCAATCATGCACAACACCAAGTCTATTAGCCTGATGATGACCGCTTGTACGTTGCCTCACAAAAAGAGGCTACACTGTCGAACTCAACGCCTTGGGCAGGGTAGAGCACTTGTATACTCGAATGGAGAAGAGTTGTGTTTGTGCGCTAAAATCCCGATCAAGACCTAGTTTCATGGTATCTCGCAGCGGGTAATAAATCCAGGCCCTGTGGGAAGCAGGGATGACCCTGGTGATGGTGGCACGAACTAGTGCCTGTGAGTATGGACGAGTGTGGACTCTGGAGTCTGAACGGACTTTTGTCCATGCCGCTACCCCGCATCAGTCTTGCTAATGTCCCACTCTTTTTTCTCTTGGCTCGTTAGTGTCCTGCAAAACGTCTATAAAGAGGACCTGTTCCCCTCTCCCTCCTGTTCAGAGGGCCTCTTTGACGTGCTGTGCAGACGTCAGATTCAAAAATCATGCTTGCCCCTGTCCTGTTTCTCGTTGCGTTACTCGCCCAAGTACAAGCCACTTATTTATATGTCTCATCCTATGACGGCAATGTCACCACGCTGGAGTTGACCCCGAATATTGGACGTGCTCAGAGTTCCCAAAGTGTATTCTTCGGAGAACATGGAGGGCGTGGCCAGCATTGGAGACAGGAATGGACATACAACTTGACCCTCGTCTCTAGCGTCGACTCCCTGGCGCAGTCCCCATCATGGCTCACTCTCAATAAGCAGAACAACATTCTGTACATGATTGATGAAGCAAATGAGAGCGGTAATGGCACCATCATCTCCTACAGGACAACCAACACCGGTCAACTTGAGGAGATACAGCGTGTAGAAGCCCTCGAAGGTGGTGTGGGCGCGACGTTCTTCGGGTCTGGTGCCGCCCTCGCAGTTCCTCATTACACTGGAAGTTCGCTGCAAACCTACTCCGTAGATTCCACGGGCAACATGGAACTCCTGCAAACCTTCAGATTCAGCATGGCGGGCCCAGGCCCTGTTCCAAACAGGCAGGAAGCTCCTCATCCACACGGAGCGAACCTTGACCCCACAGGCCAATATATCGTCGTGCCCGACCTCGGTGCCGACCTCGTCCGCGTCTTCGCCATTGACGAAACCACAAACATCCTCACTGAAGTCACCCCTCTCTACGCCGAGCCAGGCTCTGGCCCACGCCATGCCGTCTTCTCCCTAGACCCCATTTCTGGCGAATACGTCTTCTATCTCGCCGGCGAGATCGCTGCGACAATCACCGCCTACCGCGTGCATTATGAACCCAACCAAGGTGGTATTACTTTCACCATGATACCAGGTGCCGTCTACAACAGTCTCGGACCCGGCCATCCAGTCCCACCCACGACCACAGGCCAATCCACCGGTGTGACAGCGGAGATTGCATTCTCACCCGACGGAGAGTTCCTCCTCGTCAGCAACAGGCGCGACCTCTCTTTCAATCCCAGCACCCGTCCCATCTCCTACCCGATCCCTTCCGACTCGATCTCGACATGGACTTTCGCAAAGGGCAGATCAGATGGTGCATTGGACTTTTTGGAGCTGTTCCCGGCTGGTGGCAGTTACCCGCGCATGTTCAGTCTCAACCGCGCCGGGAATTTGGTGGCCGTGGGGCTGCAGCAGAGCGGCAGGGTGGTGGTTATGGAGAGGGATACGGAGACGGGGAGGTGGAGGCGACAGGTTGCGGAGATTGAGGTCGAGGGGCAGATCACGTGTGTCGTGTGGGATGAGTGATTCATGCTGTCTTGACAGTACCGTGTCCTAGACCTTCACTGTCGATGCCGGGATGACGAAGTCCAGTACTTACTTACTGGGAGTCGTTGTAATCTTAGAAACATAACATGACCAGGTCGTAGATGCCAGTTTTAATCGTGCTTTGCAGATCCTGGAAGGAAGGTATATACCGTTATCATTGAGAGACAACAACGCCCGCGAGAACAGCCAGCGCACGACTTCTGCAGGAGCACTTCTACAGCTGCCTTTTGACTACTATGGACACCCGGTGTCTATCTATGATCCTTGATCCTCTATCCTTCATCCTTCGTCTTCATCCTAGAAAAATCGGCGGGGATCAAAGTCTATATTGGGTAGCCGGAATCATGTTTACCCCGCACAAGCGCGTGGCGAAGTAGCTGTACTTCGAAGAGACGACAGCGTATGCGGAGATGAGCAAGGGCAGGTGTACATGTCCGGGGGGTATAAGCTCGTTGTGCCTAGACCGGGATAACTGGTTGCTCAGCTTAGACGCACGTGTTGGGAAAGGGACTTGAGATTAAGGACATCTAGCACCACAGGACTATGCCACATCTTTACACGTCATCGGCAGAGCGTGTCCATAACTTGCGCAGCGGGTGAAGGGCAATCAAGCGAGGAAGTAGTATCCGTGCTTTGCATTCAACATCTCAGCATATTGAACGACACGCGGGGAGTGGGTATGTGATCAGGGGGAGATACATGACAGAATAGATATAAACACGACCGCGAAGGGAATCGCGAAACGGACATTGTTTGTCTCAAGAAAGGGATGCGGGGTGGAGAACCCCTCCCCCTTTTTTCTGACGCGTCGACAATTGCTTGTGTGGCAACAGGGATTCGCGTTTTCCGATCGATGCTCTGGTGACGCGACGACCAATCAAACAACATTATGATCGGTTTGGCTTTCTTCTTTCACGTGCCATTGAATTCGATATTCCAAAAACTCTTATTATTTAACCCCTCATCAAAGATGGACATGATGCTATGTACATGGTCAGCAAGTGCCGGAACGTTGTATGAAACATGCCCATGTCTGTCCACTCTTTTGCATCGATGCAATGGTGTAGAAACTGTTCATACCTTGGAGAGACCACCCATAACAACCTTGTCCATGTCGGAAGTTTCGACTTCGCATTGGCCAATTTCGATCGTTTCAACATGCCTGTGGTTGAAATAGCCAAGATGGTTGTCGGGTGATTGTTGCTGCAGTACTCCGTCATGGTGATTGTCATTTATATCTCAGCCTTATGCGTATGCATTGCATATCATCTCGCTACACTACTACACGACAATGTGCAATTAGATATTGGCGGGCAACATATCCCAAGTATAGGTAGTAAGCATCTCTAATAGAGTTCGGACGGCGTCATGGGCTCCGGTACAACTCCTCTCAGCCATCCCTTTGCGCGTTGGACAAAGACTCGATGTTCAAGGCCTTTTGCACTGTCGGTCTGCAGCTCTGTATAGAATATAGGTCTACATCCACAACTGAATAAACACTACATATACCAGAGCATCGCATCTGTTGGCCTTTGTATATATTTCCATGAACCTAGCAACGCGCGGGACTTGAGGCCGAAATGCGAGGCGAGACGAGACGCGGGTGGTGAGTGGGCTTGCTATTTCCAAGGCTTTTCGGAGTGGTTAGGGACACTCCAAAAAGCCTTGGGTCCATGACCCGTGCTTGCACTACCACGTTTCGTCCGCTTCTCGTCCTCGACATCTTCTTCTCTTGACATACCCGACTAACCCTTCCACTCCGCTCAATTGACTTCGTCTTGCTTGGTTTCTTTACGAGAATTGGTCATTGGCATACTTCCTTTTCGACATCTTACTCAATCCCACCGACTCTTGCTCGCCCGAAGTCGGCAGCCGTTGGGACGGCGTTTTTGTCTCTTCTTCGTCCATCTCGACTCCAAGGGCATCTTCTACTACCTACTCCTACTTCCAGATAGGTCGTGGAGATCTTGGATCAAGTCACCAGTCTCGAACATATGGCTGCTTGATTGTATCTGGCCCTATCACGTCGGCCTTCTTCTCTTCCGCGTCATCTCCTTTCGTTGGGCTTTTTGGTCTGTTGACTTCAGTTGACTACTCCAACTCTCATTCGAAAACTGCAGGCAATCTCCTTTGTCTTCGACCCTTCATAGTGTTGCTTGCGTTCTGTACACTGGCCGTCTAGGAATAGTCACTTTTCTGGACTGTTCTTCGAATGAGGTACGTCGACTTCCTAACTTGCCCGTCATGTCTCTGCCTTTGTCTCGAGATGATCCTGGTCACCTACGCACTGGGAAGGATTTCAGCATTTCCTGGGCAACATGCTGACGAATACTCCCACCACAGTATCGTCTTTATAATACTTTGATACCCCTCGATACTTCAGTCTCAGAGACAAGCGGCTTTTCTTTCTTCACAGTGCCTGGCTTCATGGCAGAAGTACTCGCACCAATAAGGCAGAACGACAATATCTCCATCCTGCAGAATCGATCTGGCACCTCGGAAGCCTTCCACAATATGGCCACTCCTCAACAACAGTCACGCCAGGCTCAAATATCGAGAGGACAGTATAGCGGGTCCAGTGGAGGTTCAGGATATCGGGGAGCATCTGCGGCACCCGTTGCTCCGTACGCCTTCAAGACAACGCCTCAATTGAGACATGAAAATCGGTCGGCGTCCGCCCCCATCTCGTCCTCTTCTGGACAACCGCTTGTGCAGAGCCACAGCAATAGACAGCGATATCCAGCACCGGATTCAGTCTCGACTACATCTTCTGCTATATCATCCGACCCATCAGGCATAGCTGCACACCCTTACTCTAAAGATGACGCCCTTTTGTTCACAAACTTTCAGGTCCCAGCATATATGAACGATCACGGCTCTGTGACGGACATTCATGTCAATCCGGCCGAAACTGCCTTGCCCGTCGCCCAGGAATCTCCTTCCAAGACGACTCCGGAACGCTATCGACGCGGCCACCGCCGTAATGATTCAAGCACTGGTAGCGCCGGCTCCTCGCAAGCCTCACCATTTGACAGCATCACTGGTACTAGTGCTGCGACAACGGCAAAGGTTGGCCAGATCTATAACAGCCCTCAGCAGATTGCTGTAGCAAACCAGAGGCCTGAAGGTGGATTTAGAACAAACTCAAACGGTCAGATTCATTCGGAAGATTCTGGCAAAGGCGAAGTGTTGAATAAGGGAGACAAATCGCCATCACAGTCACCGTCGTCAGAACTACCGAAAAGGTATAGGAAGCGGAGTAGCCTTGGCAATATGGAAGGAGCGGCGAAAGTTGGTCTCGTTTCACCATCGGTTACTACACGAGTTGCGCCTTCCACCACCAATACAATGCAACCACAGGTAAGTTTCATTCGGTTTCATTATCAACTCCCATATCTCTCGTCGCAAACTTCAGCTAAATCCATGTCATCAATGCAGAGTCCACAGGATGGACAGCAAACATCACCTGCCGGTCAGGGTTATCGACCAGGTTCTCCCTCAAGTAACAACAGATCTTTCACTTCGGCAGACGCTGTGAGGCGCATCAACAATCCTTCACCTCTATCCAAGCCGATAAACGCGACCGAAGCACCCACATACTCTGCGAATGGTTCACAAAGTCCGGCAGTTGCCGCCATGGCAGCGTTGAATGAAAGAGAAGCGAAGGAGAAGGGTGTCAAATCGAGATTGAGAAGGGCGTTCTCATTCGGTAGTTCCGCAGAGATGAAACGAGTTTCTGGGGAGACGTTTGATCCTGCTGCGGATCGCGCGAGAGCTCGACGTGAACAATTCAGCAGCGAGCTTGATGACGATCAGGAGGCTATCGCTCAACGGCAGGAAGCTACCGGACTGGGGAACGGAATCTACTCGAGTCGAAGCAACGCATTTACTGGATCAACGGATAACCTTTCAATCTCGTCCACTGCTTCTTCTGCGTCGCTCATGCTACGTAAGATGGGCAAGGGAATGAAGAAGGGCGGTCGCTCTTTGAAGGGGCTATTTCGACCCAAATCCGTAGTTGGAGTACCTTCGGCAGATGCAGAGTTGCAAGCGAGTGTTGGCCGAGTGTCAATGGTGACGGTAGAGGCTGAACGAGAACAGGTTAATGTGAATTCCAATCCTCACGACCATGCTGGAGGAGGTACTGGATTCCCGAAATTGGAGAAGAACTCGGTTGATGTTGGAAGAATGTCGATGGGGTCTCGAGGGGGAGATGGTAACGTAAGCAAGGTCAATGATGAAAGGAGGAGTATTGTTGGTGGTGAAGTGGAGCGTGCCGAAGTATTGGCTGCAGTAAGAAGGGGCATTCTCAAGCGTCAGTCAATTCTCTATCTGTCTGGTCTATACTGACATTTTCAAGGCTCCGCCCCTTCCACTCCAACTGCGACACCCACTGCCTTTCTCGTCGACGGTACATCCGAATCCCGCGGTGCAAACTTCGATGTCCGCAGTGACGGTCAGCCTTCACCTGCTCCAAGCGGGACAAGCAGTGAGCCACGACGTACCGGCCACCGACGTACAGACTCCCATACGATTGAAAATGATGACTACTTCGTCACCGTCGCCAACCGCTACACGCTCGGACAAAGTTCTAGGAGTCTCCCGGGAACGCCCCGCGGTCTGTCTCGCAACATCAGTTTCAGTCCTCGTATACAATTCCATGATGTCTGGTCCAGCACGGAATATGACAGGCGTGGTGATGTGGCGACTTGCAATCGTCTGACCCCAACGTTGGCTCAGCAGATCAAAGAGGAGCTCAACAACTTCAAAATGGTTCGTGCTCGCATTCTGATCAACAAAAACTCTCTTTTGCTAACACGTCTTGTCAGGAAATGGAAGTTCACGAGCTATCGAAGCCTCACACTCACTTCTTCTGATCGAGAAGCAACGAGCACACAACACTTATGAACCCCTTCTCATGCATATGCATTCCACGCTTTCTTGGGTCTTTGGAACAAAAGGAATTGGCGTAATGGGGGGACACCTTGGGCGTCTGTGAGCGAACGGGGTTTGGACAAGGGCTTGGGCTTTCTTTTTGAAATGAAAAGTTGAACGTCTACATGAGCTGGTTTCCTTGTTGGACCACGCTAGGGCGGATGAATTCGCAAGTGTGTTGGATTGCAGACGCATCGTAGTTGGCGTTTCATTTTCAGGGCTGGAACGCTTGATCATTCAAACGTCTGTAAAGTGCTCGATGTCTCTTAGTGTGGAGCCTACATAATGAGAAACGGGGAAAAGGACAATGTCGCCTGTTCCTTTACTACAACACTTTATGAACCACAGAGTATTCGTCATGGACTTTGGTCCCGAAAGACCTGGTCATGAACGCCTCGCTCAATCGTAACCCCTTGGCCTTCTTCCGTCAAATCCACCCGGGTATCTCTTTCCCGCAAACCTCGCAAAAAATACCATGAACTTGACCCTCGTCACGAAAAGCGGTGACCCAAGCTGTAAAATCAGAGAGAGAGAGAGAGAGAAAAGCAGAATCAACAAGCAACGCACAACCCCCAACGCCCCCGCGCCAAGCACCCTCGAAAGGTACCTCTGGCCTTCCAAACCCCAGGAACCCACGTCTCAGATACTGTACATTACTGAGTCACTAACGAATCATCTTTCAACGACCAACAACCTCCGCACCCCACACCCCGGCCCCAGCAAACCCCAGACCCCCGAGCACGAGCATACCCCAAGTCAACGCCGCGCTCTCTGCCTCCTCCCCGATATCCACGGGCCCGTGCTCCTCTTCGTGCTCGATCTCGTCTTGCGTGGTGGCTGACCTCGAAGGCGCGTAGTCTTCGTCATCGTCTTCGTCTTCGTCCTCGTCGTCGTCGTCGACGTTGATATGTTTGGTAGCTGGCATGGTGACGGCGGAGCGTGCGGCCTCGTTGGCGGGCGTCTTGCGAGGGCGGCCGGGCTTGCGTTTCACGGGCGAGGTGGCGCGCTCTGAGATCGCCCTCGCGCTGGAGGAGACGAGGTCGTTGTCGAGACCGAGGCTGGAGAGGGCCGCGGTGGTGTAGCTTTTTGCGGTGGAGGTGTATTCTTTTGTGGTTGCGGTGAGGTCCTGTGCTGTTGAGCTGGCGAGGGCTGCGTCGGTGTAGCCCTTTGCTGTCGCTGCGAGGTCTTTGGCGGTCGAGCTGACGGTGTCGGCGGTTGTGGATGCTAGTTCTTTTGCGCTTGATGTCGCGTTGAGCGCTGCTTCCTTCGCGGCTGCGGAGGCGTCTAGTGCGGCTGATTTTGCGTCGAGGACTACTGCTTTCGCGGCTTGCACGCCTGGCACGCCTGCTGCGGTGAGGACGTCTGTTGAGTCGAGGCCTCGGAGGGCGGTCCAGACGCAGAGAGTGAGGCCGCTGAGGACGACATCCCAGCCGACCTTGCGGACGAGGGGATTGTCGGAGATGGAACCGAGGAGCTTGGTGAGGGCTATGCGGAGGCGGTTCGAGGTTGTGAGAGGGGTGCGCGTGTATTTGGACCAGATGTAGTCGTAGGAGGATTGCCGTGAAGGAGGGATGCTGAGGAAGAGGGAAAAGGTGGACATGATGAGGTGGAGTGTGAGTGCCAGGCGGGAGTTTGTGGCGAAGATTGGCTTGGAGGAAGCGTGTGCGGTGTGGATGGAGGAGTGGGTTTTGCCCCAAGAGGCAGGCATGAGCTGAAAAGGTCAGAAAGTGTGGAGTTCGCGAGAGGTGGAGCGTACCTTTGAATTTGTCAAGACAAGCGGGGCAAATGTAAGGAGCGCCGGAGTTGCGGACGTGATGAACAGGGCGCGGTTGTCACGCATGTAAGGGAACAAGGCCGTGCACAGCATCGCGACGAAGAACGAAGCAATGTGCAGGACTGGGTGAGGAGTCCAAGTGTTTTGTCTCCTCGAGCTGGAGCGCTTTCTTCGAATGAGTGGAAGCGGAGTGAGGAGCAGTGTTAGGTTGAAGAGGTTCTGTGCGGTGGAGAGGCCGACAAGATGCGCAAGCAGGATGAACGACCATAGATGTGGAATGTTGCGTCGGCGTCCTTTGCATGTCAATATAGGGCGAACCAAGTTGGGAAAAGTCAGCTTACCCTCGATCGCAACGAAGATCGACCAGATCAGTGTCGCCGCTGAAAGCTGTTGAGCCCACCAGTAGTCCCTACTCCGTCCACCCAAAGCGAATGCCACCTCCTGCAACCAGTCGGTAGTCGTAAGCCATCGTCCTATCTGAAGCTCACTGGGCTTATCGTAGCTTGGAAACCTGGATCACATTAGGATTGGTATCCCCCAAGAAGAAGTACTTCATTACCATGCTGGAGATGTCCATATGTTGATCGGCAGAGCCCGATCGCTGACGATTGACCAAGCGCTGTAAGAAGTCACGCCGGCGTCAATCACATGGTAAATGTTCATAACGAAGCTGAGCGCTGCTAGTCCAGCCGAGATCAGAACATCATGTCGTCTTTCAGGAGCACTAGCACGTGTGCGCTTCGCGATAGGAAGGCTGCCATATGCGCGAGAGAGAGTCCTCCCTATCAGTCCGAGGGAAGCCGTGATGACGAGCGCGTAGGCTGACAGGGCGGAGATGCCGAAAAGGTGGGAATTATAAAAGTCTGGATCGATGGGCGCCATGTTGCACGAAGCTTTAGACGCGTTTTGAGCGTTGATGCGTTCAAGACAAGTGAGGTTTGTTCAGTCGTTGTGATGGCGCAAAGATCGCGCTTGGTGATAGCAGGAACAAGGTCGTGTTTGTTTATTGTTCTTGCATTGCCGTGATACGTCATCGCACGGCAAGCATGACTCGTTTAAGTATCTGTGTTCAGCATTGTGCTAGAACATGTTTCGAACTGGACTTTGATGGCCACAGATTTCCTTTCTGCCGGGGCTCACGTCACAGCCGGCGCTTCTTCTCGTTCGATGCGCCGGGCGTCTTCGTTCCCGCTTGGCACAACATCTCTAAAAGTTTTTTATATTGTGCGTCTTGACGTTCAGACTCGAACAGCTCAGGCGCGTGTTTTCTGATCCAATGCCGGTTTGGAAGACTTTCTTCAACTCTTAGAGTGGCATGAGCATTTGGCTTGTTGAGGTACGCTCCAGGAGCGCCTGCCTCGAACTCGATACAGAAGTAGTTTTCCCAACCTTTTTGCTCTGTGAGAATGTCGAGAAATACATCGTCGATGCTGATGTCAAGAACAGTCTTGTTGGCATCATCGATGATCAACAAGTCGTCGCCATCTCTGATGATCACACGACCGTCGTGAGCCGTGAGAAGATCAGAAGGATCCACGGCCTCGATAATGAACTCTAGGAGATCCTTGGAAACTCCTTTCTTCGTGGCCTGATCGAGCCACCGCCAAAGGCTTCCGATCAAGACATGTTTGCGTGATGTGGTTGCCGAATATTCGTCGAGATATGGCTTCATACTCTGGACGTGAGCAGCCATAGATGCCATGGCGTATTTGCTTCGCACGACGAGTTCGATGCATCTCAGTGTAGCTATGATAAACCAGTGCGGGCCAATGCTTCCAGAGGGGATTACTCGAACAAATTGCTCAATCACCCAATCCCATATGCACACATCTTCCTTTGTCATAGCCGTTGGGCAATCAATTGACCTTTCGATAGCTGCTTCGATGTCTTCATTGTGCGAGCAAAGCAAGCGGAAGAGCAGAGCGGTCGACCCATGCCATTGGTCCGCAGGCGGTAATTCATTGAGTTTTGACGGATCGCATCTGGTGAGCGTCCATCTTGTTTGTAGCTGAACATCATCCTCGATTGCTGTGGCATTGATTTCGATCCCCTTGTTCGTGATGCTGTCCAGGAGGTCAGCCAGTCCAAGATTGGCGTCAGAATTCATGATCAGTCGCGAACCACTTTTGACTGGAGCCACCCATGTCAGGAATCTCTGAAGCTGAAACAGATGGACTTTTCGCTCAAGCTCGAGCGAGCATTGTGAGGTTTCCAAGGCCTTCTTCGTTGATTCCAACTGGTCCTTCATTGATTTGTGGTCCGAGTGCGCCATGTCGAGCGCTTGGGTTTGCGCCTTCTTGAGCTCACTCATGTGCTTGGTGAGTGCTTCCAGCTCTCTTTGTTTGCCCTGCAATGCCTTCTCGGAGGCCTCTTTTGCAGAGCTGGCCTGGCTTTTGAAGTCATCGAACTTCTTCGCCTCATACGCAAGGGCTTCGTTGTGTATCCTGTCAGCTTCGGATAGCTTCTCCTTGAGAGCTTCGAGTTGCGAATCCTTTTTTGTAATGCCCTTTTCGGCATGCGCTTTCTGATCCCTCAAAGCTTGTTCGTGATCAGAGCGCAGGGATCGTACTAGGTCCTCCAACGTTTTTACAGCGGACTGGAGCTGGTTACTGGGAATCTCAGCTTCAATCGTCATCTTTTGCACGGTCTCCAGATTCATGGCTTGATTGGAACCGATCAAATCATTCAAGGACTGTTGTGCCTGCGACATTTCCCGTCCTGACATTATCTGACGCTAGTTGAGGCCAAGGGCGATGACAGTGCAGACAGTAGCAATGTGGGAAGGAAGAACAATGCACATCGAGAATTGCGGATGGATTGGAGTACGTGTCGATGCCAGGGAGAGTGCCCCAGTGGTTTCGAAGCCATGACAAGGCTCCTGTCCATGAATCCTTTCAATTGAGCTCCGGCTCAGACAACTACTTTCACCTGTCATTCTACCTCCGGGTTTCCTCCATGCTGAGCCTATTGCTCTCCCAGCTCAAATCTTGATCCTGGCATTGTCGGTCCTTTTCTATGTCTACCGTACCATCCGTCTCCAGGATGGATCCCATAATCGACTGGGCGAGCGTGGAAGGAGAGATGACTGTTGGCTGGTTCGCGTCACTACATGGACATCTGTACGGCTTTTCGCTGGTCAACGGTGAAGAAGCGTTTTGCTTCTTTCAAGGCTATTGCGACGCCAAGATTAGGCAGCTCGTAATGTCAGACGGCTCACCCCCAACCAAGATGCTGCTTGAGATCCATTACCGGGCCGAAGGCTTCAGGGGGCTACTGGGCGTGGCGCGTCGTCTCGAGCTTGGACGTTGCTAGCCACCCTCTGAGCACCAGTTACGAGCTTTCGCCCGCGGTAGTCGCGCAGCGAAACGTCCTGCTCCAGTGACATATCTCTTCGAGGAAGCCTTGCCTGGTTTGGCACCACCCTTCACTTTACCCACTGGGAGACACCCGACGTCATTGAGAGCAAGTTCAAGTATTCGAGTGTTGGGATTGCCGGTACTGACATCTGGCCTAGGGGAAGGTCATCGTATCCTCAGTGCGCCAAGGTTGGCGATTTGGAGATCATATCAGACGCGACTTGCATCGATTTGACTATCAGACCTTTGGCTTCCCCTTTGGAGCTTGAACGTGTTGTACCGGCACGCTCTGTCGAACCAACATCTTCAGCGCCAATCGACTTCGCGTCTTCAGTCCCAATCATGAGCTTGCCGCGAGAGCTCAAACATCTCCCACCTGCAGCTCAATCGCGACGACCGCCGCCGACTGCCAAGCCAGCTCAGCAGAAACACCAGCCTCATCGTTTCCAACCTGGCACACCGAGATGGCATTGGGTCGGAATCGCGCGGAATGGACGCGACAGCGGGTGATGGAACATAGCATGCCGGACAATCAGAAACGGTCCGATTGGCGAAACTCCAGAGAAGCGCCGCGAGGGAATCAACTTGCACGCTCCCACCAGGATATCTTTCCCAGCACTCCAGCAGCGGCTGCCTCCGACGAGCAGACCACGGTGACATCTGCTACAAACACACTGGAGGTCGCCGGCTGTTTTGGGACATACCGTGAGCTCAAGAGTCTGAAAGCAAAAGATCAAGCGTAACTGCAATGCCTCAGGCCTCGACCCTCCGCGATCGTTGTACATAATACTCGCCCTGGCACGGTCAAGGCCGCATCGCAAGCAGTGGGCAGACATCAGGCTGACGTAGACGATGCCAAAACACTAATTGTGATGTGTCACGGCTTGAGAGCTTCGACAACTCTACGGCAAGCTCCCTTGTATGGATTGATTGTAACACCTCCGCTGATACCAGGACAGCAGTACGGAATTCGAGGTGGGTCAAGCAAAACTGACAGGCAACTGTACAGACGAGGGGTGGGCACACATCAGGTTGAGGAACATGATCCTTTAGAGTGAAACGTCGAGCGCAGGGAATATGGCTAAGATGCCGGTGGCATGGCGAAGAGAGACATGTATACTCCTGCTTGGTTCCGCTGGCAAAGTTATGCGTTGAAATCAGACAACTCCTGAACGATGTGCCACCATTTGAGGATTTCAGTGATTGCGTGCGATGCCCCGAAGTACGATATCAGCTTGGCATTCCGCCATTACAATTTCCTATCATTACCACCTCTGCTCCCGGATCAGTGCCTCTTGGCAGTCGTCTACGATCAAAATGTTTACATCCCTCAGAATTCGTCGCGTTTCTCGTTTCTCCGAGCGCATATGGACCTTGCGCCGATGCGCGGAGTTGCCTTCGGAGCACATTCAACAGCACTCCGCTACAAGTTATTTGAAAATGGTGCCATACTGGAGTCCGCTTGAATACCGACATCACGCCAGGCATAGCACATCGAAGGAGTCTCAGTCCTATTCGCTATCCTTCGAGTATATGGCCGCCTCGACAAGGGTTGGCATGACGCAGCCGTTCAAGTTTCATTCTTCTACAACCGCCTCGGAGTCACGGCCTGCCACATAACATGGATGTCATGCGCCTTGTCCCACTTTACGCCCAGAGACTGATGCATCAGGCCACACGCTCGCAACGGAGACGCGCAAGGAGCGCACCACGACGTTCTAAGAGGAGGCGAGCTTCACAGCAAAGCCGCCAAGGTCGCTGGTCGCTGCCAAAGTCTTCTACGTCGTGATTACTCCTTCCACACCTACACCCACCAGCACTTCACCGCACTGGAAAGAAGCAAACGAATCTCTGAGGATGGCATATGAAGAGCACATTTTCCGCCTCCAATTCCCACTTTCATTCCTGCTCGACTCGCAGCCCTCATAACAGTATGCTACACTCCTCACCCTCCCTCCCCACCATACCTTCACCTGGCAACGCTGAAGCACAGGAAAGGTTTGAGATCGAGCCCGAGCATAGCTCCGCCTGAAAGTTGCCAAGTGGCCCTGCAGCCACACAAAGACTCCCGTCTCGATCCCTGCTCAACTCACGGTTTGATCGACATGCTATGCCAATCACGCCCACGACTCTTGCACCATCACGACGAGGGTTATGCCATGTCAAGATCTGCCCCTGAAATACCTCATTCCCCACAACCAGGTCAACGAGCTCTTTCTCCGCCGCACGAAAAGTGCAACTTTCGTTCCCTCTCCACCAACCTGCCCATATCACGCCTTTCAGCGACCACAAAGAAGCTCAGATGTCTGTCTATAGTGGAGTGTAGTGGATACAGCAGCACTTCCTCCTCAAATTCTTCCACGGCGGAAGTAATTACAGCCAGCGCATCCTCCTCACCGGATTGGCCCATCTCGACACAGTCAATCAGCGTCTTCATTCACCTCCTATGACCCTTTTATACACCCTCTATTCGAACGCGTCGGCGGAGGATAATACAAGCCAGCGATAGATGTCTTCACCATGATACTGGTCCGCAGAGGGAAGAACGAAGTGCACTTTGGTCAAGAATACGTGAATGGCTGTACATACTCGCATCTGTGAGGAACTATCAAGTATTTACACAGATATCAGTGGCACCACATGAAGTGCAGTAAACGTCTCTCCTTTATCCCATCTCCAAATCCTCGTCGTCAACAACCCCATAGCATGGTTCTCACATCCCAATGCTCGTATCTCGCATGTCCCACTGATCACCAACCTGATCCATCATCGCGCGTGAGCAGCTCCTCATTTTCCAAACAGCAAGGCTTCCTCAGCATGTTTATATACCACCAACTCGAAAGTTATGTCGGTGGGAACTCCCACCGTGGTGTAGTCGAGATACTGTCTCGGTCAACAGGCAGAGTCCTCGCAACGCCTGATTGAAAACCTCAAACTGGGGTTTTCTGGAACCTAGATGACATGTTTGCAGATATGGGATTGGCTTTTTGCCTCTGAGTTCGCTCACAAACCTTGAATAAACATCAGATCGCTGCCCTCCTTCAAACTGTACCAGAGCAGGATAGCTGCATGCAACTCCGCCAGCCAGAGAAACGGAACGGGTGGCGCGACACGATCGGTTGGCGGGCTATGCAAGGGGCGAAGAGGAAGGCAAGGCAGGCTGCTGGGGGTAGGAGGAGAATGGCGAATATGACGATTCCAATCATGGACGACGTCAGAACCGGCAAGGGATGTTAGCGGATCTGGCGAACGAGAAGGCTTGGACCTGTCGACCCTATGGAAGTATGAAAAGACAACCAGACATGCGCGCACACTGGTCAAAGTTGGGACGAAATACTGCATACGAAGGCGTCGCGTGTGAATGGACAATCTAGACTCTGCCTGTGTGGTTCCTCCTCTCCCAGTTCGTAGTCTGCGCTTCCATGACTCCAGTCCGTAGTCTGCGCTTCCGTGACTCCAGTCCGTAGTCTGCGCTCCCATGACTCCAGTCCGTAGTCTGTGCTTCCATGACTCCAGTCCGTAGTCTGCGCTTCCATGACTCCAGTCCGTGCTTCCAGGACTTAGTCCGCGTTCCTTGGACTTCATGACGATAAAGACTCGTTTGAAACGACTCGGCTCTGCGCCTTGAGATCTGGTGTGTGTCCTCCTCTTTCTAGGCAGAGGATCCCGCTCAGATGTTGCCCACGCGATTGCCGTATTGTGACCAATGATGTATGCTCTATTGAACTCATTGCTCTTTACCGCCGCAGGGCTAGGGACGTGCCAGTATGGACTAAAGTCAAAGAAGTGGTGCGAATGCGATACCAACTTTAGTAAGATGTTGTCTATCGGTGCCTGCAACCTTTCCTGCGAGCCTGCAACTTTCTTACGGGACGAGGGCCTGCAACTTTTCTTACGCACCTGTATTCTGCCGGGCGGTATGTTCTTGCTCACCCGCAAGTTTTTTACGGGCCTGCAACTTTTATACAGGCCCGCAACTTTTCTACCAGGCGGTATATTCTTGCTCACCCGCAACTCTTTTACGGGCCTGCAACTTTTTTGCAGGCCCGTAACTTTTCTACAGGCCCGCAACTTTTCTACAGGCCCGCAACTTTTCTACAGGCCCGCAACTTTTCTGCCGGGCGGTATGCTCTACGTACCCGCAACTTTTCTACCGGGCGGTAAGTTTTCTTATAGACCTATAACTTTCTTACACACCCGCAAGTTCTCTATCCGTAACTTTCTTACGGGTGTACCCGTAACTTTCTTACGGGTGCACCCGCAACTTTTCTACGCACCCGTAAGTTCTTTACCCGTAACTTTTCTACGCACCCGTAACTTTTCTACGCACCCGTAAGTTCTCTACCCGTAACTTTTCTACGTACCCGTAACTTTTCTACGTACCCGTAAGTTCTTTACCCGTAACTTTTCTACGTACCCGTAACTTTTCTACGTACCCGTAAGTTCTCTACCCGTAACTTTTCTACGTACCCGTAAGTTCTCTACCCGTAA
>Ga0068631_100335_pt1 | contig 18295 bp, 29 predicted proteins | sample InSIn5gowninarea_2_FD_77434 | JGI IMG/M metagenome (GOLD analysis project Ga0068631, IMG submission 77434) | Clean room microbial communities from NASA Spacecraft Assembly Facility at Jet Propulsion Laboratory, Pasadena, California, USA -... ...
GAGTGACGGTGCCCTCGGTCGTGGGTGTCCAGGTGATCACGTACGGCGTGCCAACGGGGACTATCTCGTTGAGACCGGGCCTGGATATTGGGTTGCCGGAGGGCGTACTTGGGAATGTAGCTGTTCCACCATTAGCATCTGCGTAGTTCACGCAAACAGAGCAAGGACGATCAAAATACTCACTTCTCAGGTGGCGTAGCTCTGCACCCCAGCATCGTCCCAATACTTCCCACAAGGCCCACACCCACGACCAACCATGGGTTCGCCGCCATCAGTCTCACGCTCCATCCATTAGTATGCAACGCCCTCGCCGCCACCGCAATGATACCAAGGCCTAGACCAGTGTGCATAAACGTGTCATTGAGGTAGGTTCGCTCGTATGGCGGCATCCCTCCATCCTCACGTGTCTCGCGGTTGAAGATGAGGTTCAGCGCCAACGCGCCGCCAAGGAAGATGCCGGCGCCGGTAAGAAGCTGCTGCGTTTTGTTGCCGGTGTTAGCGATGGGGTTGAGAGGCGTGTTGGAGGCGAAGCGGGGGTTGCGGAAGGCATTTTGAAGGACAGGCTTCGTCTTGGATAGGGCTGAGGAAGGAGTCGTCCTGCTTTGTTGGGTGAAGAAGTTGGATCTGAGTGGCGTTTGGTGGAACTGCCGGATCGTGGTGGTGGGCGAGGATTTGGGGATCGAGCGCAGGGCACTGGTTATAGTGAAAGGGCGGCGGAGGGTGAAAGCCATCATGGATGATGAAGGAGGGCTTCCTGGAGTTGATTGTAAGGTAGATAAAGACAATCTCGGTTATGAGGCAGATGTGATGAAAGATTTCAAGAAGGAAGCTCCAATCGTAGGATGACGTGCATCATCGTGGACTCTTGGCATCGAACATGAACGAAGTGTGATCTCGATTCTTCCGCCACCAAGTGTCAATCTGCTCAAAGTAAGTCCCCCGGTTGGATTACGAGAGTTACATATGCGGAAACCTTCTTCAATAGGCTTGATCACGAAATAGTTGACGTTTATGGACCGAATGCGCCATTACTCTACTGATAGCTGAGATCTGAACCGCCCCCTGGTATTTGGCTCTTAGCCCGTGTTTTTCTTGTCCAGAAAAGGGCACTTTGCTGCGTACAGCTCGGGAGTTAATACTTTCTGTTGGTGTTGGTGCCGATGTCTTCAACAGCGGAGATGCAACGCCCGCTGTACATGCATCCGGGCGAGAAGGGAGCGACCGGCTCGTATTATCTATTCCTCTATCAGATTTCTGTTGACTGAATTACTATCAGTACAGTCTCTCCTCATCTCTTGAAAAGATGTCCTTGGAAGCGCCTCGCTGTGCTGAAGATATGTAACCTTCCAACACCGACCACATCCGGCTACTGACGATCAGCCAAGACACTGAAAGAGGGCTTGTTTCGTGCTCTATCAAGACTTACCACATTCGCAAAGTGCCTACGTATTCTTCACTCTCGTATACCTGGGGTATCGTCGTGGTGTGCTTTTTAGGTTGCGGCCAAGGAAGCCTATGCACGTGTCAAAAATAGCATTGATATTGGTTGAAGAGACATTACCTGTTACATGTACACCATTATTGGTCGTATAATGTATCCATGTACTCATCCAGTTAAGTGCCTTCTATGGAAGCTTACAATACCACTATGCTCCGACACTGTTCGCTTCTCGCTCGTTTCTCAGCAAGCGGATATCAAATGCTGTATACTCTATAGGACATCTCAACTGTCTCCGAAGTTTCAATGCTGAAGACGATTTCATATTTTTCTCCTAAAGGTGCGGAACTGTATACCAGGATTTCTTGATTTGGATCAAACCTCACGGATAGATCACATATGTACATGAGCTGTAGAGCAGATCTTATTGGCCCGACCTTCCGCGCCGTCGAAGACCCACCCATCTTCTGTTTGCTAGAAGCTCGCGACCGTGCCCTGTACTATATCAATCCGGACCGTCTAGAGGTAGCTCTAGTCGATGTATTGAACATGACGACCTTTCCCTCCTGGGAACTGTACGAATGAATCGAATATGGTGTTGCGCAACTCCGTAGTCTAGAGGTGGAACTGGCCGTCATTGTCCGCTTGCTAAGTCGAGGCCTTCGGACCCATACCGTTATACTGTGAAGGGCGGTCGACATCGGATTGCTATTAATCGGACCAATTGGACGATGCTTGTGCTTGGATGAATAGAAAGCAATATGCAGCGGATGCGGTGACCGAGTAACGGTGCTATGAGAACATTTACTGTGACCAGAAAGCAATTAGATCGGAAAGATGGTTACGAGGAAAAAGGATACTATTTCGGACTTTGCACTCGCATCCTCAAGTCTGGGTGGCAACGGACCCTTGTGCCCCTACCGTGACACACCATACAGGCGCAAGTCGAACATGAGGGTGATGCCATGGCCAGAGTCGAACTGATATGCAGAACGTTGAAACTCAACGGTCGATTGTTTCAAAGGTCCATGCGAGGCGTTGGTGGTGGCGTCGATCTTTCTGCATGATGGGACTGACAGCGGCGCTCTCCGGTCCAGGGTCTCCAGCCCTCAACCACACCTCGACCTATTCCTCCGTCTAGGACATGTTTAAACAATGAAATCTTCATGCAAACATATCCGAAGACATCATGAAGCTGCCCTAGGTACTTTTGACTCATGTAAAGACGTGGAAAGGCAGAAAGAGCAAGGACCGGACAAGCTGGACGACGGAATGGAAACCGCACACTATGGAAAAGACCTCTAACGAGGAGACTTCGATTCAGCCACTTCGTCGACTGACGCATAGCCTTTTGAGCTCGAAACAGCCTCGATCGTTGCGACAGTTCGCTTTCCATTCCTAACGCCACAGAGCTGGCCGCCAACTCTCGAACGCCAGATAGTAGGCACCCGCAGAGTCAGTCGCGAAGCTTTTTTTAAGAAGTGACTGTTCGTGACAGATATCAAAATTACGCCCGCGATGTTGCAAAGGTACTACTCACCGTCAGCAGGCCTTCATACTCGCATCTCGTCGCATTTCGTCGCCTTTTCGAGCTTCCCGAACGAGGTCCCCCCCACCGGCGTGCACACTGCATGACCAAATATACTGTCGAAAGGCTTGCGACTATAGCGAAGGCTCATAGGTCAATATCTCAAAAGTTGTGTCATCTTTTGGGGCTTGTGCGCGGTACTGGTTGGTCGCAGTGTCTGCGGTCGCGGCGAAATTGCCATGGCCAGCCCAACGGCTGACTCCGCCAGTCTCCCAAAACCTCCACGGGCGCATGCAACCATGCAAATCGCTCCTCAGATACCTCTAGAAACTTCTAAGAGCAGGAATTCGGACCACTGATTCTTGCAGACTTATGTGTGGTGGTGCGCGAGTTGCGGCGTTGACGTTGCGGCTATATCCGGGACTTTAGGCCTTGGGTTCATAAAGAGTTTTCCAGGGTCCTCTCTCTCACAAGTAACTCAACATTCGTGTTCGTGGTGCAGTTGCGTACTGTATCAAACTCGGGCCAACCCCCCGTTTCAGCCAGACCTCACTCCCTTGGGAGGCGGGCACGGTTCAAATCTGGGACACGAATAGGAACTATCAGTTGCGGTCAGCTGGTATGATATCGGGTTCACTACCTACCCATTGAGCCAGTGGTGATACGCTCCCCAACTTCTGCGTAGGCTAGTTTTTTGTTGTTTTTCCATATGATGCCCCGAGTTGGATCCTGTACCGCGGCGCCAGGGTCATGACACAACAATTTTTTGAGCCATTTCTGATGGGACGACAGGTATGGAACATGCATCTCTGATCCGTTTTTTCATTTTTGTTTCGCTAATTCACGTTGCGTGGTGGAACCACAGGGGGGATGTGAGGCTGTCCGGACTGCACTCACAATTTCTTGCCCACGACGTCATACCGTACATAGCTATGCAATATTCTTTGCGACGAGTACCTGCAGAAGCAACTGAACCTAGTAGTACTTTTTCCATTACAATTCGCATAGCAACAGAAGCCAGCAAACCATGGTTTACCTCACCACTGTCTCTATTTACATCGTGCTCAGCCCAGCTCGTGTGCAGTCATTCTGTTCCTGGGCGTGGTCCCGCAGCCAAAGCACTCACGAAAAGGGTTTGCACCGAGCTCGTTCAACGCAAACCCCTTTTGTTGCTGTGAAGCCTCTTGCCCATCCGCCAAACACAGCGCTATCACGCACCATTGAAAGCCAGATCTCAAGACCCTCTCAAGGCCATCAGACCCAGCACGACGCTCTCCATCTCCGCCCTCTCGTCCCTCTCCTCATCTCCATTCACCCCGTTGACCTCTCCACCTTTCTTCCTCCCCTTGCCCCCACCGCCTGGCGCGTTCAACTTGTAAATCTTCCGTATGCGCCCTAAATCACTCATACCTGCCAGACCCTCATCGTCAAACTCGATTCTCTCACCCTTCACGTTCGCCTCCAAATGCCGCTCCACGGACTCCGCGGTGACGGAAGCGCTGCCGACGTGGCCGACTTTGACGGCGAGCAGGGAGGTGGTGGACGCGGTGAGCCCGAACGACCTGAACGAATCCGCTATCTGCGCACGATCAAAACGCAACGATCAGCACGCAACGCGCTACCTCCCGAGCATAAGAACGTCTTTCGCGGCATGGCGATCACGTGACCTCACCGGCGGAGAGACGGACGTTGTTGTTCGGGTTGAAGCAGAAGACGATCTCGGAGTGAACGTTGCGCGACTTGAGACGGGCGCCGACGAGGTCGTTCACGGCGCGGAAGATCGCGGCGTGGACCTGCGTCGCGGAGAGTATCTAGGGGGGCGATGTCAGAGGCCAATGCATTGACGATGATCGACGCCAGCAGCCATTCCTCGACGGAAATCTGGGCATGGCGTGTTTCTCCGGGCTCTTTGCACTGACGGGGCACTGGGTGGGGAGCGAGGGGGGTTGCGCGCCGGTGTACTCACTCTCGTGGCGTCCAGAAAGGCGTACTCGAATTCGGTATTGCCGTGCAGCAGTTGCTGTCGTAGGAAGTCCGCATTCTGCACGTCGCGAAAGAGAGCTATGAAGATGGGGTGGTCGGGCAGGTGAGGTAAGAAATAGGGTCGTGTTGAAGTCATGTTCGAGATATATGCATGCAAACGATGTGTCTCGGGGCAATAGTGGTGCTGTTTTGGGTAGAAAAGTTCGAGTCCGATGTTGCACGACTTGCCGGTGTTTTACTGCTGATGTCACCATCGAAACGAAAGTGCTCCAGACGATGTGTCCGAGCGAGAATAGAGCATTCTTCAGCAAATAACGGGCCTAGCTATGTGGGGGTATATGAAGCACAGACAGAACTTTCGACATCCTCAAGCTCCTCTAGAACTAGAGGTGTTCGCCAAGCATTATTCGTGGATGATGGATCTAGCACCAGGCCAGTGTCCACAGCGCTGGCAACTGCGGCCAGTCCTCCTGCCACTCGCCTAGGATCTGCGGTACCTTCTCATCGAAACCTTCTCTCGCCTTGCCAGACCCCACGTCCCATCCTTCTGTACCGCTTGCCTCCCGTTCCTCAGCGGCGACTTTGTTCAGCCTGCCTGCAAGGTCTAGTATCGCGCGTCCACCGACCAGCGCCTCCTCGTGATTGTCCTTGATGTCCACGTTGAACACGTGTACTGGCCTGTTGAGGACTCCCCCTCTGTTAAGCAAGTCCTCCACCACCGCATCCCAGCACCTCTCTTCACACGTCACGATGATATCCACCACACCCGCTTCCGTGCCCTCCCACCCCTTGTCACTCTTCTGCGTCTCGCCCAACCGCGGCCTGCCAATCTGCCAGTCCTGGAACCTCTCCGGGCCGTGCTTGACGCGTCGGTTGCGGTCTAACATGGCAAGGATGCCGTTGGCCCGGTACAGCCGCGGGTCTTTGGATTGCAGCTCGTCGTGCATGCTGTTGTAGGATGTGCTGTTGAAGTTGTAAACGTTGGGTTGGGATATGCTGGGGCCGGGCAGGCGGACTAGAGAGCCAGTTCCAAAGGAGATGACAGGGTATTGGGCGGAGAGGCGTAGGTGTGCTTCCATCGATCTGGATAATGGGAGTGTCAGTTTCGTTCTTCCGAAAGGGGGTTGGTGTTGCAATGGGACAAGGCAGTAGTGGGAGGTATACGACATCAGCGGCTAAGGGGGTTGAAACGGAGCTTTGAATTGCTTCTATGTAGATGAAGACGAAGATGGCTTAACACGGCATGATGCTGAAGTGATATATGGAAGCCCTGATGATAGCCACAGGAGCTGGAAGACGCGTGCTCCGCCAGCACGAAAGCGGTTGTTGGTTGTGCCACTGGCACACTTGTGATGTGGCAACGGTGATTGGACATACCTGTTGTTGTTGCTTGCGCATACTGTGCAGAACTTGAGCTTGAAGCTGTCCCCAGGTGTCTGGCTTGCCGGCGCTGTTTCGTCTTGTGCTCCGTCCATTCCCACATCAGTTGGCTGAGATGCTGGCGCTGCGGGGGGCGGCGGGGGAGGTGGCGGTGCAGGTCTTTGCCTTGCTAATCGTGGGTCTGTGGACATGATGTATATTCTTGAAGTGGAAGGAAGGCGTGGGTGAGGCAAGGGAGCACGTGGCAGGTCTCACTTTCCCCCTAATGAGATGGGTGAAGGGAGATACTGCTTAGGTTGTGGTGTCTGCGCGTTCCCGTGAGCGTCTGTTCGAGGGTGGGCTTCTTATCTTATCATTGAAGTGAAAGGTGATCAGGATGTATTTGCGTATAGGTAAAAAGTTTTGTCGGCATCGTTGGTAGGACAGCTCCAATATTGGTATCATCATAAAGAAAGACATGTTCTTGCTTGACTCTTAGGTACGTACCTGATCGAACGGAATGAAGAGGTCTGTAGTTTGGCATGTAGTTGGGTTTGGAAGCTGTTGTAGGTGGTAGGGATGCGGCTGCGGCTGAGGATGGACTTTTTGGTTCCGAAACGGGCCCGAGTGTCCATCTATTACGTGCAGCGCCAAGATGTTTTGGGCCAGGTGGGTACGGAGGTCGAAAGAATTCGCCGGAAGGTGGGCAGGAGGAGATGTAAGTACTACGGGTGGTTGGCCTGGGCACGCGCGGTTGTCCTACTCGGTACAGAGGTACATGCGATGGCTGCTGTCGCGTACGAACTGGGGACCCCCTCCCCAATGATCCCCTCAGTCCCCATGATGCCTCCAACGGTAGGAGGTACCCCGTTATCTCTCTCTCTCTCTCTCTCTCTCTCTCTCTCTCTTGCCCCGCCGTAACGTCGTCCCGTACACGAGTAATGATCCCTGCTGAGAACATGAAACGTTGTCAGCGGGTATTCACTCTCGAGTTTTGCCCTATCCTTCTTCTCCATGATCAGCAATCCAGCATTGCTGAATAAACCCACGTCCCCGTCCTTCTGTCGCCCTGTCGCTGTCGCCGTCGCAGCAAGCTCACTCACCCACTCCATCCATACCTTCATCTGCGACCACGTCTCTCAAACTCTCCAACACGTCGTGGATGCTTCGCGGTCCACCTGTATGTATCTGTGCGGCGCGCATGCCAGGCGCATCTTGTGCTATTAATAGAAGCCCAAGCACACTGGTTCTGGGGGAAACCCTACACCGCAGAGAAAGGAATGCCGAACGGATAGGGAGTGCAGAGTACACAAGTACACTACAGTGGTTATCATTCAAATCCCCGCTTCCCATAAGCTTCACATGAGATCTGGGGGATGGCCCTCTAGGTTCTCCGTTGCCTTTAGCCCTTACGCGACCCCTCCGCTGACTGGACCGCCTCGGGCGTACTCCCTACTTCCTCCCAAGCGCTTCGCCATTGCATCCCTGCCCTTTGACTTCCAGTTCCACTTCTACTTCCACTTCTCAACTAGGCGCTGGGTCGGCAACCAACCAGGACTTTCTCTATACCAACTGTTCGTCGAATCGCGTTCTCTGCATCTCTCCTCTCGGTGTTCCTCTCCCACCACCCCGGCTCACGCGATTTACTAGTACCTGGAGGGGCTAACACCCTCCCGCATGATCACCATCGAGCAGCAAGCAGTTGCTTTGCGCCGGAAGGACCTTCGACACCTTCGTCGTTGTCAATCGCCCTGTGTGATTGCAGCGCCATCGATCTCTCTCCCCACAACATCCATCCGCCTTCTAATCTTTCCGAGGCACTTGTCACCCCACGTCTGCAAAAGCGTTGCACCGTTTTGCGCCAGGTCCCCGTGGATATCCTGTGGGGCCCAGGAAGGTAATCCCACCTCGAAGGTAATCCTCAACTTCATCCAACTTCGTCGCTGCCACGACCGTCTCCACGAACACCGGAGAGGCTGACGCTCACCCCTTCCAGTCCCCTCTCTTCACCCTTCTTCGACCCACCTCTGCTTCGCGACGACCTGATCCCAATCTGGCAACGCCCTTCGCCTTCGTGTTCTGGGGCGTGGACGAAGACTTGGAGTCGAGGTAACAAGCAACTTTGCCGTCACGATGGCTACCGTTCTCTCCCTCCGCACTACCTCCGAGCCACCTTCTCCCACCTCACTGAATCCACACTCTCCGACCGCGCCTTCCCTCCCGCCGCTCGTTACTTCATCCACGGAACAAAAAGCCAGTTTCGAACGCAGCGCATCTTTTGCGGCTAAGAGCAGGATGTCTACGTACTCCAACCCCAGCAACAGCAACACGTTCTCACGGTCACGTCCGCAGTCCACAGTTTTCCCCCTCTTCCATTCGAGTCTGACCTACACTTTGGTCCGAGACTTCGCGTACCCACACTTCCAAGCCCTGCACTATGGACCCACAGCTGGAGACTCATCCGTGTCTACCCCAGCCAGCGAGGGCAATCGCAGACTCTCAGACCCTATGCCGCGCTGGGACGGACCAAGTCCCGGGCTGTCCACTGGGCGTTGGAATCCGCACGAGCAACTCCCTCAGCTGTCATTCGGTGACGGTGACGGTCCGCCATTCAGTGAGGATGATGATCTGGCAAGCCCGGTAATTACAAGTGCGAAGCACCGTAAGCAGAAGTCTAACATGGTGGGCTTCGACCAGATGCGTGGCCGTACTAGAGACGTTGAAGAAGGCAGGCGCGGCTACGTCAGCACGAATGGAGATGGAAGCCAGACGTACTACGAGGGAAATCTTGGTGAAGCAGCAGACGATCAAGGAGGTGAATATGTCACCAACCCAACGGGCTCTGATGTTCAAGCTGGAGGGTCAAACTCACGCGTGAGTGCAGACGATCATGATCGTCGCGACTCGCACTTCCAAACGACACTCCCGAGGGCCTCCTACACTGTGCCGATCATCGAGTCTGACGACTTCGAGTTGGTTGGTGACAACGACCCAGATGACGATGATGCCGAAGAGTCACGATACAGCCGCGACTATCAGTTCACGATTGCAAGCCCTGACGAAGAGATGCACGGCAAGGCCATTGCCCTGTTCGACTTCGAGAAAGAGAACGAAAACGAGCTCCCGTTGAAGGAGGGACAGGTGATTTTGGTCAGCTATCGACACGGTGAAGGCTGGCTTGTGGCGGAGGATCCCTTGACGAACGAAAGTGGCTTGGTACCGGAGGAGTTTGTGCGTTTACTGAGGGAAATCGAAGGCGGACTGGACGGCCTCATCGACGAGAATGGCGAGGGATCTGCGGAGGAATCTTGCGGGGAAAACGTCGAGGGAAACGATGAAGGGAACGACGAAGGAGACGACGAAGGAAACGTGGAAGAGACTGCAGAGGGATCGACGACCGCGCCTGTCGAAAAGTCCGCCGAAGCTGAGGAGCAGTGCGATCCAGACGGCGGCATTCCATTGACCGCGGCAGAGCGTCGTGAGCTTGGAGGCCGGAGCTCGCCCGAAGAGGCCGCGAGGACTCCAACGCAACCCGAGCACTCCAAGTACAGCGGCACCTTCTATCCTCCAGTCGTCTCTCACTTCCACACGAGCCGCAAGGAGCTATTCGGTGGCTTCAAAAAAGACGATTTTGAGGACAGCGGCGAGTCGTCGGACGGCATTATGATTAAGACGAAGGAGCGGAAGGGCAGCAAAAGCTCGTAGACTCCTTCCGACGGGGTCAAAAGCGGGTACCCAGCACACGTTTTTAATACGTCGGCAGCGTTTTGTGTCCGCCTGGTTACTCGTACCATGATCATTAGCAAGGCGAAATGGCTCTTTTTGGCTTTTTGATACCTCAGCGACCTCGCTCGCTTCGCCACGGATGATATGCATGTAATACTAGCCGAGTCATGAAGAGAATGCAATTTTGCAACTCGCTGACACACCTTCGCCCCTGAGTATGGCGTTTTCGAGATCTTCAAACGATCGCATTTGTCATGTGCGAGATCCATGATCGGAATGCTGACCCAGCTGGCTTTGTGATGGGCGCTAGGTTTGGGGGAAGTTTTTGCACCCTCGATCTGGGTAAACGGACGACGTTGCCTGCCAGGCCGACAGCAACAAATGGATTTAGCATAGCGCTTCAGCTAGATTGACAGAATCGCAAGAAACTTTTGGTAAGTCACCTTTGGCTGATGCTAATACTGATGCTGGGGTGCCGTCCTATATACCGTAGGACACCAACAGGCTGGCAAGGCTGAATGTGGTCGTAGCCATGGATTGTATGGGCACCTACCTGCTTGCACCCGCTGGGGTGGATCGCCATATGGAATTCATGGTCTAAGCGCCCAGTACGTACTTGGACCTTGAAGACATTGTTAAATGAGATTCGAGGATAGAGCTCTACAGTAGTAGCGGACATATTCGCTCGATTTACATGGGAAGATGGCGTGATGTTTGTTTGCAGCAACCAGAACACCTTACCAGCTACGTTTGCTACTTCGGGACCTTTAGACAAATGTGTCTCGACTCGGTACAGTGAGTGTATCATGAGTATAACTTCACTGTTTGTGATGCTGCGTCGGATGTGAAGAAGGAAATGTCGATTGGCAGCACATGGCGGGGTGAGGGGATGCGTCATTCCGCAGGCCTTGAACTCTGTAACGAACCACATCCAATTGCCCACGCACCCCTTTCGTACCAACTCTAGCACTCGGAAAGGCCCTGTTGTCTGCCTTGAAGCCCTATTCAGCTCCCTCGACATCCCGCTGCTACTTTCTCTAGTGCCCAGTCTTCGCTTGCAACGGGCTTGCTGAACACCGACCGCCAGGTTTCGTCACTGACAGCAACTTCCGCAAGCTTCCTATTTCGGGGTCCGTCACGATATCACGAAGAACACAAACAGCTCCTCTGGACGAAGAAGTCTGCGAGACACAGCACCAATTTTGCCTACATTACCTTCTGGCATACAACCGCAACAATGGTCCTCGGACACAAGCGCCATTCTGTTGGTAGTAAGAAACCCCACTGTCCCGGAGGCAAAGACATTCGGAACACATCTTTGAAGACTCGGGACTGACACATTCCTTTGCAGGCAGCAGGTCGTCTCAAGATGAGAGCCGCGGCGGCCAGGATGCCGACGACGATGCCACCATTGTGGATGACCAGCAAGGCAACGGTATGATTCCTTCCAAGGCCATAGAGGCTACATGTCCAAACAGAGCAGATCGCTGATGATTGAATCAAAACACAGTCCTTACGCACATCATTTCCCAACTACGACCAGGGGCAGACCTGAGCAGAGTCACCCTACCCACCTTCATTCTCGAGCCCCGATCAATGTTGGAGCGCATCACAAAGTGAGCATTGCTTGTGAACAATGAACCAAAGAGTGGTACTCATATTATACAACAGCTTCATGGCACATCCAGAGATCATGCTGCAACTGCCTGAAATCGATGACCCAGTCCAACGCTTCGTATCAGTAGTGAAATTCTACCTTAGCGGCTGGCATATCAAACCCCCGTATGTACACTGCAACCAAGGGACGGATCGTCCTTCACACCGCACGGAAGCGACTGACATGCTCTCAGTGGCGTCAAGAAGCCCCTGAATCCCATCCTCGGCGAGACTTATACCTGCTTCTGGGAGTACCCGGACAAAACGAAAGGCTACTACATCTCCGAACAAACCTCGCATCATCCTCCCAAGTCAAGCTACTTCTTCATGGCTCCCGAACACCACATCCGCATCGATGGTACGTTGAAGCCCAGAAGCAAGTTCCTGGGCAACTCCGCCGCCAGTCTGATGGAGGGCATCGCAGTCATGAGATTTTTGAACCGTGGGGAAAGATTGTAAGCTCCAGTTCTAACAGAGAGGAATACGGCAAGAGGCTAATTTGATTCCCTCTGGACAGCTTCATCACACAGCCGAACATGTACGCCAGGGGTATTCTTTTCGGCAAGATGAAGTATGAACTCGGCGACCATAGCACGGTCAAGTGTCCTGAGTCCCACCTAATGGCAGATATTGAGTTCAAAACCAAAGGCTGGGTCGGCGGGACATACAATGCCATTGGTGGTTTCATCAAAGACACGAAGAGTGACAAGAACCTATTCGAGCTTTCAGGCCTATGGAACGGAGAAATGTTCATCAAAGATCTTGCGGTAGGTCGTTGTTTTGCTATCCCATATCAAAGCCTAACACAAATGGTGCGACTAACACTTGCGTTGTTTAGACCGGGAAGAAGACGTTGCTCTTCGATGCCGCACATGCGAAGGAGACATACCCTACGACCAGACCGCTTGATCAACAAGACGAGCGAGAGTCACAAAGGCTCTGGAAGAAGGTCACCGATGCCATCAAGGCCCAGGACCAGAACATCGCAACAGATGAGAAGTCCCGGATTGAAGATATGCAGCGGCAAGAAGCGTCGCAACGATCACAAGAAGGTGTTGAATGGAAGCCGAAGCTCTTCAGGAGCACACACGATGGCAAGGGCGGGCTAGGACCGGATGAGGAGAGCTTGGACTGGATCATCAATGCAAAAGTGTACGTGGATCCATGGAACTTACCAAGCAACGAGCGTGATATTGACTATAGCTGCACAGCGACCATGGAAGCTCTCCTGACACGCAGATCAAGCAAGTTTTATCGATAGCTGCCATACTGCCTGGCCAACATTCCCAGTCGCAAGACCCGTCTTCGATATCGGGGCGGAACACGGGCATGGAAGAGGCATCAGCAGCGCCTTTACCTGATTCCACCCAACAATCGCATCAGCAAAGGGGCGAAACAAACCAGCAAGGCCCCATCCAGGGCGGAAACATGCCCAACATCGGTCAAATGAGTCTCAACGACTCGCATCAGTCACACGAGAAGCCTGAGAGGGGCGAGGATGCGCTGTCAGGCGTGCAAAATGGCACCGAGAAGCTGCCCGCTGCTTGGAGAATCCAGAAACCGGGACATTCGGCTGGGTCTTCATCACTGGAGCAATCAAAGAACCCTCCAGAGCACCTTAGGAGAGCCGACTCGGAGACTGGTCAGGACGAAGATTTTGTGGATGCTGAAGGTTGAAAACTATGACTTGTTTCACGGGCACTCTCATTAGGCTACCAACAAAGACTTCGTCCAGAACATTTCCAATCACGGCCTTCGGCCGGGGCATCAGGCGGTCGGCACGTGTCGGTGAACAAGATGATGAAGGGGCGGAGACTGCGGTTCAGACGGCACAGGTGCCTCAGGAAGGATCCAATACGGGGCTTAGAGGAGTCTCAAAAGGTGGATCGGCAGCATATATCCCCAAGCTCTCGACATTACCATTCTTTACATGAATACTTGCAGCAGCCCAACCGTGTCCAATGTCTCGCACGTGATATTATTGCGAAGAACCGGGCGTTCTCCGGCATCATCCGAGCCGGGCGCAAGTGAAGCTCGCCGACCTCAAACGTGCATCAACAGCTCCAGCAACGCACAAAATCTCCACTCCAGCCATGTCTCCCAGCATGCTGCTTCGACGCTCGGCCATCGCCCTGACGAGGCAGACTGCCTTCCGAGCACCAATTGTTACCCGCACGTTCGCCATCTCCGCTCGCCGTAAGACCACCAGTCGAGCTCCTTAGCCGCACTCTGAACACGACGCTGACGCCCAATTGCTGCAGGAGCCGAAGCAAAGCACGACCCCAAGCCTGGCGAGCCTTCCAAGGCAATGAAGAAGTTTGAGGGTACGCCAATGCCTCTCCCCAAGCTATCACACCACTACGGGTACATCCCCAACTAACAGCCATCCTCGCACAACAGAGATCGAGACCGAAGCCGACCTCCTTCCCCCGGGCGCCCCCGCTGGCACGATACCTACCGACCTCGACCAAGCGACCGGTCTCGACCGCCTCGAGATCTTGGGCAAGATGCAGGGCATCGACATCTTCGACATGAAGCCGCTCGACGCCTCGCGCCGCGGCACCATGCAGGACCCCATCAGCGTTCGCAGTTTCGGCGACGAGCAGTTTGCTGGCTGCACGGGCTTTCCGGCGGATAGCCATGTGGTGCATTGGTTGGCTATGTCGAGGGACAGGCCGGTGGAGAGGTGTCCAGAGTGCGGGAATGTGTACAAGATGGACTATGTGGGGCCGGCGGATGATGGGCATGGACATGGGCACGACGACCACCGTGAGTCTACATGTTCCTCGTTTCGTCTCGGAACAATGGTGTGGAGGGCACAGGAAAGGGAAATGCTAATGCGATTCAAATGCAGACGGCCATCATGCGGATGGCGATGGAAAACACAACTTCGATGGCGAGCCAAAGACGATGGCTGATTTCGTCAGGCCGGAGTACCGCATGCGGTAGATTGTCAGGTCTTCAACTCTCCTCGATCATGGTCATTGTCTAAGCCGGGTGGGGTCATTTGGTGGGCTGGTGACTAGACTTGTACATATAGCCAGTGCCAAGCCGTCAAAATTCAATGCTAACAGCTTCAAAATCTCTTACTGTCGGAATTTTTTTTGACTCTACTGTAGCAATCGTTCTGATTGCTCACCCCTCTCGAATGTTTGAGCCGCCAGCATGGTTCGCCAACCTGGCCAACCATAACGACCATCAAAGCGTTACGGTCGTATGCGAGTCGATGTAAGAATATATGCTTTTCATCGGTCACACAGTGGAAGGAAGAAACAAGACAAGCAACACATAGGGCTCGGTGCTCAGGGCGATGAATTCTCTGCATATAGTCGAGGATCTACGCAATGCGAAGACGTCAACGGGACGATCGATGCGCATCATCTACCAAATCCGTGGACTATGGAGCACTGCTGTGGGTGCCTCGCAAACAACTCTCCCTGAGTGACCGCACTAAACGCCGAAGCCACGATTGGGCGCTCAGATCAGCGTGTCACACACCAGCTTGATGGAGTCCTTGTAGCTCGTCCAACCCCCCGCCCCCGTCCACCTCAACAGCTCCTCCGCCCTGTCCCTCGCCGTGATTTTGTACAAGTTTTCGCCCTCGTTCTCGGGCGGATCAGGAAACGTCCTCTCCGGGTACAGCTCCTTCAGATACTTGACCGTGTTCGTGTTGTTCTTGGGGAAGGCGTACGCGAAAACTCTCTCGTTCTTTACATCTGGGTGCAAGAGGGCAGCGACGTGCAGCCGCGCGGAGTCCTGTACGTCGACCTCCCACTGCGGCGGCAGCATGAAGCCCGTTTCCGTGTTGCCTTCGAAGAGCGCCTTCAGCATCCCGATCGAGGAGGGGTAGCCCTGCTTCTCCACGTTCAGAATCTTGCCCACGTTGTAGTCGGGCAGCACGCTGTTGGCGACGAAGTGCGGATGCTTCGCCTCCACAAAGTCCCACAGCTCCCGCTCCTGTTGCGTTTTGGAGGCGGCGTAGACGGCGAAGCCGCGGTCGGGCGTGTAGGGCGGCGGCTTCCAGGCTTCGGCCTCGGCGACGGTGTTCCAGGTACCGGGCGTGATCTCGATGGCTTTGTCGACCTCGAACATGGAGACTGCGGAAGACGACGAGGTCTGAATGAAACGTTGGATGGATGGCTCGGCCGCCGCTGCTTCGAGAGCGCCTTTGATGAGGTTTACGGCGTTGGTCACGACGACGTTGGGGTCGGAGCCGAACGAGACGTCGGAGGCTACGTTAATCACTCCCGCACAGCCTGTTCTCACGCTCTATCAGCATCTATCCGCCGAAGAATAATGTTGTGTCACGTGGTAAGTAAACCGACAGACCTTTCATGGCAGCAGCCAGATTATCTTTCGTCAACTCCTTGACCTCCGCGATCTCGAACTTGCCGCTCCCGTACTCTTTGTCGAACAGCTCGGTCAGCCATGCTTGCTTGGCGGCGTCGCGGACGGTACCGCGCACAAGGTAGCCACGCTGGAGCAATTGGTCGGCTACGTGGGATCCGATATAGCCATTGGCGCCTGTGACTAGGATTTTGGAGCCTGGGGGAAGGACGGCATCTTTGGGCGCCGACATGCTGTGCTTTATATGTAGGAAAGTCGGGGAAAATAGTCTATGTTGCTATTGGAGAAGAGCTCCCTTGGTAAAAGATCGAAATTGATGAAGACGTGGAAATTGGGGGACGACAACGCTGCAATGTATCGACGTGAGTAGAACTTGGGATAGTACAGACGCCGGTAGAAATCCAAGATCCAGAGGATGGCAGTGTAATTATGTCGGGCGTTACGGACCTCAAGATATATGCAGGTAGTCGGACTTAGTCGGACTTACCATTCACCGCTCGCGGCTCGTTGGGGCTGGGAGTTGGCCAAATGCAACTTCATTATGAAGCTGCGGCGGCAAGAAATTGCGAATGAATCAGCATTGACATTACGCATAGACACGTTGGTGGTCAGCAGCGGAAGAGTGGAAGTGAGATCTCGCGAACATGCCTGCTTCGGGGTTGGGCCTGAATGCACGAGCAACCGACGACATGACATGTTCTTCTTCTTCTTCTTCTTCTTCTTCTTCTTCTTCTCCGGAATTCTTCGCTCCATCGAAGAGGCATCTCTGTCGATGAGTAACAGCCGCCGCAACCTCGTAGGAAATGTTGTATAAGGTAAGGCTGGGGAGCAAGAAGGAGGAGCAGGCCTCGTGATGCCTTTCCTCGGTCAGCACTGCGAGATGAGCTGCATAGCCGGAAACGCTGCACCAGGATCCAGCAACTGTCCCCGCGAAGAGGTAGGAGTCTTGATGGACACTTGTGAGAGACACTGTCAAGCACATCGTCTTTTAGTTTGCTACCATTTCACTGCCTGATTCCTTTTGCCTATTCTGTCTTCTCATCGCTTCGTTACCCCCCCCTTCAAATACAGGGCGCCTCCTCCTCCCATGTGCCCTTCAGAGGACGCAGCATGGCCTCACCTGCGCAGAGAAGATTGCCCACGCAGCAGCTGGTAATTCTAGGTACATTTGATTTCCACTATTACCCACAAGACCATATCGTACAGCAGCTGATTTGACTTCCACAGCGATATGCCGCTTCGCCGAACCCATCTCCCTCACCTCTATCTTCCCCTACCTCCCCGAGATGATCGAGTCTTTCCACGTCCCTCCTAACGACATAGCACGCTGGGCCGGCATAGCGTCAGCCATCTACTCCCTCAGTCAGTGCCTGACCGCCATCACGTGGGGCCGCCTCTCCGACCGCTTTGGCCGCAAACCCATCATCCTCATCTGTCTTGTAAACACCATGATCACGAGTCTGCTGTGGGGCTTCTCGACATCCCTCCCCATGGCACTGGTAGCGCGCGCACTGTCAGGAGCTGGAAACGGGAACGTGGGCATTATAAGGACAATGGTGGCGGAGATGTGTCCGTGGAGGGAGCTGCAGCCGCGAGCGTTCTCTATCATGCCGTTGGTGTATAACGTGGGCAGTGTGCTTGGGCCGGCGATTGGAGGATCGCTGGCGAACCCGTATCGTGTCGATCCGGAGAAATCTGTGCGCGGGAGGTTCTTCGAACGGTTCCCCTACGCCCCTCCTAACATCTTTGCGGCGTGTTTCTTCGCTGTCGGTATTGTGACGGGGTATCTATATCTCCACGAGACGCTGGAATCCCGCAGGTACCAGCGCGACTATGGCCGCGAGCTCGGGCAGAAGCTGAAGGCGCTGTGCAAGCGAATTGGTCACCGCTCTACTAATGCGGGCAGGACGGAAGCGCAGCAGAACAGCGAAAGCGACCCTCTCCTGAAGAATTCGTCGACAACATCCCCCTTCCCAGCCTCCGACGAAGAAAATGGCGCAATCTCTCACGCAAAAACCCTCGAGCCCGCCACCTGGCGCGAAGTCCTTACCCCTCAGGCCCTAGTGAACCTCCTGGTCTACACCCTCCTCGCCATGCACAGCATAGCCTACGACCAGCTCCTCTCCGTGTTCATGCACCACCCCTACCAACCCCCTTCCCACCCCTCAGATAACCCCACCGTCTCCTTACCAATTCACTTCTCCTCCGGCCTTGGTCTTCCATCACCCCGCATCGGCCTCCTCTTCACCCTCTACGGC
>Ga0068631_100351_pt1 | contig 17900 bp, 24 predicted proteins | sample InSIn5gowninarea_2_FD_77434 | JGI IMG/M metagenome (GOLD analysis project Ga0068631, IMG submission 77434) | Clean room microbial communities from NASA Spacecraft Assembly Facility at Jet Propulsion Laboratory, Pasadena, California, USA -... ...
CACCTGGATGACCTGCACGTGTGATTTCTACCACACTACCAGCAAGACGGAGGTAATGCTCCTCGAAAGCTTTAAGTAAGCCGTTGAGCCGCTCAAAGTATTTATCTAGTGTAATACGAGACTCGGCGGTTGCTCTCTTGGCTTGATGAATGGTCTCGTTTCGAAAAGACTCGAGTTCTGTTAAGTGATAGTGGATGACGAGCAGGTTGGGTGCTGGACCTAGAGGATCTTGCTGCTCTTGCGATAGCATACCTTCTAGCCAGGTGATCTTGTCGTACATCGTCCGAAGGCTTTCTACCATGTCTAGGGTTCGCACGAATTGCCGATGTACTCGGGAGACCTTAAAGGCGGATACGAGTCAGAGCAATACTGATGGTGCTTGATAGTAGCTACGCACCTCACTGATCTTACTGAACCCCTCGATAGCAGTCTTTGGGTCCTCGCATGACCTCTCCACATTGACCATCATCTCCCTGATTGATCCAACAGCCAGTCTTGTATCCCTCAATTTGATGAGGCCATCTCTCGTAGCGTCCATCTGATCTTTAGCACCTCCACGCAGCTTAGCTTCTATGCTCGCCTTCTCGCTTGCCAGCTTCTTGCGTATTGTGCTGATCTTCGCGAGATCATCTGGGCCACGGAGGTACTGCAAGTGATACCGTACTCGTTGATCAGCCTGACGGGGACGTGTGTACAGAGCTGGCTAAGACCCACCTCGGACACTGCATGGGCAGCTGATGTGGGCGTCGCCATGGCTGAGGCTCAATGCCCGCCGTGCAGGCGAGCCTCGTGCTTGTGCTGGCTGATACGATATCCTGCAGTCGTCGTCGTCGAGGTCGGGTTGATCGAGAAGCAAGAGGCGGCATGAAGAAGCGACGGTCATGCTCCTTCGACTCTCGTGCGTTGGATCATGCAGTCACTGTGCATACAGTGGAGAGCAGTATGCACAGGGAGAGCAGTATACTTCATAGGAAGGCGGCGTGGTGAAGTTTGAGAGAAGGATATAAGTTACCCTGTGGCGACTCTAGCAGGACGCGCAGGAGCATGAGCGATGGATGCAGCATATCCATATCTATATCTCAGGAAGACTAGACTACACCTACAAAGCACGTCCTCACTACCCACATGTTATAGACCACCACCTGCCAAGCTATGATAACTACCTCACCACTGTCAATCCAGCGCACCTTGTCACCCTGCCACTGAGGTCGATTGCGTTCCAGGATGCTGTAGATTCACGAGGACACCTTTGTTTGTATTTTGCGCGTCTCTTCCTTTCCCTTCCCATCGACCATCTCGCTCAATCTCATATTACTCACTCAGTCTCCACCAACTGCACACTCTCTCTATCCATCACACACTCTCAAACATGCTCTCCTACTTCGCTGTCGGCGCTCTCGCCGTCGTCGCCCGTCTCGCTGGTGCTCAGTCAACAGCTGATCCTGCCCAGGTCGCGCTCGTCGAGGCTCAATTTGAAGCATCGGGACTGAATGGTGGGGATTCGAAGACGCACTATGTTATGCTATTCTACTGCTGACAGTACTGCCATGTCATTCCTTCACTCTCCCCATCGGTGTGCATTCGTCACCCTTGCACCGCACACAACCTCCGAAATACTCAACACGCCTCAATTGACACATCCATCCACCACAGCCCCCATCGACAACTCGCAATCCCTAGGAATGCCACTCAATGCCGCAGGTCTACTCAATGTATCATACGCTGGCACCGTCGTCCAGAATGGTGCTGCTTATGCCGCTGATGCAGTCGCTGCCCGTCCTACGCGTGAGTCTTGGAAGAGAAGCCCGTGGCTTGGCTTGAGCTTGAGCTTGTTTATTTGGTGGCGACAATCACCATTTAAGCAATGTACAAGCACACCAGGCTGATCCGGTGTGCATCCTTACCCCAACTGCTTTGTGTCTCCTCCGATACCCACCGCAGTCACCGCCATTCCTTCCCAGGGAGCCTCCCTCAATGGCTCATTCACAGTCATGCTCGCCGACTTCTCTGCTATCGGCAACCCAGATGCAGAGGGTGAATACAGGCATTACCTCGCCAACGATGTCCAGATCAGCAGTGTGGTGAGTTAAGATGACCATCGCTGTCCATCTACCCGGATGGCACTTCTGTTTCGCTTCGTTCGCTTATATTCTCAACTTTCTTTAACTACGTATGGCTACAGGGCATGCTAAGCAACGGTACCGTCATCACTTACTACGCTGGTCCCGGTCCTCTTGTTGGTGAGTGTTTCTCTCCTCTCTCTCCCTACATTGTCAAGCACGAGTTCGAGAGCTAAGAGCATGCATTCTTATTCGTCAGGCACTGGCGTTCAGCAAGTCTAGCACTTCATGACGACTCATTTCCGATGCGTTCAGTAGAACTAACACTCTCCTTTGTAACCCATGAACAGCCGATACGCTTGGCTCGTCTTCGCTCAGCCTGAAGCTTTCCAAGCCCCCGCCAACTTGTCCACTCCAGGTGTCGCACCCGGACACTGGAGCGTCAGCAACTACGTCTCACAGAGCGGTCTCGGCGATCTCGTAATGGCCTCTTTCTTCACAGTTGAGAATGGTGCTCCGTGAGTCGTCTTCTTTTCCTGCCTGCATATTATTAGTATTCTCGGAAACTGAATACGTATTCTAATGAATCCAAAACAGATCCGTACCCGCCGTCTCAACCACAGCCGTCAACACTGCCACTCTCTCAGTCTCGTCGGCTGCCCCTGCTTCAGCTTCAGGCTCAGGCGTCACTGGCTCTGCTGCCGCTGCCGCTTCATCAGCCGCTGCTGGCGTATCGGGCTCCGTCAGCTCTGCCGCTGGCGCCAATGCCGCTGCTACCACCGCACCTTCCGGTGGCGCCGCTAGCAACTTTGCCGTTTCATCAATCGCCCTCGGTGCCGTTGCTGGTGTTGTCGCTCTCTTGGCTTAAGGGGGAACAAAAATTGGAACGACAGTCGACCTGGGGTGTTTCCACTCCACGAATGTCAACCAGTGACATCTCGTTTTCGAGGAATGCGTGAACGTATAGACAAGTATGTCGGGCAATCCAGGCCTCCGCTAGAATGATGCCTCTGCTCGAAAATCTCGTCGTTGAAGCCTTCTTGCTTAGCATTTCGTTCTCACAATCCCTTCATATTACCGTTATCAATCAGCACACATGGACACTTTCAGCATATGCCTAGCTACAAGTCTTTGTTTTTCTATCTCGTTACAACCTTTATCGAATTCCAGTATTTTTGGCCTCCTCCTTTTTGACCAGCGTGTCAATTCCCTCCAATGCCTGCTCACTTCACTTTGCCTTGACGGGGGAGCTTGCCACTCTGGTTGTCGCATGTTTGCGGTCTTTCTTTGATGCTGAGGTACCGATGGAGTTTGTGCATGACAAAGCCTGCAAATGGCGTACCACGGCTGCTGCCAGCATACGGAGTGTGTCTTCGCGAGGCGCTGTATAGCTCAGCAGACTGTTTATGCAGTTAGACACGCGGACCCGTCCTCTTGCCCATACTATTCAGTATCCTGCTGGACGAACAGATGGAAGCAGTGCGAGAACAAATGCAGCTGGCACATTGACGGTATCGGCTGCCTGTTTGGAGGCGGGGGTGAGAAGCGTTGGGCCAGATATGGTAATCTGACGAGTATTTCATGAATTATTGCCATTCAAGCATTGTCTGCATTCCGCTTCCACTTCTTCAATTCCTTTGACTCCTGCATTCTTCCACTGACTTAGGACAGGTTCATAAGTGCCCCATAGTCTCTGAGCCTCTTCCGGCGTGGCATTGCTCATCACAAACGGAAGATCCAATATCGTTCCGAGCGCAATTTGCCAATCTACGGTCGATGTCGCAGTTAAGGTTGAGGTCGACTGTGTCTGCTCGCTAGTCTCGTCCGTACCGCTGCCACTGACGGGCAATTTAAGCCCATCATTGAGCTCGCTGCATTTCGAAAGACCAGCTTTAAGCTGTTCAAGAGTCGTATCCAAGCTTTCAGCTCGTACTTTCATCTTGCTTATCGTAACACTCGCGTCGATCAACTCGTGATGGTGATTATACACGAGATTTTGTCGCTCGCTTTCCAGGTCTGAGATGGACGATGAGAGTTCGGTGCTTGCTTTTAGGAGTTCAGCAAGAGTGGAGTTGCTTAGAAGGTGCTGGATGTACGCCTGAGCTGAGAAGGAGGGCGAGTCTGCGGCGCGTCAAGAACTCCTCTGTTAGCGTGCATTGATTGAATGGCTCTCCGTTCGAGGCTGTACCCACCGATATCGAGTGGATCAGCTTTAGAGCTTTTCTTTCGTATTTCTTTGGACCCGCTCGATGGACTACCTGCCTTGGACAGGCCATAGTAGTCCCGCAGGAGGTCCTTCGCATTCACTCGACCAGTTGAGCCTTTGCCAGCGCTGGTCGCGCTCGATGCGGATCTGTTCGCAGACGGGCGTGGAATGGCCTGCGGTTGTGCCTTGGTAGGCGTAGACATGGTTGCCATGTTGGCTGATGGCTGTAGTCGACACGAGAGTCCGTGGTAGTAGTGGTAGGCAGGAACCAGACATGTCTGGATGCCGAAAGCAAGGCACGTGATGCTATTTCAGCCAGGCGAGTGCCTCAAGGGCACAAATATGAAGTGCAAGCTATCGTATACAATTTACTAGTGAGAGAATTCGGGTGTTGCATCTAGGTCTGTAACCATTAGCGTATAGAAGCAGGCCTAGAGCTCGGACACTAGGTTCCTGCGGTAGTTGTCACTGCTACAGTAAAATTTCTCTGCTCAACTCTAGTAGGCGTGCTTCGTGACAATAGTCTTCAATTTCTCCAAATCTATCGCCTTAAATTCTCTTCCATCAGGTCCCGTGGTATCGGTAGCCATGCAGATGGCGTTATCTAGGGTAAACGAGAAAGTCAGATATCCTCCGATGGCTCGAAGCGTGAACAATGCCTACATATAGCTTCTTCAACAGCCTCGAAGGTGGCTTCGAACAGTGCATTTATGCTTTCTGTGTCGAGTACCTCTTGTGGTTGCGGTACAGCTGGCGTCCAGTTTTGCGTGTTTTCGCGTGGGATCTCATGGGCGGTGGAGAAAGCGAGGAAAATATCGCCTGAGTAATTGCTCCCCCAGCCGCCGGCTATAAGTCAGAAGGTCAGCTTGTGAGCTCGTGTCAAGCTTGTGTAAGAAGGGTGCTGGCCTACTTCTAGCGACTCCCACTGTCGCCCGCTTTACTATGCGCTGCAGCTGAATGGGGATGAGAGGTGCATCCGTGGCTACGACAACAATGATAGAGCCTTCAGGACCATCTTTAGGCTCAGCTGCTTTCGCTGCTGCTGCCTCATCTGCCAGTATCCGTCCTACTGGCACGCCATTGACAGTCAAGAATCGTGCTCCACCAAAATTGCTTTGCACCAGGGCTCCGAGCGTGTATTTGACGGACTGCTTCTCGCCGTTTGCATTGATCTTCACGCTGTCTATCACACGACTTGCGCTTCCTGTGCCGGCTTTGAAACCCATGGTAGTCATGCCCGTACCACCGCTTAAACATCAAAGACTTAGCTCTAGTGTAAATATGTTCTTGCCGGAGAGAGTGTACTTACCCTGTGCAACCTTCTGGAACTGGGTCACTTGAAGCGTTTTCAATACCCTCAACGACGTCAGAGCTTTGGACCGCCATGGCGCCGATGTCACTCAGCCATCCGTCGAATGTTTCAGCTATGACGGGGGTCAAGAACCAGTCACAAATTCCCTTTTCGTCTTTGTAGTATTTCCGTGCGTATTCGTAGACGCCGTTGTAGCAGGCACCGACACCGAAGGAATTCGTGATAATGATAGGAGAGTTGAGGAGTCCACTTTCGTCAATCCAATGGCTGCCGGTCATTTCGCCTGAGCCATTGAAGCGATAATAAGAAGCATAACATCCTTGCTTGAACCATTCTTTGCGTGGCAAGATCGTAGTCACTCCGGTATTCACTTCATGATGATGCGGAAGATTCGCTGGCTTGATGACGCTTTTTGTGTGCACTAGAACTCCTGGCACATCTGTCAAGCTGTTCTTGCTCCCAGTTGGATACTGCCCAAACCGCAGATTTGGAAGAAGCTCGCGGATTCTCTGTCGCCCGTTGCTAGACGATGGCTGAGCTTCTGAAGCGGACATCTTCTCGTTGATTTTTCGAGACGGAGAAGAATATCAGGAAGCTTGGGAGGAAAGTAATGGCGACAGATAAGTGCCATGAAGCTGCGGGTTGCTCAAGGAGACGTCGCACGCCTGTCATTTAGCAGCACGTGGATCCGATCACCCGCTGAATGGCAGCATGTGCAGCCGTCGGCATCTTTTTTCGCTATTCCACTCACCGATACATAGTTGTCTCCCTAATTGCAAGGTTATGGGAACATGTCGATGATACCGCTAAACACAATGAGTGCTCACAACACCGTTATACGCGAAGGCGCCAGGTCTACATGCCAAGACCATTCGATTACTGAAATTGTCGGCGAACTCCAGCAGTCGAGGAGTGTTATTAGACCAGCACTTCCTCAGGCGAGAAAATGGGAGTCGTTCAACGATGCGGCAGTGATCTGCACATACCTTCGTTTACAGTGTGTCCGGCAGTTCGTGACATCGACGGAGCCATTCACTTGGCCTTCATCGGAGAGACGGCGCCCGGCATCATTCCATTTTGAAGGTGGGCTCTACCTTTGAACCACGTAATGGAGATCCTCCGCACAGCTTTAGCAGCGACCAGCTGTGCGAGATATCGACCGCTTGGATTGCGGTCTCGTGATCACCGGCCCAGCTATTGCCAACTTGAAGGCTAAGCCTGCAACGTTGCTGGCTCAGCTTGGGTGCCTCCGCTCCATTCACTTCATAGATCTCGGTACCCGCAGGCACTATGCGATACATGCGCAGTGCGCTTCTGACAGCCATGCTGGCATGGCTGACTTCTGATGGTACGCAGTTCCACCCGTGTGTTGGGATCCAGTCCTCAGCTGATGGTGGTCCAGCAGTTGTGGCAGTGCCCGACATCAGCAATTCGGCGAAAAGCGTGATTGCACTGGAGCGACAGAATGGCTTAGAGCGGCGATTTGATGGTGCGGTAGAATTGTCCCAGCTCCAGGACGACCAGCACAACCAGAAGAGGGCGCAACACACGAAGAGAAAGAAAGCGGTAACACCTAAAAAGAAGAAGAAGAAGAAGAAGCCCAAAGCAGTCACTGTACCAAGTTTCCTTAAGTGCAATGAAGCTTACAATGGGCTCTTCGATGTCGGGATATGTCGAAGGTTGGAGCTGAAACCGCCAACTATGGTGAGGGGGCTCGTTTACTGCCGGCCCGATGTGAAATGGTATTGTGAAAGGCTGATTGTATCGTAATGAACATAGGAGAGCTGTTTCGCGGCCCCTTCGAAATGGCGCGGTCGTACAGAAACAGTGAATCCACTTTCTAGCATGGGCGAGTTCACCTCAGGCGTCGAAGGAGGGAAGCAGGAGTGTGCCGCATCAATGTGAGTCGGGAATGCATAGCACTGCTCCACAGCCGGAAGCGGCTGGCAGACAAGTCACAGTTTCTGACGTGCTCCGCTTCAGCTACAACCAGGGTGCCAAGACTGCAATCAAATTTGAGCGCGAAGTATTCGGCGCGTGGTGGCAGGCTGCCGCCCAGCAGTGCTTGTACCCTGGCAGCGGATACGATTCTGCATACTGCACTTATGTGGAAGACGATCCAGTCACGGGTCAGCGCAAGGTCGGACCTATCATCCTAGCGATGTCTCGGACGGGTCACAACAAAGACTTCAAGGCGGACTACCTCTCAGGTGGACAAGCTTAGCTTGACTAGCTCAGCGCGACACTGGTAATTTCAAGAAAGTTCTGTGGTCAATCTTCTGCAACCCTAGCCTGCTGTCTCCTCTTCTGTTATCACAATTATACCCAGATTTACTTGCTTTCGTGACACACTTCCGTGTACTTGTCAAGCATTTGAGCATTCATCACACGTCTAGAATCCTACGCACGAATCCTACGCGCACGACTTCACATGTGTTGTTGCCTTGCACCCTGTCGACTCATATCCAGTTACGCCAGAAGCACTTAAATGCTACAACGCAGTAAATCGAGTCTGGAAAGCACAACGGCAGATGAGACTTCGTCAGTCGTGTTACCTACAGTACGAATAATGAAAGACCTCCACCAATCAATCTTACGCGTTCTTTCATTTTTGGTTAGCAATGTACTCAGAATCTGTGTAATCGGTCGGACTTCGCTCTCAGCTAAGTCCCTCCGCCTCGTGCAGAAGATCCACTCGGATCTTCCTTGACTCGTCGTCGGGACTTTGCTTTCGCTCAGTCCTCCCTCTTATCTCTTGTACTTATACCAAGTAATCCATTACTACTAATCTCACATAGGTAACGTCATGAACCATTATGATCGAGTTCTGTCCCGCGTGCATTCACTCAGGTCCTGGCTTGCGTCCTCTTCTGATTTGCACCAAATCTACCATATCGCACACTTCAACCTCTCCACAGCTCTGTAAACTTAACCATGCCCGTCTCATGTAGGTCCCTTCGCTCTTGCTAGGTCTACACCCTGCTCCCGCTGACCCAGGGCTGAGGCTCTTCTCCACAGTCGACTACTCCGTGCGCCCATTCTTGCCAGGAACGAGCCATGGAGAAGTTACGAGTACTGAGCTGACACTCTTTTCACTAACTTCAGGGCAAGACCATCATCGTCACTGGTACGCTGCTTTGCTTTGTTCATCTCGTCGTTGTCCGCTTGCAGACGAGCTGATTTGGCTTCCCATTCATCCACGCGCGGATCAGGTGGTAACCGTGGTATTGGTCATGCTATCTCAGAGGCCATCGCAAAGGCTGGAGGCAATGTCGCCATCATCTTCGTGAGTTTGATTGTGCTGGTTCTGCGGGATAATGGTCTTGTCAAACGAACCTGCCTCTGACCTGGCTTGCCCATCGCAGCGATCGGCCAAAGACGCCAAAGACGTTGCCGCCAAACTGGCTTCCGACCACAACGTCAAGTGCGAGGCATGGCAGTGCGATGTAGGTGATGCCGACGCCGTGAAGAAGACCTTCAAGGAGATCGATGACAAGTTTGGCAACCTCCACGGGTGCGCCGTCTGAGGCCTGGTATTGCCGAAAGAATCCAACTGATATTGACATGTGGCACCACAGTGTCGTCGCCAATGCAGGTGTATCAATTGTCAAGGATGCGCTCGAAATGAAGTACGAAGATTACAAGTACGTATATGACACCAATGTCTTTGGACAATTCGTCTGCGCCCAGCAGGCTGCCGCCCTCTGGAAGGAGAAGGGATACAAGAAAGGTTCCATCGTCTTCACATCGTCCATGTCCAGTCAGATCGTCAACAAGGTGAGTCATTGATAATTACCAACTCACGAGCGAGCCTCCACAATTGCTCACTCTCTATCTGCCGCTTGATTAGGGAATTCACCAAGTCTTCTATAACAGCTCCAAGGCAGCCGCTTCAAGCATTGTCAAGCAGCTAGCTGTCGAGTGGGCTGAATTCGGTATCAGGGTCAATGCTCTCTGCCCTGGTTACGTCGCCACGGACCAGTAGGTCCCCCAATTCGCTCTGCCTTGTTAGTGCTCTTTGGCTTAGACCAGTTCAACAGGACCGCACACATGGACCCCAAGCTTCTGGAATGGCAGAAGAAGGAGCTCGTCCCCCTTGGACGATTCTCCACTCCAGAGGAGCAGTCCTGGATGACCCTCCTCCTCCTCCACGAGGTTGGCGGAGCCTACATGACTGGCCAGGAGTACTTTGTCGAGTGCGTAGCTTTTGATCTGTAACATTCTCGCTCTTCACACTGACGACATCCTTCTCTCCAGTGGTGGTGCTCAGGCCTGGTAAACGCCTCTCTGCTAACGTGACATTGACTACCTCATATTTTGACCGAGGGGAACATCGCAATAGGCCGTAGATTCTTCGCAAGAGAATGCAGGTCAATAAATGCCCGCAAATTAGTGTAGAAGAGAACCAAGGGCTTTGTTTAGCATAGTCCGCTCCAGATCATCGTTGTGCTCAAAAAGTGAAAGGAATCTTATCAAGTTGCTCATAACAACCTGCTCATAACAACCTAACATTATCGACTTTTACTACAGAGGCTGGCAAGCTGTTGCTTCGTATAATGCGCAAAAGCAACCTGGGGCGTAATCAATGAGGCGCTAGTGATAATCAGTAAATGCATGCTGGCAAGGTAGCTTTGAATGAGAAGTGGTTGCATTATTAATGAAACATGTAGTCCTGTTTGTCTGTTTGTCTGATGGAATCGTAATGATACACCCTAACGCAAATATAGTGCAGCCATCGAAAGCAGGCAAGCCGAGAGCGCAAAGCTTAAGCACTCTCTTCCTCTTCCTCGTCGTCTTCCTCATCGCTTTCTTCTTCTTCTTCGTCGAGCCAAGCGATGAAGGGAGTGGCAGCTCGCCTGATCTTCTTCGAGGTAGTCTTATCGACGTATTTCTTGGAGACGTGCGAGGCCCTGTGGACACGTAGAAGGGAAATGTCAGCGAGATGATGGTATCGACAAAAAGTTCGAAACACTTACCAGCTCTTGAGCTGCTCCTCATCATCCAGAATATCTGCCTGATAAAATGCCATCAGGATGCGAGGGACAGTCTTGTCTGCGTCGAGGTCGGCATGTAGAAGTCCAACAAAAGCTTCGATACCACCCAGAATAGCCTTGGTTTGCTTCTCGGTAGAACCTGTCTTTGCAGCGCTAGCATTCACAAGCTTCTTGAAGAGGGCGGCATGCTTGCCTACTTCTTCGGGCGAGACGATCGTGGTAGGCGTGAAAAGACCTTGTACGAGGAATTGTAGAACCTTGTATTTCTTATCCAGACCCAGTTCGGCGGCCTTCTTGTAGATATCAATATCGGACGCGGAACCATCTCGCGCTTCGGATGCAACCCAAGCTTCAAAAGCAGTGTAGGGTGAGTCCTCGCCTTCGCCGTTCTCGTCATCTTCGTCAGCTTGAAGCAGACTCTGAACTCCCGCCTGAAGTGTCTTCTGACGGTTGCGAACAGCTTCGGCTGAAGTATCGACTGACCAGCCGCCCTTTCCGTCGTCGTCTTCGTCGTCATTGAGCGCGATGTTGGCAGCGCCAGACTCGATTGTACGGGTGAGTTCGTCGTCAGACCCGGCCTCGATAGCACCATTGTCCTCTTCTTTAGGTGATGAATCTCCACCATTCTTCGCCGCTGCTTTGTCTGCCTTTGACTTCTTGCCGGAAGCTTTCTTGGCATTGGCGGGCGGGTTCTTCAAGATGAACGTGGTGAGCTTGTGAGTCATGTCTACATCCTGTCTGTGACCACAAGCTTTGCAGTCTCTGTAGATCTTCTCTCTTTTTCCGCTGCCCGTGATGTAGAGATCGGTCTCGGGGTTCTTGCATCCTGGGCAGAGTACGAATTTGTCGATGAAAGTAGCAAGTAGCTCTCGCAGACGAGATGCATCGTGTGCGCCGTTGACAATGTACCGCTCGTTCTTCTCGTCGAAGGTAGTCTGAGCTCCTAATTCGCAGCCAAAGTACTTGGTTGGGTAGGTCGGAGGGCGAGCGAGCGCTTTGGCGATGTCGACCATGTTAGGGATCACTGTCTTGATACCATTGCCTTTGCCTTCGATCTTGGTCAGAAGCTGCGGCATCCTGCGAGTTGTAGGAGATGTCAATGTCAGTTAGGATTCACGTCCTTTCCGGTCATAATGTCAGTCTACTCACTTGTAACGGTAGAAGGTGTCCGACTGGTTTTGGCCACTCGAGCCGGAGATGTTGACGATGCCAGACATGATGGATAGTAGTGTGGTGTTTAAAGAATGGTGCTAATGTATGAAATCGTGATGGGAGCTCCGAGGCTGGTCGTCTGTGCTGACTGATCTGTGTCGCTGCCTTTTCGATGAACGCAGATACATGAAAGCTGGGCGTGCAGAACGGGGAGCAGGCGTCAGCGATATAGAGGACGGGTCAGGAATCGACTCTATACACACCCTTGCTAGCTTCTGAAGTCGCTATCGGGGTGGGTTCTATGTCCGGCGGTTTGGCGCGATTTGCGAGTACGAGCTTTCTGAGTTGGGACGGGATCTTGGGCGAGCTGAAGCTGGGCGCGTGGACCGTCGAGGCGGCAGTCCTGCAATTGGTGGGTTGGTTGTCAAGAGGCTATGCGGCGCTCTGCTTGCAAGCGAGTCGTGCTGACGGTGTAATGTGTTGAAGCGAGAAAGAGAGAGAAAGCTTGTTCGTCCTTGCCGCCAATTTCGAGCTCGAGCTTTTCTTCCGAAGAGCTTTCCGGAACATCGACTTGGGAGTTGGACAACATCGACAAGAGCGAGCGAGCAAGCAAGCAAAGGAAGTCTACCAAGTACTTACAGAGTGCCTCTACATCGCTTTGACCTCTAGTCAGCAAGTGGATCCACTGCCCACGTCTGACAAACGCAGGACACAAGGCGCCGAACGACGAGCAGCAAGCATCAGACATGGCTACTGATGCTAGGAAGAGAAAGTGGGATCAGGAGGACGAGAATGCAGCTCTGAAGTTCTCGAGGACAGACGATGCAGCCGCTGCAAACGGCGCTGGCTCACCCACTTCAGCGGTAGATGCCGCAATGGCAGCAGCAGCCCGAGTGGCAGCGCAGGTTCGTCTATCTCGCTCGTGGGAGGGTGTCTGCTCCAGCACATTGGACATCTATCTACATCATCTCCCACTTGACTCTGACACTGACCTGGGTCTGACCAACTCTTTCTCTTCTTTCCCTTCTTTGCAGTATGGCAAAGCTGTAGGAGGAGCAGGGACTCCAACGAAGACGGAACCAGGCGAGGAAGCAAGATTCCACCATGACATCGATATCAACGACGTCCGAAACAGATACTTACTGACGAAAGGAGCTACGCAAGACGAGGTAGGGCTTACTGCTTCAGGGTCGTCACAGCTTCTTCGAGGCCTAATACACCTTTCACACACAGATCAAATCCGAGACGGGAGCCACGGTTATTACAAAAGGTATCTGGCTTCCAGACAGATCAAAAGTAACAGAGAAAGACCCTGCTCTGTACCTTCATATCACCGCACCCACGCAGGAGATTCTCAACGCTGGAGTGGCCGCTGTCGAGAAACTTCTCAATACCGACCTTGGCCCGCTCGTGACAGATTTCAGAGCGCGACAGCGAGATGAGGCACAGCAGCCACGAGAGCGTCGAAAGTGGCCCGAAGAGAAGATCCCAGTAGGACTCGAGTCTCTTCGCAACTTCAACGTTAGAGCGAAGATCGTCGGACCTCAAGGTCTATTCGTTAAGCACATTCAGCAGGAGACATCGGCCCGTGTACAGATCAAAGGTCGAGGCTCTGGTTTCGTTGAGAACGAAACTGGCAGAGAGTCGGATGAACCCATGCATATTCACATCTCGGGACCGGAGCAGATTATGGTAGATCAAGCTAAAGACCTTGCGGAGGATCTTCTTCAAGTCGTCCGGGAAGAATGGGAGAAAGCTCGTGTCGTCATGGACCAGTACAACCATGGACAACAAGCCGGACCATACGCTCAATATCAGCAGCCACCTCCTCCTTCGTATGGCGCTCCTGCACCACCTCCAGGTGGCGACTATCCTGCACCTCCACCACCAAGCAGCGCACCTCCCCCACCCGTGAGTTCAAGCAAGCTTACCCTTACAAGAGACTCATTGATACTAACTTGACTTCTTTAACACAGCCCACTGACGCCTCCGCACCTCCCGCGCCACCTACAGCTGCTCCTCGTCCAGCTGCAGATCAGGCAACAGCTATCGCTCAAGCTCAAGCAATGGCTCCAACACTGGACCCGAGCCTTATCCAGTTCTACGCTGGGTACTCTCAAGATCCCGCCACTATCGTTTACTACGCCCAGATGGCTCTATACTATCAGCAACAAGGATACACGGGTCAGCCCGGTCAAGCACCCCCTGGCGGAGCTCCTGGCGCGCCTGCTGGTGGCCCTGCTCCACCTCAAGGCCACGACCCCAATGCCGCTATGGCAGCGCAGCAGTATCAAAACGTGAACAGCTACGGCACGCCCACGCAGGCCTCGTATGGTCAGGCGGCACCTAACGCGTACGCCGGCGCACCCGCCGCAGGAGGCTACGGATCGCCCTACAACCCTCAACAGCAGCCGCCTCAGCACTCTCCACCTCCTCGTCATGACGCCTACGACGACCGATCCAGGCAAGGACGAGGCAGCTACGCCAACATGCCTCCTCCAGCTGGCCTATAACCCTCCTTCGACGCTCACACAGCAGACAGCAGAACTTTATCTTAGCTCTGACGGAATGACGGGCGATTTGACGGCTTCCCTGACGACCCATTTGACGTCGGGGCTGACAATGAACAACGCCAGTCGGAGACCTCGACGCTTTTCAACTTGGACGGATGACCTGCTTTTCGGCTAGTACATGACTTTACCTTACTTTCCCATCACTTTTACTACCTTACTACCCTGACTACTGTTATGTTGACGCGGATCGATGGCAGGGCAAGCTGATTTGCTGTACTAGTGTTGTATTGCGAAAAGCCAAGGCGCAGCTGATATCGCAGCCAACATCAGCGGCTCACCGATCCTTCCCAGTTGTCTCTTGACGCATATTGACCTGCACAAGCTTTTTGCTGCAGCCGGCGAAGCTTGTCCTGGCCGCGTTGAGGCCAAGACGAGAGCGGTCCCTCTCTACAGATTGCAACACCTAGTCGATGTCACTGCTTCACCGGCCATATGTTTGCGAAGGCGGCGCGAACGATAGAACAGGTTTCCGGGGTCTACATTCGCGAGATGTGTGGAAAGCTACTTTGGGGGGATCCAAAGGATGGAATTACCAGCATTAGGTTCGTTCATTTCGCGAAAGAAGCAATGGCAAGATCACGCAAATCTCAGCCGCTGCTCTTGATACATGTTGAGCTGTTATTGCTTTGCCCTTGTTGATGAGCATTTTGGGTTGGAGAGGAAGAGAGAGAAAATCCTAATAGTAAGGATGTGATGTTGAATACACGATGTGGGCTGTTTCTATTTCTATGCCCCATACTGCCCTACTTATAATCCCCCTCTTATTGGTTTGTCGAAACTAATGTATCATCCAGCTGGTGGGTACGAAGACTGGATTTGTGATTCTACCGTTAAGGGTATCCCCGTACTCAGCGGAAAGTTGTAAAGAAGAAAGATGAATGCAAGTGTTGAAATGCAGAGGAAACGGTCTATCTAGGCCTTGGTGGCTCGAATTTTGAGGGAACGAGTGGTAAAGCGGAGCTAGGTGGGCATGAGCGTTTTTGTCGGAACGACAACGCTTAGTACCTGTAGTGCTCGAGCTTGTAAGGGCCACCGACGTCGAGACCGAGGTACTCGGACTGGACTGGAGTAAGGGTGGTGAGCTTGACGCCGACGGCGGCAAGATGGGCACGGGCGACCTCCTCGTCGAGAGCCTTGGGGAGCATGCTAAAGGAGGAACAATTATCAGTTTTGAGAAGTGAGAGGAATGGTTGTGACTTGGCACTCACTGGACGCCGATGGGGTAGTTGGAGTTGTCGGTCCAGAGAGCGATCTGGGCGAGGACCTGGTTGGAGAATGAGCAGGACATAACGAAAGAAGGATGTCCGTGAGCGCATCCGAGGTTGACGAGACGACCCTCAGCGAGGAGGATGATATGTCGGCCGCTGGCCATGGTGTATCGGTCGACCTGGGGCTTAATGTTGGAGTGCTCCTTGGCGTTAGCCTTGAGCCAAGCAACGTCGATTTCGATATCGAAGTGACCGATGTTGCAGACAATGGCATCGTCCCTCATGACGTTGAAGTGGTCACCGGTGATGATGTCTCGGCAGCCAGTGGTGGTGACGAAGATCTGGCCCTGAGGAGCAGCCTCCTCCATGTTGGTGACCTGGTATCCAGCCATCGAAGCCTGGAGGGCGTTGATGGGGTCAATCTCGGTGACAATGACACGGGCACCGTATGATCGGAGAGACTCGGCGCACTGTACAGACCAATTATCAGCGCCTGTGTAACTGATATTTGGGAGGAAAGCAACGTACTCCTTTGCCTACATCACCGTATCCGGCAACGACAGCAACCTTTCCGGCCAACATGATGTCGGTGGCACGCTTGATACCGTCGACGAGAGACTCTCGGCAGCCGTAGTACTATAACGGAGATCCTTGTCAGTGGAAGCTCTGCTTGAGGTCTGAGTGATCTCGAGAACTCACGTTGTCGAACTTGGACTTAGTGACGGAGTCGTTCTGTGAGAAACAGGACAGTCGTTAGTTTCTGCTAGATAGCAATGATTGTCAAGCAATGCGGTTGTACGCACGACGTTGATGGCAGGGACCTTGAGCTTGCCCTCCTTGTGGAGCTTGTAAAGGTGGTGAACACCAGTGGTGGTCTCCTCGGAGATACCCTTGACATCGTTAAGGAGTTCAGGGAACTCTGCAGAAGGTAACCGGGACGAATAGTGTCAGTACAATGTTGCGAGTTACAAGTCTGTCGCTATCGAATACTACTCACTCTCGTGCATCATGGCGGTAAGATCACCACCATCGTCGAGAATCATGTTTGGCTTGCCGCCGTTGGCGAAAGCAGTGATGGACTGCTCAATGCACCAGAGGTACTCCTCTTCGGTCTCACCCTTCCAGGCGAAGACGGGGACGCCGCTGCATGAAGCCCAAAGGTCAGGAAAAGCGCGTTTTTTAGCGGAAATCGCGGTTGAAGCTCACGTAGCGGCGATGCTGAGAAGAGGAAGGCAAGTTAGCAAGGGTTTCCGAAGCATAGGTTGTATGAATGAAGAGTACTCACGCAGCAGCAGCATGGTCCTGGGTTGAGAAGATGTTGCAACCTGCACGAGAAAGGTAAAAACGTTTCAGAAACTTTGTGCCAGATCAAGTGCGAGGAAAGAGATGGACTGACTGGACCAGGTAACCTCAGCACCGAGAGCGGTGAGGGTCTCAATGAGGACGGCTGTCTGGACGGTCCTGTGAGTTTCGTAAATGTGTCAGATTGATTGCTGCTGTAAAATGGCTTTTTTGCTCGGCAGATTGGACGAGCCGGGCTCAAGCTCTTCCTCGCAAAACTTACATGTGGAGGCATCCGACAACGCGGGCGCCCTTGAGAGGCTTGCTCTCGCCGTACTTGGCACGGAGGTTCATGAGACCTGCGACGCTGAACTCTTAGCATTTATACAGTGGCTGAATGTAACGCTGTTCTCACCAGGCATCTCGTTCTCGGAGAGGACGATGTCCTTGCGGCCCCAGGCAGCGAGGGCGATATCGGCAACCTGGACAGGAACGAGGATTGATGAGCACAAGCAGCGAACACCGCTGACATACTACGCACCTTGTAGTTAGGCATATTTGTAGAGTAGTTGTGTGGGTTGATATGAAATGGATAAATCCAAAAGTGTGTTGAAGAGGAAAGAAGCAGAAAGCTCGGCGGCATCGAGCGAGCTTCTCAAAAAAATGGAGGCACGTTTTGCCACGAACAATCTGGTCTGGTCTTTTTTGATCTGATTGATCTACTTGTAACATCTATCTACTCGCACGCTCTGTCTGGACATCTGTACTACTTACCTGTATCACCACCATCCGACATGCAGGCTGCTGCCGGGTCACGGAAAGAAGCGAAACGACACCAGGCTGCTATGGACGAGCCTATCGATCTGGGAAGCCCCGACTGCGAACTCATGGCAATCAGGCAGTTCACCTGTACTTACATACCCAACAAGGCCATCAACTGTAAACCCTTACAACGCCTGTTCATGATGTGAGCCGCTGGCTTGTGGGTTTGTTGCGACCGTTATGTGCTGACTTACCATGACGCGTCTGTTTAGATGCGGGGGACGCTCTCTCGAGGTCACACAGCTCGCAAGACCTGATATCACTACTGGAGAATTGTCTCTCCCTCAAAACA
>Ga0068631_100355_pt1 | contig 17806 bp, 17 predicted proteins | sample InSIn5gowninarea_2_FD_77434 | JGI IMG/M metagenome (GOLD analysis project Ga0068631, IMG submission 77434) | Clean room microbial communities from NASA Spacecraft Assembly Facility at Jet Propulsion Laboratory, Pasadena, California, USA -... ...
ATCATCTGTTGTATGCCTGGTCGCGACGTGATGTATCTCGCATGTATTAGACCATATAGTAGCTCAGCGCTCGATTCAATCACGCTCGTATCACTTGAGCTTCGTCCATGTCTCCGAGGTTGCGTTTCTTGATGTTCCTTAGGAAGAACCAGGCACGAATCTCGATTTATCGTCCTATCCTACATTCCGCCACCAGCATCATAGAGAGCCGACAGCAGGCAGAGACGGTCATCGCCATCGCAAAGGAGACCATCAATGTTATAATCGGCGTTGACAGAATATCTGACATCTACCAGACCCAGCAAGTATGTTACAATTACTTCTTGGTCCAGGCACTGGCAGTTATCTTCCTGGCCGTCGCACATGCACCGGCCATCTTCAGTAACGGCACTCGACAAGAATTCTATGGTGCGATTGACTTGATCAAAGGCTTCAGCGTCAAGTCCCACACGACTAGAAGGTTGTGGAAAACCGTTCGAGGACTGAAGGAGCTGGGTTACAAGATCGGTCAATTTGCTCAATCTGGGTTAGCTCAAGGCACCTCCAACGACGCACACTCCGATGCGGCTCTTGCCATGGCTGGTCTGGCTGGCCATAAATTGGACAGCTATGATGCATTATTGAGGAGGCCTACGAGTGCAGAATTGGGTTATAGTCCTGAAGATACTTCGCAGATGGGCAATGAGCTTACTGCACTTTTCGAGATGGCAGGGGCATTTGGAAATGGCAACAGCATCTCACAATCAGGTATGGACGGATTTTCTGGGTATACTCCTCAACCTGGGCAAGATGGTGATAATGGCGACGCTTTCATTGCTATGTTCGGGAATGAGCCAGAGTTCTCTAAGATTATGAATGAACTGCTGTGATAGCTCTGGTGTGAGCTATGGTGTTGGTGGCTAGTTGATATATTTGAAGACATATGACCAAATTCAAACGGCTGCCGAACCCCGTATATCCTTCACGTAGTCTCGCGGTTTCTTCTTCCATGTGTTCGCTAGGCTGCACCTTCCACGTGCCAATCGATCTTGCCAAGCATTAAGGTAAAGTGACTTCAGATGGGCAGATACTGAACTGCGCCCGCTGTTTTTGAATGTACTTGGATACGAGCGTTGAACCTGCAATCATAACAATTACCTGGATTACACTCACATCATTGTGTGCTATTAAGGCACAAACGGCAAATTCGAGTTCAACTTGGCTTGACACGTAGCAATCTGTTTTCCTTACAAGCATCGACCGCCCATATATGATCCTTTTGAATGCCTCCCGACCACGAACGAAACTAAGTTGGAGCACACAAGCACGGCATCTACAGCATGGATCGATAATTCACAACTGCACCCGCTACTCGATCAAGCTGCCTTACCTGAAACTCCGTATCCATTCACGACGCAGACCTCTAAGTCAACCTAACAGTATAAACTCAGAAAGCACACCTTGCACGCCCGTTCATGCCCCTCGAAGACTCTCCCACCATGTCGCAATCGTCGTCGCAAGGGGTAGACAGTTGGATCGCTACCTTCTGTAGCCTCATGGGACACGAATATTTTGCTGAAGTCAGCGAGGACTTTATAGAAGATGACTTTAACCTGACTGGGTTACAAGCACAGGTACCGATGTACAAGGAGGCACTCGAGATGATACTGGATGTCGAGCCTTCGGAAACGGGCTCATCTAATTTGTCCGAAGAGGAAGAAGAGGAGGAAGAGGAAGACGAAGGCTTGTTGGGCGATGAGCTGGACGAGCCTGCGCAGAATGGACGACGAGATGCACAACCTCGGAGACATGGACGAAGCTCAAGTGATACGAGCGTGATTGAATCGAGCGCTGAGCTACTATATGGTCTAATACATGCGAGATACATCACGTCGCGACCAGGCATACAACAGATGATGGAGAAGTACGAGCTGGCTCATTTTGGCTACTGCCCACGGGTATACTGCCACGGAACTAAAGTACTACCGGTGGGAAGGACCGATACACCAGGCCAAGAGACAGTCAAGCTGTTCTGCCCGAGTTGTCTTGATATCTACACTCCGCCAAATTCAAGGTTTCAGGCTGTGGATGGAGCGTTCTTTGGTACGACATTTCCCAACTTGTTCTTAATGACATTCCCGGACCTGGACATTGCGCCAGCGAAGAAACGGTCGAGAGATAACGGTGTCAATGAGGAGACAGAAAGTGTGATGAGCCCGAACGAGGCACCAGTCATGACGGCCAGTCGAAGCTCAAGTTTAACATTGCCAAGCGCGCCAGTGATACCAGGTGTAAACACGCAGAAGGATGAGAGAGCGGCACAGCAAGCAGCAGCTCTGGCCGCCCTGCCACCGCAACCTGCTTCTATCAACGGTGTTACAACGCAAAATCTAGCACCAGGTCTAGGGAAAGGAAAGATATACGAACCCAAAATCTATGGCTTCAGAGTATCAGAAAGAGCGAAAGGAGGTCCAAGAATGAAATGGTTACGATCCAAGCCGTTAAATATTGAGGAACTTGACGAGGCGCGACTGTATCATGAAAAATACGGTGGAAATGTGGATGGTGACCCAGATGAAGAGGCTGATGAGGAAGACGGCGATGAGGAGGATGACGAAGAGGAAGACCCGGAAGGGGATCGCGTTATGACAAGCCAGCCGAATACTTCTTCAAAAAGGAAGAATAAAGGAGTGGGAAAGACACGAAACGGAGGGGCCACCGTGCCTGTTGGTGGCTGATGAAGTGAAACAACGATAAGACGAGATAGATGAAACGAATGGACGAATACATGGTTCAATACACATGAAGGGTGAAGTCATGTTTATTCTGACAGTATCGCTCCGGTGACAGCCACTGAGCAACCCAGCTATGCTTCTGATATGGCTATGCAGTCGTACCATTAACGAGCATAATCCGATGAACGATCAAAAATCAAATGGACACGAGCCAAAGTGTCATTCTATGGAAGCAGAACATTCTTACATCTTTGCTGCATCATGTCCTCGCTTGCTGATCAGATGCCTTGCTTCTTGCAAACTACCGCTCCTATAGGCACTATTGTCAATCACAGCATACAAGACTTATATGAGAAGTTCTTCGCAATGCTCTATCGCTTAGACAGCCGACCTCAATCAAGGGGTGCATCAAGCATAAGTTAACACTCGCTCTTTGAATCATCCTTATATGTCCGGTCTGATTTTTCAAGTCTGCGACTCTCGAGGCTGTAAGCTCCTTAGTTGGGAAGTTGAGCACGAGCCATACACACGAATGAAGCCACAATGGAATGCCATGTCTTGCCGAAAAATGCACCCTTGTTGGCAGCACTACAGGTATGTGCAATCAAATTCTAACATTCACGTCGTCTTATTCTCATCGTCTACCATGTCTTCCATTGTGATACTACTGCTTGGTTGGTACTATTGTGTGTTTGCTGCGCGTCGAATTGGTCAAGATGAGGTCGATAAGGGTGACGCTGCTGCTGGTCGCGGTTGCTCAAGCTCAAAGCGCCGTCACAGTATCGATATGTGATAGCTACTCATACACAAATACGATCACATTCATTGAATACAGTACTATCTACGCAGGGCTCGGTGCTACGGGGCCAAGCACGACGATAACGACGCCAAGCACATCTCCCTCAACACCGACATCGAGTCATACTACGACAGTCTCAAGGGTTACCACGGATGATGTACCAGGGAATGGTACAGTAGTTGTGGTTCCCGGGCAAGATACGATTGCTCCTACGACTCCAATACCGACCAGTTCGATCAGCTCGAGTGAGTCCACAAGTTCTAAGGTCGGTAGCACAACGACAACTGAGTCAGCCTCAGTCGTTACTTCTACTGCTCCCACGGCAACAGATGGTCAATTCTACATATCTTTCGACGTTTTTAATCAGCGACGGATAGTAAAACGAGCTATCGAATACCTTGCATTCGATGCGACGGACGAAAGTGTTGTTGTCGCATCTGAAGCTGAAGCACAACTATTCCAGCTCGATGACGACGGTTCGTTGGTTACAGCTGACTTTCCATCACTCTATGTTGCAGTCGATAATACAGAATCACCTCGTCTCGTGTTACAAGATAGTGAGCCTGATGTAGCCACCACTGTGACAATCAACAATAATGGCACTGTGACCATAGCCGGCGTTACAGCTTACTGTGTGCTGCAAGATAGCGAACTGGAAGTTTCAACGGACGGTCAATCACTGACGGACTGCCAATCGGTCCTGCCAACCCTTATTGCTGTGTCGCAAACCTTGACTACAACAATGTCCATCACAAGCACGATCACCACAACCTCGAGCCTCGCAGCACCGGCCAGTGTCACAGCAAGCTCTTCTACTACGGGTAGTTCCAACCCGGTGACAGGAGTCAGCTCTACCACATCTGATTCATCAACAATAGAGTCAAGCACCACCGGATCAGAGACTTCCTTGACATCATCAACAACCACAACATCTACTACAAGTACCACAAGTACCACAACATCTACTTCAACCACGACAACCTCTTCCAGAGAACCAATAGTGACAGACCAAGCGTATATCGACACAGTCCTCCGTCACCACAACAACCACCGCTTAAACCACTCCGCCGTGTCCCTTACCTGGAGCGACTCATTGGCTGCAACTGCCAAGAAAATCGGCGACAGCTGCGTCTACGCTCACGACACGTAAGTCCTTCCCCTCCAACCCACGATCTCCTTCTAACTTTAGAATCCAGCACCACCGACGGCGGCGGGTACGGCCAAAACATCGGCGCCGGTTACCTCCCCATGCAAATGGGCTTCCTAATCACCGACGGCTTTTACAACGGCGAAGTAAACAGTTACACCTATTACGGTAGTGAGCCGAATATCACGACCCTACATGAATGGGGGCATTTCACACAGGTTGTGTGGGTGAACACGCAGAAGGTGGGATGTTATACGAGTAATTGCACAGCGAGTGGATTGGGAAATGTCCCTGCGAGTACGGGGATTCAACCGTATTTCACGGTTTGTAATTACGGATTGCCTGGTGAGTTGTTGCCTTTTCCTTTTGTTCTGGTGTGATAAATATAGAGCTGGGACATGAGCTGATGTGGTGCAGGGAACTATATCGGCGAGTTTGCTGCGAACGTCATGGAAAGTATTGGATTGAATACCATTCATGCTGGGTATGGATGTCCGACGGATGAAAACTGTGTTAATGGTTCGGTGTGAGTGGAGGGGATGGGGATGGTGGTAGGGTAGAGCTTTAGTGTTGGCTTGGGAAGTGTTTTGGTCTTAATGTAGATATCAGGAGGCACTTCTGCTTGGCGGTGATTTTCCTAATAATTCTGGGTTTGAGAGGTGTTTAACTAGCGATATATTCTAATATCTAGTATACTTGAGAAAGTAATGCATATTGTTAATGCCTGAATTGTTAATGGGAGAGTGATATAGCGATGATGTAGTCCTTGCGCTCTCGATGCTAGAACTATCTAGTCTTTCGTACTTTCGATTGGAACCTGAGCACCTTGATCCTAATGAGACCGCTCCATGCGACACACGGTTTATGGAAGATTTGCTATTGTTGTTGTCGTTGCTGGCCCACGGCGATGATCGGAAGATCGCCGACTGAGCCGCCATCCACGCTCCTACGGAGGTACCTTATCCGCACGGTCTCGGTCGGCACTTTCACCACGGTTGTCCTTCCGTACCTACATTTGTACTATTTTTCCTAACAGCACTAAAAACACTGTCTAGACAACTTGAAATACATTCTATTGATGTGTAGTAGCATGGTTTTCATACATATATGACTACGTAACCTCTTCCATTGATTACATTACCAGATCCTCATACTCCTAAATTCACTCACTCACACAACTAACAAAACCCAACCATCAACATACATAGGTGTAGTAACCTTGCACAACAACCCCATCCACTCACTCACATACATCAACACGCCATGGCACCCAGCGACCCCCAACCAATCCCTTTAAAACAAACCCTCTCCTCCCTCCCCCCAATCTACAAAGACAAAGACGGTCTCAATCTACGCACCGAAATAAAATCCCGCCTCACCTCCTCCACCAGCACCACAAAAAAGATCCCACTGCTAGTGATCCTAGACGACGACCCAACCGGCACCCAAACATGCCACGACATCTCCGTCCTCACGGTCTGGGACATCGCCACGCTATCCAGCACATTCACATCTGATACCACGCGCAAGGCAGGCGGGTTCTTTATCCTGACTAATTCGCGCGCTCTGCATCCTGATGAATGTCGGACTCTTGTGGAGGAAGTTTGTCAGAATTTACTGCAAGCAGCGAAGAAGCAAGGGGATTTGCAGTTCGAAGTCGTGCTCCGCTCTGACAGTACTTTACGTGGTCATTTCCCATTGGAGCCGGAGGCGGCGGAGGATGTGTTAGGCAAGGCCAATGCGTGGATCCTCGCGCCCTTTTTTCTACAGGGCGGACGGTATACGGTTGGGGATGTGCATTATGTTGAAGATGGCAAGGGGACGTTAGTTCCCGCGGGATTGACGCCGTTCGCGAAGGATGCGACGTTTGGGTATACGAGTTCGAATTTGAGGGAGTGGGTTGTTGAGAAGAGTGGGGGTCGCATTGGGCTGGATAGGGTGGTGAGTTTGAGTTTGGAGGATATTCGCGTTGGTGGACCGACTAAGGTGGCGGAGTTGTTGATGGGGTTTGAAAAGGGAGTTGTTGTCGTTGTTAATGCGGCGGCGGAGGAGGATATGGATGTTGTTGTGTTGGGGATACTTGAGGCCGCGAGTAAGGGGAGGAGGTTTTTGTATAGGAGTGGTGCGGCGCTTGTTAGTTCGAGGTTGGGGATTAAGCCTATTGCACCGAAGAGTGCGGATGCGTTGAGTTTGGATAAGAGTGTTGGGGGGCTGGTTGTGGCGGGGAGTTATGTCCCGAAAACGACTGCTCAGTTGAAGGTTTTGAGGGAGAAGAGTGGTGGGAGATTGACGACTATTGTGGTGCAGGTTGGGGAGTTGTTGAGGTCTGAGGATGCGGCGAAGAAGGTTATTGATGAGGCTGTGAGGGAGGCAGAGAAGGAGATTCAGCGTGGTCAGGACGTTTTGATCATGACGAGCCGTGACTTGATTACGGGTAAGGATGAAAGGGAGAGTTTGGATATTGGAAGTGTGGTTGCGAGAAGTTTGGTCAGGTTCTTGCAGGATTTGAAGACTAGACCGAGATATGTTATTGCTAAGGGTGGTATTACGTCTAGTGATATGGCTACGAAGGGTTTGAAGATGAAATGTGCTACTGTAGTCGGTCAAGCTGCGCCTGGTGTACCGCTTTGGGAATGTTTTGAGGAGACGAGCAAATGGGCTGGTATTCCTTATATTGTATTTCCTGGGAATGTTGGGTCTGACGATACGCTTTTTCAGGTTGTGGATGGTTGGCGAGCATGATGTGCCTATTCACGTGTCGGGCTTTGCATGATCACGAGGACGAGCATTCCGTTCAGCAAGCAAATTACAAATACTTAGGGGTATAGGTTGGAGATGGAAAATGGTCGTGCGACGATGCCTGACCAGCAAATAGGGGAGAGGGCGGCAGTGGTGGTCTAAGAGTGTGCAGTTTGAAAGAAGGCAAAAAGCAGGTACAAGCTGAAGACGGAGCGTACTTCAGTGATGGATTACATGAACGGCAAGAAAGCAGGAGTCTCTAGAAATACGAAGCGTTTTCGAACGCCACCTCTTAATTCATGGGAGCCTGGTGACGACGAGTATCGTCTCGACAATAACAATCAGTGGCATGCGAGGAGGCCGGTCATGGTCGGCTATTGACCGATATGCTTCATACAGAACTCAACATGTGGGCAATGTGTGGGGAAGTTCGGTCTCCGCATGCAAAGTACAGCATGATCTGGAATGAAACATAGTTCAATTCTCAGATTGTCTGACCTCACGAACGATAGAGTTGCTGGGAAGGGTCCTATCTATTTATGCATCCATTGCTGTCGTCGAAATGACCAATCTCTCAACCAAGCTTGCTGCCTTGGAGGCATCTGGCAAACCGATTCAGATCGGCCTTATCGGAGCTGGCAAGTTCGGGTCAATGTTCATTTCACAATGTCATCGGACATCAGGAATGAGGCTTGCTGCGATTGCAGATCTGGACACACAGCGAGCTCTAGCTGCTTTGAAGCGGACAGGATTCCCAGCAGACAAGTATGACGAGACAGCATCCATATCGGTTGAAGAAGGCATCAGAGTGGGGAAGACGGCCATAACCAGTGACTCGACGACTATGATTGCGACACCAGGAATTGACGTCGTGCTAGAGGTGACTGGGAGCCCCGCGGCTGGCGTAAAGCATGTTCTCCTGGTGAGTCTTGCGGAGGTGACAGTGCTGGTCGACTAAAGGATATCAGTGCTGTGAACATAAAAAGCACATCGTCATGGTCAATGTTGAAGCAGATGTGTTGGCAGGACCATACCTGGTACAGAAAGCGAACGAGGCTGGCATCATTTATAGTATGGCATATGGAGATCAACCTGCTCTGATAGCTGAACTGGTGGATTGGGCTCGGACGGCAGGCTTGTATGTCATTTCGGTGCTTGAGGGCGCTGCTGACGATCTGCAGCTCTGTTGTCTGTGCTGGCAAAGGCACCAAGCACCTTCCTGCTTATCACTATTCAACACCCGACACCGTGTGGGACTATTATGGCTTCACGAAAGAGCAACTGGCTAGTGGTGATTTCAACAAGCAGATGTTCAATTCGTTCTTGGACGGTACAAAGTCGGCACTCGAAATGGCAGCTGTGGCGAATGGATGTGATCTTAGTCCACCGAGTAACGGACTTCAATTTCCGCCTTGTGGTACGCATGACATTCCGACAATATTGAAACCGAAGGACAAGGGTGGGCAGCTTGAAAAGCACGGCACAGTGGAGGTCGTGTCTTGTCTTGAAGTCGATGGCCGGGCCGTCTTCAACGATTTGAGGTGGGGAGTTTACGTGGTGGTGGAAGGTGCGTTGTGGTGATCCGTGACGTTTTCAATACTAACGGTGACAGCACCTGGGGAGTATCAACGAGAATGTTTTGCTCAATACGGCTTGCGAACGGATCCATCTGGGTGGTATGCAGTGCAATATAAACCGTTCCACCTCATCGGACTCGAGCTTGGGGTATCGGTGGCAAATATCATGTGTCGTGGTGAGCCGACAGGACAATGTAAGACGTGGGCGGCAGATGTAGTGGCAACAGCCAAACAAGATCTGGAAGCTGGAGAGAAGCTGGATGGTGAAGGTGGCTTCATGGTGTATGGCAAGCTCATGCCAGCAGAAACATCGTTAGCCATCGAAGGCTTGCCTGTTGGTCTTGCTCATGGTTTGGTGTTGAAGAGGGAAGTCAAGAAAGATCAAGGGCTCAGTTGGCAGGATGTTGAGTTCAGTGAACAGGTACAGGCTGTCGCAGTCCGAAGGGAGATGGAAGCAGTCTTCAGAAGCGAGTTTGAAATTGAAGATAAGAGGAGACCGACTCGTTAAACATGCTAGAAAGTGATTGCTCCACCTGCCTATGAAGCCGGTGTGCAGTGGCAATTGCGGATCTCCTGTATTCCTGTTCCTTGATCGTTTAGCTCGCATTTACCGCTAACCACGGAGAGGCGTTGCGTAGAAAGCTCAATCCCTCACTCACAATGTTTCAGCAACTTGTCTACAATTTTATTTCCTTTTTGTTCAGCATCATCGGAACTGAATGTGTTGCAGCTGCAATCTGCAATAGTGATAGTTGAACTTTTGTCTGGTGTAAACGCGGTCGCAACACCTACACGCCCCCCACGCATGCATTGTTCCCCGCTAAAACGCGCCTTGCCTTGCGTGTAGGCTACCACTTGGCTGGCAAGGCAGAATGTTGATATGCCTCACTTTAGTCACCCATCAAACTTATCAACTTGACATACCAAATATTCTGTCTCACCTATGGTTTTCGATATCTGGTCTTTGCCAGTTCACGCTCGCCGTCAATATTGTGTAGTAGTCTGTCGACAGCATGATGGTCCCTGAGCTACCTGAACTTGTTCTCACCGAGATCATAGAACAATATCTTCTCGATTCAACCTTAGCAGAAGGCCTTAATCTCAGACTCGTCAGCTGTAAGTACTCCTACATAAGCGGAGACCGTGAGCTCGGACTGACCAGCACCTGCCAGCCTGGTTCAATGAAGAGGTATTGCGGCTACTTTTTGTGGTGCAAATCAAGAGTCTACGTGATACTGTGAGATACAAAAGAGTTCCAAACAACATAGCCTTGCTGCAGCTCCAAGGTTTCTTCGCCCAACGATCAGTCCCCGTGAAAGAACATAAAATTGCTCGCAAGGCTATTCTCCGTGTAGCTGGCCACGACCCTCACGCTCTGATCAATGACACTTGCTTTGCTTATCGACCTGGTCAACAATGCATCAGTACTGTTGTGGGTTCGTCCCATGCTCGGTGCAAGGCCCATGATATCATGAACGCTATTATCTGTGCCATCGGTGGCTACGAGGTCTTCAACTATGGCTATCCTGAGGACGTCGGCTACACTGGTGCTGCTCCCAGGGATACTCGATACTGGTCTCTGCTTATGTCCTGCTACTGGAACGATGAAAGCCAAGTTCGAGAACAGCTGCACGAGCTTATGACTGATGAGTCTTTCGAATCAAAAATTGCCTCCACTTTCTGCGATTGTTTCATGGTCGCCACTCGCCGCAACTATCCCTCTTTGATCAACCTACTACACAACGAAGCAAAAGATCGCGAAGATGTACATGAGAAGCTCAGTAAGCGGCCAAGCGAGTTTAATGTGCTGATTGAATCCATCAGACTGGGCCTGACTGACGTCTTCGAAAATCTGTTGAAATGGAAATGGAAATTCATACACGACTCTTGGCCATACCTACGCTACGTAAAGCACATTCTCGACTATGATAAGCTGAGCAGGACCACGCGAAAAACACTGCTTCGTACCATGCTCACGTGGACCGAGCAGTGGCGGAATATATCAGAGATGAAATCTCTACTCCAACACATGGGCAAGAGAAATCTAAGATACCTGTTGGAGGTGACGGTCGAGTCCTTGAAAGCACAACATTTCTTCCGGCATGAGCGAGGCGCCGAAGGTGACTTCAGTCCAGCTGAGCCCTTGATCGACTTCTGCCACTCCTTAGCCGATGTCAACATGCTACGATTGTTTCTTGACAACCGCAAGCTCTTGTTACCTCATACCACAGAACAGCAGGACATGGAGATGAGAAGACTTTGTATCGAACGTGAACTTGATTACAACCCCGACTTTTCCAAGCCATGTGTACGTCTAGGTGTCTTGAAGCTCCTAGTGGATTATTCGCAGGACTTGGTTGACGAGAAGTCGAGTCTGCAAGTAATTCTCTGCAAGATTTCAATGGGTACAGAATACAAGCTCGAGGATTGGGGGTGGCTGGCAAAGAAGGTCGGATTGAATACGAAATGTGGTGATGGCAGTGAATACAATGGCATTCAGCTCGGTTCTGTACTGCTAACAAGAGCGGCTGAAAAGCTTAATGTTGAAGTTGTAAGATTTCTAACCGACAACAACTGCAAACTGGCAAGAGAAGCAAAAACATTTCAAGTCTATGAGGATGACGAAGCAACTATGGGCCGATTAGAGACCGTTCGAGAATTACTTGCAAGAGGTTGTCAGGGCGAATACAAAGAGAGAAGAGTTCTTGAGACGACATTCATGCCAACCCGGACCAGCAAAGCGAGGAAGTCATTCAGCCCTTCACAAGCAAAAGCAGAAAAGGTCGCAACGGCAACCGACGCTACAAGTGTTGCAAAGACCCCGAAGTTCTTACGACGCATGTCTGCTGCGGTACAGAAGAAGAAGAACGCCATGAAACAAAATCCGAGGCCGATGGATGATATATACGGTCTTTGGATAGGTGGATAGCTAGCTGGACCATGCGTTCCATCTTCTACCTTGAACGTTGTGATTGTCATCAAAGGCCAAGGAAATGTCAAAGGACTCCCTTCCTTGAAACGAGAAGACAAGACACCGAACTCAACAACATGCCAACAATTTCCTTCAACACCAAAACCCTCAATACGACACACAACAAGTTTTCACGAAATCACCATCATAACAGTCTCAATACATAGCATCACCGACATGAACGAGCAGTCCGAGAGAAATTACTCCAGGCCAAACGTCCTTATCCAGCTCCTTAGATAATCCCATCTCAATACCTTTAGCAAGATCATGATGAAGAGACTTAAAGCTGTACTGTCTAGTACGTAGGTCGATTTGAACTCATAAACCGCAGGAGCTGTTGAGCTACACACGCAGTGAGGGCAGTATATTCATGCAGGTATCGATACGTGGTCTTCCAGTATGCGTGGTGGTGGGTAGTGGGAGGGATGCTCGGGCCGAACGGGCTGAGTATGAGTACGTCGGACAGTCATTGAGGATTTTTATGTTGCTGGGCAATAATGGCTTTGATTCATTATGCATTCATTGCTGCGTACATTCTTCCTGTCCATACAAACGTACCTAGCTTGTCAGCAAATGAAGTTACGTAAATGCCTTAACAATACCATACCATTCACAATCACACTACGTAAGTACCTACATACCTACATAGCAGTCCCCCCTCCCTCCCTCCGTCCACCATTCATTCCTACGCTTCAAATCTTCGCCACCTTCTTTCCAGGCTTCTTAACCTCAGCAACCCACTGATGCCTCCTCTCCCCAAACAACTCACTCTGCGGCACAAAATCCAAATAACTCCCCTCCACCACACCCGCCGGAATCACAATGTTCCCACTCATCTTCGGGTTACTCACGTTGCGAATACTCATCGGCGAACCACATTCGCTACAAAACGCGCGCTCGAGTTTTCCGCCGCTTGTTGTCGCGGTGTCGTTGTAGATCTTGAGGTTGGATTGGCCGGATGTTATGGTGTATTGCTACATACGGACGGGTTAGGAGAGAAAAGGAGAGGAGGATATGTGGAGGAAATTGGGAAGGGTGGTGTTACATCTTTTTTGTACAGGATGTTTGTTAGGAAGGCGGAGCCGCTGGATTTTTGGCAGTTGAGGCAGTTGCATTGGATGTTGCGCTGGGGGGGACCGGTTAGGGTGAATGTTATGGCGCCGCAGAGGCAGGAGCCTTGGCGGGTTTGGGTGGTTGAAGCCATTTCGATGGATTGATAGATCGATAGATTATGTCGTGGTGTGTGGATGATAGGACTTGGAGATGTTGAAGTTCTTTGACTTTTGTTCGTGTCGTATTGTGAGATGGTTGAACTAAGTACGTACGTACGGAGTACGTGTGTTTGTGAAGGATGTCAGCTTTGTGATGGATCTTATGTTGATACTCCGTACGGAGTATGTAGGTACGTGACCACTGTAGGTCTTCAAGACCTCGGCTGAGCCGCTGGAAATGATTGACCAATCAGAGGTCGCTAATGACAGTCTAGCTCGAGGATCACGAAAGTTATCTGTGAGGAAAGGCTACCACTTACCTGAAGTTTCACAATACGTACACTTACATAGTTCCTTGACGCCTCCAAACACGAGAGAACAAGAATGATAGTCATGGATGAGATCTACGTACGTAGCTAGTGTGACCTTAAGCATCCAAGCTAGAATATTACCTCCTTACGTAGCATCCGGAAGGCAACACGCCATGGAAATTCTTACCAGCGTCGAGATACGTACAGTGTCGTACGCGCCTTTACGCCTGTGTCCTGCTGACTTGGAGTGGGTGCATGTTAGAATATGCCTAAGTACCCTGTTCTCCATGTCATTATGCCAACGGAGCCAATGCATCGTTACGTAGTAAGATGACAAGACCTCTCGGTGGTGCACTATTAAGCAAGATCGTGATCTCACTTCATGTGTTGTTGTTATTGAGTGCACGGCTTGTCACAGTGTTAGAACCACAACAATACGTAGTATCTCGCTATAGCATGCTTAACGTGGCTGGAGGACTTCATATAGAGATGGTGTACGTACGTAGATATCGGTCATGCTAACGAAGTCGAAGGAATAGAATCGACAACCCCAGTTGACATTCCAAGTCCAGCCATTCGGTGCGGCGAGAGTTCGTTCAGCTGCATTCCGTTGGATACGAAACTCTTGATCACCTTCTGTCCACCGTCTTCGAACAATGCCCAACCCAAGAACAGTGCTGCTAACCGCTTGTCTTGTGCGTATGGGCTCAGAAGCGCATGCATAGGATTGCCCAGGTTGTCCTTGTTTAGAACATGGCCTTTTGTAAGATGCTCTTCTGGCTCAGTGCAGTGGATAGCACCCTCCTTGAAGCAGATCAGTCTGTCCTTCATCGCAGGTTGATCACGTAGATTGCACCAGGTACCTCTGTCCATGAGAGTGTACTCACCTAGCTTTGCAGCTGCTTCTAGCGCTTGCTGTGGGAGGGCTACGTGTGTGTTTGTGACACCAGGATGAACTGCAACGAATCAGTGGATATTCGTTGGCCTTGGAGTCCCCGGTGCTACTATGGTTCAGACCACGGTGCTTATCCCATACTGCTCCATATCCTCGATTCAAGGATGCTGTTTGCCGACTTGTCGTATCTCGATACATAGAAATCGGACAGGTGTATCTGAGCTGACTGTGCGGAAAGCAGCTTGGAACACAGTCGCAAACAATTCGACTATATTTGCGGTGCCATTCAAGGGCAAATTCGCAGGGTCGTCACGGGTCCTACAAGATTGAAAGCATCCCGCCAAAGATACACTCTTCTTTTGACGATTCCTTGCTGCAATGCAATATTCTTGGCATAAAGATGGTAAGTAATTGCGATGTCAGCCGCTCTCGCATCGTGAGCGTTGAAAGAATGTAAAGGTAACTGTTCCCAATCATACGATCCAAAATGGTTCAGGTTTGTCCGTAGCTGTTGTGTCCTTGACACTGCTGGGTATCTGGTTCAACAAATAATGAGAAAACACATAAGTTATCTCGCGGTTCAATAAATGCTTCTGCAAAAGCCTTGAGTACCCCAGTCTGTCCTGCACCACTTGTGGCTATCCTTAGTCTATTGGCCCTGCACTACGTACCATACACTTCAGTAGGCTCAATGATCTGTGCTGGAGTAGTTGGACTTGGAATAAAAGTAGTTGCGCCATGCCAGTAAATACCCATGGATTACGTGAGCTAGCGGGCTCTTCCGTGTTTGGCAGACGGCACCATTTTCCTAGCGAGTCGTACAGGCACGACGTGGCTAGGAGATCACCGTTCACAACTCCTCGGATTACTTTGCGTAACTCCACATTTCGGCATCGTTGGAAAGAAAAGATTGTCAAGAATTGTTGTGTTCTTCTGAGTCATGCACGAACAGCCTGTTCTTCATCGTTACAGTAGCTACGGGCTGCCACTATGGACCCTGTTTCGAATCCCCTTGTCAAGGAAGTGACCAACGACCATGTTGCAGTCCAGGAAGATGAAGCCGAACACGATGACCGCATGATCGCAACAGAGACACCAGATGTGAGCACGAAGGAAGCTGCGACACAAGTACATGTGGAAGGCCAGGTCGCCGCGATAGATCCCGAAGATGACTTTCCTGAGGGCGGTCTTGCAGCCTGGCTCGTCGTTGCTGGCGCTTTCCTGTGCTTGTTTCCCTCGTTCGGTACGTAGATACTAGTTCCGCCAATGATCTTCAACCAACCAGGCACAACACTAACTAGTTAATCAGGATTCATGGTCAGCATCGGGCCAGTGCAGGACTACCTATATCAAAATCAACTGTCCAACTACACACCACGTGATGTTGGCTGGATTCCATCAGTGTTTGTTTATCTGGCGCTGGCATTGGGTCTCTGGGTAGGCCCTCTTTTTGACAGGTTCGGTCCGAAATGGATTGCCGTTGGAGGTAGCATAGCATACATCGTTATGATGTTCTTGCTTGCAGAATGCGAGAAGTACTGGCATTTCATGTTGTGCCTCGGGGTGCTTGGCGGTGTATCGGGCGCGACGCTGACAACTACGAGCTTGGCATGCGTAGCCCACTGGTTCAAGGCAAGAAGAGGGCTGACGCAAGGCATTGCAATGATCGGGAGCAGTGCTGGAGGCCTCTTACAACCCTTGATCTTGCGCGCGACATTCCCGAAATATGGATACAAATGGTCTATAAGGATTCTGGCATTTCTCTTCCTTGGGTGTCTCGTCGTTGGCAATATGATCATGCGGGGTCGTATTCCACCCAGCAAGACGGCAACGAAGCGGAAAATCGTCGAGATCAAGATCTTTGCTGACATGAGGTTTGCCCTTCTTACAGTGTTCATCTTCTGCTGCGAATTGGTTTTGTTTGGTGCCTTGGGTATTATACCTACCTACGCTACAATAAGCACTTCGTACCCTCCTGAAACTGGCTTTTATCTCATCTCAGTCCTGAATGGCGTCTCCTCGATCGGACGACTTCTGTGCGGGTATTTCGGTGACAAAATCGGACGCTTCAATACAGTACTTGCCTCGGCGGTAATAGTCTTGGTGGTGATGCTTGTTATCTGGCTTCCGTTTGGACAAACGAACATTGGCGCGCTTTACACGTTTGCTTTCACTTTTGGGGCTTGCACTGGCGCCTGGATGTCACTCGTTCCGGGCTGTATAGGGCAACTTTGCCGAGCGGACGAGTTTGGCAGGTACTATGGTACTTCTTATTTCATTGCAAGCCTGGCCACTCTGATCTGCATCCCAATCAGTGGTGAGCTGGTAGAGGCAGTCGGAGCTCAAGCTATGATAGGATTCTATTGTGCTGTCCTAGCATTGGGAATACTGGCGTTGACTTGCAGTCGATGGGCGTGTTTGCAGTGGAAGTGGGATTGGACGACGAAGGTATAGAAGTTGGAGCCGTGAGAAACCACTCTCGGAGCAAACGCTTATTCTATCGTCACCAGGTCAGAACTCGTCAGCATTGTGGAATCAGACAACAGGACTAATGCTTACGTATGATCAGGAATTGAAACTTCTGGAGTAAGAGTGTTGAATTGAATGCTGTGAAAACTGTGAACAGGAAGAAGAAGTTTTAGAGCAACTTCCGTGCACTGCGAACGGGCAAGTGCACCCAACAGTGGAACGACCAGTCGCTGTCACAGAGTGAGTGATGACCGTCACCATGGTGAGGCGTCCAACTTCAGCTTCCGTTCCATGTCAACACTTGCGTCAAGTATGTACTATTGCCTGCTTGAGGTATGACTGCGCACTATATCTTATTACAACACAATGGTCGGTCGATAAACCAATGTCAAGGTGCAGCGGGCAGTTGCTGACTTCTAGTGGTTGTGAATATGGAAGTTGTTAAATGCCTGTGCTCGAAACGTTTGCCATGCGGCATCGACACCACTCCTCTTTATGTTGACACGAACCTGTTGCTCGACCGCTGATCACTTATGTTTCAAGGGTGTTTAGCATTAGCAAGTGTCCCTGACATTGAGACATCTATGTCAGATCTGCACAGTCAACCGTGTACTTGAACGACACTATTCGTTTGACTCTACCTCCTGCTATTACCACCGTCACTTCAGCTTACGGTGCCTGAGTCTGCACCGAGCTTTTCAGAATCTACAGCTTCCTCGTCTGCAATTGTAGGTCTTCTGCTGATTGTGTTTGTGCCTGCCAGATTCGTTCCTGATGTCATAGCTCTACCGGAGAAATTCGGTTTCTTGGACTTCCACTTTCGCATTGCAGCGTCCTCCTCTTCAGCCCATGCTAGGCTCTCATCCGGCAGCAGAACCGCACGATCAATAGCTACCGGCAAACCTCGATGTCGCCCCCTCAACATCACAACACATAATATCAATTTGCTCACTGTGTGCCACGCACCACAAAA
>Ga0068631_100358_pt1 | contig 17784 bp, 18 predicted proteins | sample InSIn5gowninarea_2_FD_77434 | JGI IMG/M metagenome (GOLD analysis project Ga0068631, IMG submission 77434) | Clean room microbial communities from NASA Spacecraft Assembly Facility at Jet Propulsion Laboratory, Pasadena, California, USA -... ...
AATAAGACTGTGTTCATACGTAATGTTCTGAGGATTGAGGTTCCGAGATGTCGAGAAGGTCGGGCTGTTCAGAAAACGTGGGTGCAGGGGCGTTGGTCTAGACCGTCGCGTGGGAATCGATAGGCAAGTCGTTGGCTTGGACTAGCAAAAATTGTTTTGATTGGTGGCTTCGGCGAAGAACGACGGTGTGTCAGCCCGTCAAGATCAGATTACTCGTATGGAGGCGCTATCCGGACCAAGCCTACCTAGCTTATTGAAACTTGGCTGGTGCAAAAGAAGTCACACAGGATCTATCAGTTCTTTCATCGGCTTTACACCTCCTAGTTTGACAATAGCCCTCAGTTTGATTGTGGTGTTACTCGGCACTGCAGTAGTGAGCAAGGACGACAAAATAGCGTGCCCCAAAGATTGACCTCATTTCTCCGGGAGTGCTCGGAAGCTATCTTTAATTCACGCGATATGACAGATCTCGGGAAGATAGAAGCACCACCAACACAGTTGTCGTACATGTACAATAAGATCATAAGACATCCGGCTTGGACCGATGAGCAGTATGCAAGCGTTCTTGAGCAACCACAGTTTCTGTGATCGTAAGATGTACTCAAAGTGAGCTACTGCAGGCCGGCAAATGCAAGCTCGCGTAACCATTCAAATGCGCGCCTAACGATCACTTTACATCGTAACTGACGAATTTGTGAGAAACACAGTCAGCCCCATCAGCGTCGCGAACAGCACACTCCGGCTCGGAGTACTGAGTTCGCTCAAGAAAGTTGAGTGGTACTCTATCATTGTCGACCAATAAGAATCGAATATGGTGGTAACTCTGGATCGCTGATTGGTGGAAGAACATGCCAGCAATTGTAGAGTGGCGTCTACTATTCGAGTGGCTCACAGTATACCAATTATTGTGAACCCATCAATTGCCGGCAGGACATTCGTTATTTGGCATGGCAGCGTAAGATAGCCATCTCTTGACAAGCCGGCAGTAGCCCACTCGAGCTGTGTTACCTGAATGCAGGATGTTGAACGGAAACTGGATGGATGGCCAGGCGTCCCAAGTCATGGCTAGAAGCAGGCATCAATGAAGATAGGTAAAGATCGAAACACGAAGAGTGTGAGGTCGACATAGCCTAAAGTCACCAAGCTGTCTCATCCGTGCCATGCTCGTACAAGATTACCATGCTGGGAGGATGCAGTGACCTTGTACACCACGTAAACAGGATAGTACAGCTCGTATGAAGGTGCATTGGGTTGAGAGGCAATTCGGCCGAAAGAGCTGTAACGTTCGGAGCCGTGACAGCCTGCGGACTGTGAGCTGAACAATGCGGGTAGAAGAAAACTAGTCCTCTTTGAAACATACCTTAGCCAGGTTGGCAAGTGCAAAAAGCAAAGTTGGGAAGTGGCGGTTTGTGACAGCTTCAGTGGTGGTGGTGTAACGGCCAAGTATGACAACAACGTGGTAGCCGACGTAATTTGTGGCACCAACAACATGAGGATACTTTTCAGCGTCTGCCGAACACGGACCATGTTGCCAAGAACGAATGAACATCGACCACAAAAACAGAGATGGAGCGATGGAAACAGCGGTTCAATTCGTGGGGCGCATCAGATAGCTCATGCTCATGCACATGGACTTTCTTGGGAACTGGGGGGCGAAGCGGGCAAACGACGAGTGAGGCAGCGGCTGGAAGAAGCCTGATGGGCAATGCATGGCAAGTCTGTTAGCCCCATATCGCGATCCCATGCATGATGGATGTGCAGTAGTGCAGTGGCGAATTCTATTCTCGCTAATTCAGCCAATCGGACTGAAGTGTAGTTGTGGAAACATTCCGAGGGATCGGCCGTAGATCGTGCTGGAAAGAACGACTAGTGCCTTGCAATGGTCGAGCATTGAATCAATCACTCTTCACCTCGATGATTTGCGCAGAGACAGAAATATTTCCAACTAGAGAGGTAGTTGGCGTTGATGCCATTGATTCTTCAGTGTAGCTATCTATTTTCACTGTAATTTTGAGAGGCATAACCTCGGTCCTATACAGTCCTACCAGGAACTGCATTCGCAAAGATTGATATCATAATGTCAAACATATCGACAGCCTCCATTCCAATAATCGTGTATCCTTCCCAGCACTTGGTCGAGATAGTGACTTGTTGAATTTTTGTTCGAGAAGAGAAAGACTCCATTCCATCCCAACACCTAATCAGTATGCGTTCATCAAAACAGTAAAATCGCTTCATCCATGGTTTTCGTTTTTTGCAGGTCATCCAGACCAAATCTCTAAATACCAGTCCATGTTGGTACAAGGTTGTTGTCCGCTCCAGTATTGACCGCGTAAGGTGACATTAAAAGTCTTTTGGTTGATGGTAAATCAGGTAAAAATGAAGTATTTCAATATACAGCCACGGCTGGTGTAAGATATGAAGATGGGTAGCATTGCTTCCCGGACTCGTGAAAAGGTATTAAATTGCCATAGACATTGAACGGTTGTGGCGAAGGGTCACAAAGACTGGAATCCGATTCGTATCCAGAATCCGTTGACGTGGAACTGCCAGAAGAATGTTTGGAGCTTGGTGAAAACAGGGACCACTCAGACACTGGGTTGTTGTTGAAAGCGGCAGGCGACGGCGATGCTGGAGGTGATGGCGGCAGTGCCAAGTTGGCGCAGTCCACGGTGTCAACGTATACATAGGCAGACTCGACAGGGGAAGGGGGCAACTCATGATACGAGCTCATGGTGAAGCGAGGACAAGCCAGTACAAGTTCCCGGAGTTCGGCGAGTGAAATGCGTTTTTGAGGATCACACTCAAAGATACGGCGAAGGATGAGATTCAGCTCGGGAGCAACCGGCAAGATGGTGCTGAGAAAAGTAGGATCCTTCAGGAATGCTCGGAATGTCGAATCCTCAGGTGATGCCTTCTTCCACGGATTGCGGCCACAGGTCAGGTTGACCAGGATGACGCCAAGACTCCAGACATCATTAGGGGCTGAGGCGTAGTAAGCGTGGGAGCGTGTTGATGGTCGTTGGCATTCTAAAGAAAGTTAATACTAGCACTTTTGGAGCACGATGGCCTTGCTTACCTGGAGACATATAGAAGATTGAGCCACAGCCGAAGTCGGTAGTAATCTTGTCGGTTGTTGCCAAGCCAAAATCGGCAAGCTTGACGATATGTCCTTGGTCGGTAACCAAAACGTTCTCAGGCTTCAGGTCCCGGTGGTAGATTCCAATAGAATGGCAGTATTGGACCGCATCCAGAATTTGCAAGAAGACATGCTTGGCCAGTTGATCGTCGCCTACAAAACGGCCCTGCTCGGTAATGTTGGAGAACAAATCGCCTTCAGGACAGTATTCAATAACGACAAAGGTGCAATCGGGGCTGTCCAAAATACGCATGAGAGAAACCACATTGGGATGCTGGCTGGCCTGATAATGCAAAGCTATCTCCCGGCGCTGGAAGCGCTGCTGTCTGGCATCCAATCCATGTTTAGGGAGGGCCTTGACCGCGTAGAGTTCGTTGGTGTAAATGTCGACAGCTTGGTAAACAACACCATAAGCTCCAACTCCGAGAATCGAGATAAGTTCCAGTCTATTCGCCAAGACACATCCTAGCCTATCTTCAGGCGTGAGACATGTTGATGCTAATTGTGGTGATGCTGGAGGAGTAAGGATCATTATTGGGAGAGCCCAAAAGTACCAAGTACTTGTTGAAGAAGAGACCCGAATAGGTGGTCACAGGAATGAGATTGTTGTTAACATGGGATCCAGCTAATGTTAAGAGAGAGCGGCAGTGAGTCCTGGGGGGTTGATGATAGTGGTGGTTCCTCGCTCAGCAATGGTTCCTTTAAGATTCAGATGGTCCAGCAACCAAGGTTAAAGAGTTAAAAAGGTCCGATGTGAAGATGTTGCGAAGAGGTGTAAGGTGAGTGATGTGATCAAGATGAGAGCCGGAAGAGATTGATATGTAGAGAGTGAGGGTATGGTGTTGTATGTAGTGAAGTGGTGTGGCAAGCAATGTCTATATTCTGCTCAAGTCGAACCAATATGACGATGCTTTGAAGGAAGACGAACCAACAGCTTGGAGCCCGTGCACGACCCACCAGGTGGGGCTACTTGGTGGTCAGAAATAATCCTGTGAGTAACGAATGGCACGATGGAGTCAGATCCGCCGGACAAGCCAGACACACACACACGCATACACACAACCCTTGTCGGCGCTCGGAGTCTCAAGTGGTGGACCAGCCATGTGTTATGAAGTTAGAGCTGGACGCTAGAAAGACCACAAGCCCCTTCCCAAAAGTGGATAGCAGAGTGCGACAAGCCAAGGCTAGTGAAGGATTGATCGCTCGGTGGTTGGGCGCATTTCTGGTCACACGGCCACAGATCACCCCATGCTGTTTCGATCCGCATTCCTCGAAGCACTCAACAATTGCCCGGAATTCCTTCTGCTCATGTCGTGCAACGTATTGTACTGGAGCCGTCAACCTTACAGTACGAGGAGTCGTACATTACCATAGCAAAGAGCAATGATCATCGAAATTCATCTGCCAAAAACACTGAAGTACAAACTTAACTTTGATCCGCATTCGTGATGTAAACATCAGCTCTACGTGGTAGCCCGCTCACAACCGATGTTTTGACTATTCATCCTCAAAACCATGCTGATCAAAATAGTAGGGTTTCGAGAGTCACTACATCAACCAGTAATCTTGTAGAATAGAACCGACCCATCACAGGGGCGCTCTCAAACAGAAATTGAGTCACCATAGCGCGAAACCGATACAATAGTCAAGCAGGCAGGTGCTGAAGCACTATTGGTGTGAAAAGCGCCAACACACCAGGATAGGGTCCAAGACTGATGAACACCAGCACAACTTGAACTGGCCCACTTATTGACGATCGGTTGGATTAGAACTTACCACCTGGTGCAATTTATGTGCAGACCAGTCTTAATTGAGGCAAGGTGCAGAAGCGCTTTATCGTGGACGGAAGAGGGTGGGAATGCTGCATGGGAAGGCTGAGAAGAGTGGGCGAGACGTTGCCAGATTGTGCGGCAGAGTTGCAAGGTGCATCGTTCTGAGAAATTCGCAGCATGCCACAAGTTTGCTCGAGGTTACCACTTGCTGAAGGCTAATTGCTTTTCGGGAAACCATCAGCAGGGATCTTCGGCTTGACTTGTGCACTGTAAGTGTGCAATGTGAATGGTACGATGAACGCAGCCCAATCATTCTCATCTTAGCCACGAGATTGACCTTTCTCGTGGATGCATTTCCTGCCATCATTATGCTCCGACTAATGCTGCGCTTGTTGAAGAAAGCTTCTCATTGGATGTTCAATGCCTCCTTTCGAGAGTCTCGAATCCGTGGCGCCATGTCTGCGACTTGAGAGATGCAGTTTCCCTGCGAGAGGTCGTTTTGGACTGCATGGTCCCACCATTTGTCTTGCACTCAACTTGTCAGGCACTTGACGCTCAGTCGCTGCATAATTGTCCGCACACGCGGGAGGGAGTCATCTGATTCGTATACACAACGCGTGTCAAACAGTTGGGGACCAGCGAGGCTGATGACGCTTTGCCGCTGTAAGTGCCGCAATGCACCAACTCTGTTCTTCTGACTGTGCACCAGCCAAATACTCGGATTATCCACAATTTGGGAAACACTAACTGGTTGCACGTTACTTGCCATTTGGCAGCCCTGCTAATTGTGGCTGTCCTGGCTTGCCACCTTGTGCCTATTTCTGCGATTGGTGTCAATTCATGAAATGATACCGTGCCGGTGCGGCGGTGTTTCAAAAGTTTGAAAGTGCTGATCAAAGATTAGCCGAGACGAGTGAAGGACAGTTGCTTGGGCAAGGAGTGTTGCTGTTCCCAAGGTTCTGTGGGTATCGGCCGATCGTGCCTGGTTGGTTGATTTGACCGAAATGAAGTGCTGATCAGCGTGGTTGGTAGCGTGCTGAATGTCAATTGCATCCTCGATGATTTCTACCTAATGTGGTGACACTTGTTCATTTCTTCGTGCTAGGACTAGTAATCTGTAGGGGTGCCCAGTGATACTGTAGACGAGCTCCCACACCACTATCCATAAAGGCTAACACTGTTTGAATGGTCAGACTAGTGGCGTCTGCCTGGCTCAAAGATACTTTGGTCGAGGTCACTATCAAGCATCTATTAGAATGCAGATTGCAAGGACGGAGAAACAAGATTGGCTGGATATCATATGAAAGGTTGTTTGACAGTACTGTAGATCCACTTCCATGGCTCCTGCCTAGGTCACACATCTTTACGAGCAAGGTCACGTTGTCGTTGACCCGAAGAAGCGGTGACTGTCGAGCATTGCTTAACGTCTGTGCAGTAGACTTTATTCTGTACAGGTTTCCCAGTATGTGCTAGCAGAGTTCCGGCAGCACAGACACATCCTACCTCGACTGACATGCATGGATTGTAGAGGTTAACCCTCACGATCGTGCAGCGGCTTTCGAGAATGAGGAGACCTTTTCCGTGACATGTCAGTCGTTGACAGGGAAGTCAAAGCTGGAATCGAGCTCAGGCCACCGCCTGGTCTGTGGTCTATAGTTGCTACGTCAACGCTGTCCCTTTGACAGAGAAGAACTTGTGTGTACAGCAGCGATGTTGTTGATAATCCACAATAAACGTGGTTGCAAATTTGGGTATTGGCGACGACGGATATTGACTTGATCTTGTCTCTATCCAACCCACAAGTTTTGACAGAGAAATCCTGAAAGTTCCATTCGCCAATGTCCTCAAGCATACCTAGGTACCAGGACGCAGAGGTTGTAGGTCAAGCGCAACACCTTGCTTCAAGCGTTTTGTTGGTGATAGTACACCCGCCAAACTGCCATAAGCTGCACATGATCGTGTCCGCAGTCAAGAACATTCTTTTTGTGGGAGAGGGAGAGAATTAAGTCATGCTTTCGAATTCAGGTACTCACTGTACACAACGTCTTGGTTCCATGGCTCTGTTGTTTGCCGGTTGTGTAGCAAGGTCGGGACCTATGTTAGAAATGGTCATGTTGACTCGACAAAGACTATCGCGCTGTTTTGAAACATCTGTGTCACGCATACAGAGCAAGATCTCTCTTCTAGCATCGCCCATACGGACGGCGACATCATAATCTCGTAGACCTGGCTTTTCTGACAAACAATGTTGCACGTCCCGACTTCAATTGCTCGTTATCTGAATGCGCACAATCGTTACTCCTGCTTTGGTTCGCGGGTGTCCTACCAGGCAACCGAGTATATGAGCACTTTTTTCTTTCTTGGATGGAGAAGTGATCATGAACCCGTGGGAAGCCTAAGCCCGAAACGAAATAGTGTCTTAAGCTTCGTTGACCTGACTAAGCAAGCGCATCCTTGCTCGGTCAAAAAATGTCGTTGTGTACTGTACACCAACCGAACTGTCGACATGGTATTCTACTGAACATGATTGCACTGCGAGCTGCTCAGTCTACATGCACTACTCCTACTGTTCTCCTCACTTCCGGCGCTAAAGCGACATTATCAATAAGCAATCGTATTCTGGTTCGGGGTTTGCGACAACGACATAAAGCCTCACCACTTCCTCCTCCTCCCACTGTCTCATCGCTTCATCATCCAGTGTCAGACGCAATCGCCGACGTCAGACGTGCCGTAAAAACCTTTGAGAAAGAACTCGACAATTTCATCGTGAACCAGAAACATGCCGAATCCATCTTCAAACAAAGGATGGCGATAATCGAGGCGGCAAAGCCACGTCGTGAAAGTCTAGAGGAGTACCTCCAGCGGATGTCGGCCTCGGACGCAAAACAAGGATAGGAACAGGTCGCCTCTATACTTCGCAATATCTACACTGCGGCACGCCACAATGATCACGCGATGAGCATCGACAGTGATGTTCGCGAGTCGACACGCGGTCCGGGACAAACAACGGTATATTACATGGTGGCCACGCTAGCTAAAATGACATCCGGCAAGATTTGTTAGATGGGTAGACTAGTATGGGCCTTTGAAGCAGTTAAAGTATGGGCTGCTATCAAGGATGCAAGATGCGAGTAACTCAAGGACAGTCTACTTCAGCCTGTTCCGAACAACGGCAGGTAGCAACTGTGTTATAAGAGAGCGATCTTGGAGTGGTGAGCCGTGGAAAGCAACAAGCTGGAGCAGGACAGTTGAGTAATAGACGAACTCGGTTCTCTAGCAGCAACAATACCTAGACGCACAAAGCACGAGAGCTGTGATAGAAACTGCACTTACAGTATTCTTCGTTTGGCTGGAAATGAGACAGGAAATCGTGCACCAACCGTTGGTCGAGTACTTCCCCAATGGTGGGAAGCCTGGACACCTGGAGGCGTCGAAAGCTCAACCATCGGCAATTTTGAAGAGTTTTGAGGAGCGGATCCATGGTCACAAGCCAATGAGATATTGATATCTGCGGTGCCCTCCAGAAAATCCCAAAAGACGTCATAGTTTTGATGGGAAGGACATTTTTTTGCGGGATCTGTTGATGGTGCGGGGTGCTGTTTCTCAGGGCAAATTCACTGCTGCAGAGGGGTTGGGCAAGAGCAATCAAAAAAATTGTTCAAGTTGTCTTCACTAATAAGCCCTGAGTACATTTATTCACGTCTCATTAAGCTGTGTTGTTTCATCAAAGAAAACCTTTCTTCACGACTACCACACCGAAAACCACAAAGCACACTGTATTGGTCAAGATGGTAAACATTGAGGAAGTTCAGTTCAAATCCTTCACAGACCAGAAGTAAGTAGCAACGTGTTCCATTGATGTCAAAGCATGGACTGATCTGTTAGACCTGGTACTTCCGGACTGCGGAAGAAAGTCACTGTCTTTCAACAACCACACTACTCCGAGTCATTCGTAACATCCATCCTCCTTTCCATTCCCGAGGGTGTCGAAGGCTCACAGCTTGTGATTGGCGGCGATGGAAGATACTACAACCCTGAAGTGGTGCAAAAGATCGCCAAGATAGGTGCTGCCTATGGCGTCAAGAAGTTGATCATTGGACACAATGGCATTCTAAGCACTCCCGCAGCCAGCCATCTCATCAAAAAGAGAGGCTTTACTGGTGGCATCTTGTTGACAGCCAGTCACAACCCTGGTGGCCCAAAGGCTGATTTTGGCATGAAGTACAACCTCTCCAACGGTGCCCCAGCTCCAGAGTCTGTCACAAACAAGATTTTCGACAAGTCGAAGAACTTGACATCGTACAAGATCGCTGATATTCCTGATGTCGATATTTCAACTATCGGCAGCCAGAAATACGGTGATCTAGAGGTCGAGGTCGTAGATTCTGTGGCCGACTACCTTCAGATGCTCAAGGAAATCTTTGATTTCGACTTGATTCGATCCTTCTTCAAATCTCAACCTGACTTCAAAGTCCTCTTTGATGGCCTTTCTGGTGTGACAGGTCCATACGGTATTGCCATCTTCCAGAAAGAGCTTGGTCTTCCCGAGTCAAGCACACAAAACTGTATCCCTAGTCCTGACTTCAACGGCGGTCACCCAGACCCCAACCTCACCTATGCACACTCACTTGTAGAACGAGTGGACAAGGAAGGAATTCACTTCGGAGCTGCATCAGATGGTGATGGTGACCGAAACATGATCTATGGAAAGAACGCATTTGTGTCTCCCGGAGACTCACTCGCCATCATCTCTCACTATGCTAAGAAGTATATTCCATACTTTAAGGAACAGGGAGTATACGGTCTTGCACGATCGATGCCAACATCCGGTGCATTGGACCTTGTTGCTAAGAAGCAAGGCCTCTCATTGTATGAGGTACCTACTGGCTGGAAGTTCTTCTGTGCTCTCATGGACAACAAAAAGATGTCGATTTGCGGCGAAGAGTCCTTCGGTACTGGCTCAAATCACATCAGAGAAAAGGATGGCCTTTGGGCAGTAACTGCTTGGCTCAATATCATTGCAGGTGTTGGCAAGGACACTGGAAAGTTCCCTTCGATCTCAGAGATCCAGAAGCAGTTCTGGGACGAGTATGGCCGCGTCTATTTCACACGATACGATTATGAGAACGTTAGCAGTGAGGGCGCAAACGACATGGTTAAGAGCTTGCAAGAGTTGATCACCACCAAGAAGAGTGAGACTGTGGGATCCACCATGAAGGGACGAAAGGTCGTGGAAGCTGACGACTTTTCCTACACCGATCTGGATGGTTCAGTCAGCAAGAACCAGGGTATCTACTTCAAGTTTGACGATCAGTCTCGAATTGTTGTCCGGCTCTCCGGTACTGGCAGCAGTGGCGCAACCATTCGTCTCTATGTTGAGAAGTTGGAAGAAGATAAGAGCAAGCTCGGTATGGATGCTCAGGACTATCTCAAAGACAACCTGGCACTTGCATTCGATCTGCTTCAATTGGACAAGTTCATCGGCCGAACAGAGCCAGATGTTAAGACGTAAGCAAAGCTGAAACGTTCTCCATTGCAAATGATTGATTGTGGATGATGGTGCAAATTTATTGAATTGATGAGCGACATTACGGACAGTTTCAAACCAAACAGCGAGGATTTAATGACAGTGATTAGAGACAACCATAATAGTAAAGCTTCAAGGGATGATGGTGGTATGGCCACACATCCTTACTTGATAGATGAATAAATTATGCCAGTTTCTAGCTCGTTATGCAGATATCCAAAATGGTTGTCAGGGATATATCTGGCGCCTTCAGGGTCATGAGCATTCTCCTGTCAGGTCGGCAGCTTGTTTCAGAGCAGATGCTAATCTTGATGCTCTGTGAAGTCAAGAACATTTCTCGTATGATGTAGAGTCTTACTCTACAAGTCACGTCACCGTAACCATGGGTCACCACCGGAGTGGAGTGACCCATACTGTATCACCGCAGAGACCGCTGGCACCAGGCAATGCCAAAGCATACCGAGACGTGTTAACGTCATTGTGGAAGAGTGTCACAGTGTCAACATGTCAAAGAGTAGGCATGTATAGATACCAAGGACAGCCTTGCTTCTTGGATAGAAAGGCTTATTCAACTCCAGTGTAACAGATTACAGTTGGAAGGCCGTTAAACAGGAAAGCTTCAGCGAGACACAAGTTACCCCGAAGCTTAACTCTCAATCCAGGTGTGAAGCCTGAATGGAGGATGATTTAAGCTCCAGGAAAGAAAGGAGTTGTCTGCTTGAGTGTAGGCTTTACTGTAGCATTCCTACGTGGGTGTCAAAGAGAGTGAAGGGAACACAAGGGAAATTGATTAAATTTCAAGTTTTCCTCCCAAGCACGTTGTCACAAATACTGTACCTAATGCGCTGTACGATGTATACACCGTCTGATGTCAGTGTTTTGAGCTATGTTTGTCACTGACAGGAGATTTAAGCTTCAAATTGACACCGGATATTTTTGTTGTCCAGGACGAAGCATCGGTGTTCAAGTTTATCGGATGTCGGCTTTTGCTGAGCTCCCCTGCACTGGGAGGAGTGGGAGGAAGTTTACCTTAGATAAACGGCCCCGAGTGATCGACACAAGGATTACCACAATTCTTGGCCTTCATCAAATCTTACTTCTTCTCCCTGTCTTGTCTGTTTGCATAGCCCCTGCACATCATTCCATTCTTGCGTTCTTCTCGAAACATACCCATCGCTGTTGGTTTGCTGACAAGCTTATCTCAAGATCTGCCACTGATATGATCCCTGGACGCGCTTGATGATACCATGTTCTGAGCATCACTTGAGGCTGGACAGGCACATGTACAACTTCACCGTGCTTGACTGACTTGGCAGAACGACTTAAGGTACCTACAGTAGAGCTCTTGGCGTCGAGCAACCTCTGCAGTCTTTCTTGCAGTCACAACACGATCACACAAGCTGTCGTGTATGCTCAACAGATTTTCACGTGCTGCGTGTGAAATTATGATCACCACTGACTCCAGCCAAGCATACTCAGTCATACAAATGGTGGTATTGGTCTGATGGCGACGTACTCCTCTACAATGCCGAATCTCCTGTTAACCATTGGAGGGTGATCGTCCTGATTAAGAAGTATTGTGGAATGTGCTACAGGAATCTACTGCTAAGCCCGTCCTTGGCAGATGTTGTTGGCGATAACGACGAGATACTGCCTGCCATAGCCTCCTGGAAGCGCTGGAGCTGTATTCGATTTGCACGAAGCATGTCTTCTTGGCTTCATGCTCAAAGTGCAGATTGTACGCCTTCTCATATCGTGGCTCAATTCAATCTTTGAATGCTTGCAGCGATCCGTGTCAATTCTAGTTCTAGTCCATTGTTGATTTCTGCATACAAAGCTTCTAACCGCCTCAAAGGAAATCAGACACAAGTGATACAGCCCTACGCATCACCAGCTCTTACACGTCTCGCATCGCACCTTCTTCCTCAATTCAAGTGTTCAACACAACCCCACTTTCCGACAGCAATATGCCCATCAAGTTCCTGGATGTCGAAAAGATTGGTGGGAGAAGATCGAATTCAAACACCAATCTTCAGAAGTTCAATTCTGCCGCCTCAACCCTCAACAATACTCCTAACATCTCCAGAAATCCTAGTCCTTCACCTCACAAGCAAGGAGGTATCATGAATCATCTTGACAAGAGAATTATCATGCCAGCATCAGGCTATACCAATGATGAGCTAGACCTAGCATATATGGGTTGTGTGGTGATAACATGCTTCCTCACCTCTGGCCTTATTGACGCTGTTGCTTTCAATTCCTGGAATTGCTTCGTGCGCATGCAAACAGGTATGACTGGTTCGACCATGGTCTGAACAATGGATGTTGACTCAGTGGCTCAGGTAATACAATCTTTGCAGCCATTGGCTTGGGAGGCCTTCCAGAATCGGCTCACGGCCAGCAATATCTCAAGTCACTGACGGCCATCGGCTCCTTCTGCATTGGTACACTTTTCTTCAACTTCCTTCACCGCTTACCAACGGGTCTACATCACCAGCCTACCTCGCGTCGACGTATCATCTTCGTTCTTTCATTCCTCATCCAGACGTTGCTGATCGGTACTGCGGCCGGACTTGTTCACACAGGTGTGGTCTCAAATCGCCCATTCGTCCAGGGCACGTTCTCCTCAGGCTCACGTCGGTTGTCAAGCGGCACAAACTACAAAGACTTCATACCTATAGCTATACTCTCATTCGAAGCAGCAGGTCAGGTCTGCCTCAGTAGAGTGCTTTCACTAATCGAACTTCCAACAATTGTGCTTAGCACACTTTACCACGACTTCACAGCAGACCTCTACTGCACACGACAAATCTGGAGGCAGAGCTCATCATTCAAAGATTTTATTCTTCAACGAGCACGGAGGCAGGAGAAGAGACTGTGTTCCATTGTCGTCTTTTTTCTTGGTGGAATCGTGGGAGGTGAGATGTACAAGAGCCGAATGGGTATGGCAGGTGCTCTCTGGCTCGCAGCGGGGTTGAAGGGTGCCATTACTGTCGGCTTCACATTGTGGAAGAAGCAGAAACTCGAAGATGTCGAACTGGAGAAGTGATCTCACCTGCTACGTCGTCTCGTTTCCGGGCTCTCTACACTTGTTTCTGGTCTCATGAGCTCACGAATTGACGACGGCTACCTACTTACCCACGTTCAGCTCGGCGTTGCTGAACTCGGCTACTCTTGGGATCTATCTAAAATTTGGAACTGGGTCACGACATCATGTCAGCAGTCATGGATCTGCGCTATCTTCACCTGACTATACATCAATCACATTAGGGAAGGTCTGGCTCGAGACAGGATGACACTGCTTCAAGCATCAGAGCGACTGGGGTACAAAAGGACATATAGCTTCGCTATGATTGGGCTAGACAAATGCTATACACAAGTTACAGATGAGCAACATCTCATTACCATGCTGATGACGCATTTTCCCCATGCACCTTCGTCAATCTGCAATCCATACAGCACACTGCACATTGCACATTGACACTCTCGATCAACAGTTCTTAGATGACCATGTACTCTAACACAGCAAAGCTAGAATAATACCAGCAAACAACTCATCTTACCATCCAAGATGTATACTAGGCGGCATAGCGTAGTGTGATGGGATCACAGGAATACCTATGTTGTCCAACTTGTGGAGGTTATGGTGAGCGACGAGAAAGTGGTTTGAAACACACCAGGCACAAGCAGAATATCAGTGCGGATGTATCGAAAGATGAGGAGCACAATAATATCCTTGTATGTCCATTCACGTCAAACAACGGGTGCAGATCTGTCATATTCACCACCTCCTATCTCTCTCGCAAAAGAAGTAAGCAAAGCCAAGACTTATTAATGATACAGTTTATGTAAGCATTTCTGGGAGGAATACCCCACAGTATCTCGGCAAGCCCCATCTACCAATGACTTCTACATCCTAAGACCTCTACATTTTCAAGAAAGAAGCCTTCCCATAAACAATAACAAACGAACAATCTCACACTCGACACGACTCTCACCAATCTCATCAACGGCTGAACACCGACTACTCACCATTCAAACAAACCATCGAGATACTCACCGAACTCTCATCATCACCACCAACCAACCAACCAACCAAAACCATGCCCCACTCCTCACTCTGGCTCATCGCCCCCTCCCCAACCCACCGCTTCAATGAATCAATCCAGACCCTAATCACAACAACCATCCCCTCCAACTTCCCCACCCTCAAACCCCCCTCCTTCACCCCCCCACATAACACTAACATCCTCCATCGACCCCACAAAAACCTACAAAGACAATCCTCAAGCCTGGCTCTCTGCCCTCCCTATCACCACTAACCTGCGCAAAGAACGCAACGAAATAACCATAACGCTCGAAACCCTCGACCCCGGCACGGACTTCTTCAAAAAACTCACCATCCGCGCCAACAAAAAAGATGCCAACCTTCTTGAGCTTGCAGCATCATGTCGCGCCGCCGCCATCCCAACACTAACATCCGAAGAAGCGCAACAATGGGCCGAGAATGAATACAGTCCGCATTTAAGCCTGATGTACGCTGACATACCGATCGCAGAAGTCGAGGCCAAAATGGGCGATATTGAGACGCAGCTGGGGTTTGAGTTGGGGAGTTTGTTCGATTGTTGCGGGGGGACGTTGTGTATGGGGGCGAAGATTGTGCTTGTTGATACGGGTGATTTGCATGATGTGGCGGGTTGGAAGGTGCTTGCGGAACGGGAGGTTGAGGCTGTGAGTTGGAGGATGGGGAGGGGTTTGATCTGAGGTTTGACTTTGATTTGGTGTTTAAACGCTGGTTGTTCTTTTGGGTGTTGCGTGCTATGAGCGAGGCCTGTGATGGACAATGCTATGTACGTATGCATACGTCGAATACGTTGGGTAGCTTGACACATGTCACTACGCTTCCTATCTACATATGTACTGTAACACTTATCGTGCGAGAGTTGTACGCCTGGGTGTGAGCGTTGGCAGTGGCTGACTTGAATGAAGTGAGTTCAATGAACGTGAATGATGAGTATTGAGATGGACCATGGCGAACGTTCGTACATATGTAGTGCGTATTGGTACATACTGACCACGTCAAAATGCTTGGTACATATCTCTGCACTTCTGTGCTCTACTCAAGCAAAGTACGTCAGAGATGATGCTACCAGGAAACCCCCTCCTAATCAGTGTTCACGCCATCCGCCTAAACAACCCCATATAAAACCTCGCCTCCTCCAAACTCTCCAAGACATCCTCCCTTGCCGTATGCGCATACTTCTTCCTCGGCACTCGTTCCAACACACCCTCCGAACACCACCGTCTCACCCCCTCCTTAATCGCACTAACATCCAAAATCCTATAATGCAAATACTCAACCACTCCGCTCCACGGCTCCTTGACCAGAAACATTTTATCCGCATGCACAGAATTACCAGCCAGTAACGCCGTTCTTGGTTCAGGGATGTACTGCTTGATGTATGTCAGGAGTTCGGATGAGGCTTGAGTTGCCTTGATGGCGGTGGGTGCTTGACAGGCGGTGACGAGGCCGGATGCTGTGTGGGTGTTGATGCACCATTCGGACATTGTAGTGAGGGTGGATGAGGGGGTTGATATGATGGCGTGGTAGCCTTCGGGGTCCAGGAGGGTGAGGTCGTGGGTTGTGATGAAGCAGGAGATTGAGAGGATGGTGTCGGTGGTTGGGTTGAGGCCTGTCATCTATATGCATGTATATACTATGTCAGCACGGTTTGCGAGATCATGGATGAAGGCCCGTGTGATTGGTTAGGCAGCGATTGATGAGGAAGCCAGTTTCATGAAATTAATTGCTTCAACGTAAGAGTCTGATAAGAATGGGTAGTCTTGCTTACCTCACAATCGATCCAGACCAGCGGGTCCGTGCTTCTCGATGTAGCCATCTCCAAGATCGTTTTCTGGCGGTCAGTGTTTGCCAATCCAGCTAGCTGGCTATTTTCAGATGTTTGATCAATTCGAGGATGGCGAAAGTGAGAGAATTGGCAGAAAGCAGGGATAGTACTGCGACGGGAACGTTGCCCAAGAGTGGTAGATAGGTGTGAGAACTGTGGTCTTCGAGGAACGAGAGCTGAAGTCAATCGACCGAAGCGCTTCAGCATTGGTTTTACAGCAAGAGACTTCCAAATCGTATTGTGCGAATAAAGAATCTGCAGTTCGAGCGAGGAGATTGTCTAGGATGGTCAACTCGTAGTGCGAGAGCCTTCACCATTTGCAATCGATGAACCACTTTCCGACATAACACAAAGGTACTCAACGGGTGGAACGGCAGAGTGAGATCCTCAAGATTTAGGTGTTCATAGAATGTTTAAGTGGTGGAATCATCATGTTTTCATCGTACTTAAACAAGGCAGCAAGGCCAGTTACAGAAGGAGTGCTACTAGTAGTATGGTGAAATTTGCTCAAGGTTGGAAGGTATTGATGGATATTTTCGGTGAAAAGAAACGTGCTGAGAAGTTGGTTGGTCATTCATAATTCTGCTACATCCAGTCTTCTCCTCATGAACTAAATCATAAACACCAAGCTTATTGCATGCCGCCCACAGTTTCGCAATGCGTACGGCATCAGATACCTTGCACTCCTAACCATCTAGCCATGGCAACCTTCCACTGCTGTAACTTGGCCCCGGTCACGCGTGATTCGCCAACTCAAGTTTTATGTTCAAGAATATAACTAACATCAGTCCCCAATCATTTGTTGTGTGCGTTCGTAGTTCTTTCATAGCCTCCCCTCTAGCAGCCATTGATTGGAATCTGCAAATACTGATCACCATCATGAGCAGCGCTAACATGCGATAACGCATCAGATCTTAGAGCTGGGTCACAGCCTAACTGTGTGCCAACCATGCCTGCATATCGAATATTTCGTATTGTAAACCCATTTGGCTGTTTTGTTTGTAAGCTTTGGGTCTTTTTCGAAGCACATAATGCTCTCACAGCTCTTCGTCGTCGTCGTCCTTCTTCTTGAACAGAGCTCCACCAAATTTTAGTCCTGGAAATGCTGGCTCAGGGTTGTTCGTACTCGTCTCGGTTGCGGATGGTGCACTTCCTTCAACGACCTCGTTGATTGAGCTCGAAGCATTAGTCAACTCCTTGCCAGCTAATCTATCCTTCAAGCCTTGATCAAAATCTGCCATACTCGATCGATGTCTCTTAAACGGACTGCCTACTGAAAATTCATCCTCCTTCTTGACCTCTGTTACCGCAGAAGTTGATCCCACCGAGCTGCCAAAAATGTTGGTTTCAGTGGTAGCACTAGCAGTACTAGGCAAAGCTGCGCCATTCTCTCCAGCAACATGCGGCGAATTTGTAGTGCTTGGGCTGGCAGTGCCA
>Ga0068631_100360_pt1 | contig 17768 bp, 21 predicted proteins | sample InSIn5gowninarea_2_FD_77434 | JGI IMG/M metagenome (GOLD analysis project Ga0068631, IMG submission 77434) | Clean room microbial communities from NASA Spacecraft Assembly Facility at Jet Propulsion Laboratory, Pasadena, California, USA -... ...
ATATAAATATTAATAATTATAATAGAATAGAATGGTATCATTAGAAACTGGAATTGCTCTAATAATAATAGGAATAATTCTGATATTTTTAAATAGACTTGTTCCCTCGCTTCCCGCACGACTATTATATATTGTAGGCTCTATTGTTTTAGTAATAGGTATAATTTTACTAGTACTGTTTCTTGTTGGGATGGTAGTCTAAATAAAATTAATACAATTTATTTCCATTTTTATATTTATTTAGTTACCACTATTTTTCATTTATTTATCTAATTTTGATATATGCAATATGCATCTACTGATTTAGATTTTTAATATTTGGATGTTTATTATTTTTATGGAGTTAATATTATATTTAATAATTAAATTACAATAAAGATGATACATTTAAAAAATAATTAATTTTATCTTAGATGTTGAAATATTTTATTTACAAAATTTATAGACCTACAAATTTGTTTCTTCCATGGTCAGTTAATCGAATTCTTCCTTCTTCAATTTTTCCAATAAATTCTATATCTGATTGTTGTTTTTCTTCTTTATTAATTTCTTTGATGAGCCTTTCTACATGTGAATAGTCATATGAATATAATACTTTTTCCCAAATTTCTCTAATTGTAAAAATATTATCTTTATTATTCATGATAGCATCTTTATCCCTATAATATAGTTCTCTTGTAAAACTTTCTAGAATAGTTTTTCTTTCTTCATCTGAATAGAAGGTATTCTCCAATTTAATAAATTAAATATAAAATACTAAATTAACATTTGTATTTTATAATTTTTATAGTTTTATAATTAGAGTATATGATTTCCTTAGAAAACTAACTAGGATAGTTTAGGTTACATCTTATTTTTCTTAATTATTATTAAATTCCATTCTTATCGATTTTTATATCTGATTTTAGTTTTTATGCATGTTACATTATTTAGTTTTAAATTTATTACTAAAGAATATTTCTCATCTATTATTTTTCTTATATTTTTTATTATTATTTTTATTCCAAAAAGTAACATAACCTCATTTGATTTATCTTTAAAATAAAATTTACTTTAAAATTTTTAAAACTTATTATTTCTTCAGACAATACATTTTTAAATTCCTTTATTTTAATATAAACCAAGGAAGGATTAGCTTTAGGTAAAAGAAAAGTATTGAATGAGGCTGAATTAAAAGAACTGGTTATGCCTCATGAAGGAGAAATGTTTGGTAGAGTCATCAAGTTAGTAGGAGGAGATAATGTTATTGTTAAATGTACTGATGGCAAAGTGCGTACATGTCGTATTCGAGGGAAAATCAAAAGACGAATGTGGATAAGGGAAAATGATCTAGTGTTACTAGCACCTTGGGACTTTCAATCTGATAAAGCAGATATTGTTTGGAGATATATAGCTGCTCATGCTGACAAGTTAGAACAGGAAGGTCATTTACAAGGTTTAAATAAATAAATAAATAATATATTTCAAATAGGGCTGACTTTATTATACTTTTGAATAGTTTAATCTGATAGTAGATGAATACTTTAGCGTAAAATTATCATCATATTCTTACATTAGTGCTTGATTAAACTATCATATTTGGTATATATCAGAATTATAAAATTTTAGAGTATGATTTAATAAAAGTAGAATAATATTTTATATTTATTTCTAAATTTTTTTATAGATACATATTTTCAAATATTCTTATAAAGAAAAATACTAATAAGAAAATGCTTAACGTGAGAAAAATGCATAATAAACAAGCTTATAATATAAACAAAAAATATTACGATAAATGTAGTTGTAAATTTGCATTTTGTGAATCATGCTATTGGTTTGCTACTATCTTAGTAAATAAATTCAACAATATTAATCATTGTGATATTTGTAAAAAAAAGGATATTCATATAGAGACAATTTTGAGTTAGTAAACAAAAAAATATAAAATCTTACTTTAACTAAGGATATACTGAATGAAAAATTAATGAGATAAACTGTATTTCTATCGTGTCATATGAAAGAAGGATGTAGTATTAGAAAAAATTGAGAAAAAAAAGAATAAACTATGCTGCTAATATCTAATAATAGATGGAGAAAATAATTATGATAATAACATCAACTACAAAGACTTGAAGATTTATCGCCAAATATAGTATATCCTATGCATGGTTCATGTATTGACAAGTCTTTATTTTCAAAGTGTACAGGAGCTATAATGAAAAACGATTTTACTTATTTGGTGATTATATTAGGACAAAAATTAGAAAATACCTTCTATTAATGTTTTTTTTTAGAAAATTTTTATTAACTATGTATTAGTTAGCTTAATACCTATAGCCTTCTTAATGAGTCTACTATTGTTATAGAGATAATTCTAACTTGCATTTATCTTTATTGTTAGAAACTTATTTTAAAATAATTTTTGTTCGACCTTCAAAATTTTTAGATATATATTTTGAAATGAAGATAATAATTAAAATCTCTTATTTATTAAAAGAAATCTTTAGATATAAAACAAATAAAAAAAAGAAAATTACTTTGCTAAATCTTGTAATCCTTTGCCGATAGTTTCAGCAAGTCCCTTTGCTCCTTCAGTGATATTTTCTCCTAGTTTTTGTGCTCCTTTACTAGCCTTTGCTCCAACTTCGCTAGCATTTCCTTGAATAGCTTCACCTGTCTTGTTTGCTGATTGACTTGAATTAGAAGCTACATCGCTGGAACCTTGTTGTTGTCCACCTTGTTGTTGTGGTGTTCCTGTTTGATTACTTTTACCTTCAACAATTACATCTTTTGCTAATCCATATTCATATTCACTCATTAGATTAGTATGACAACTTTTGCTGTGTCCAAGATTAATAAAATAATCTTGTGATTCTACACTTGATAAAGGTACCATTCCATCATTAGGTTTAGGCAGCTTAGAAGAGCTTGATTGCTCAAAAGGCAGGGCCAGCGTTAACTGACAGTTTCCTGATTTTGGATTCCAATCACCTGCAATAGTATAGTATTTTGTATTTGGATTCATTTTTACTTCTGTAGCTGCTGCACCAGGTCTTAAATCATATACAGCAGGTTTACATTCTTCACTTGACTCTGCTAAAGGTGAGCCTGCATTTGGTGTTCCAATCATAATTAGATTTGCAACATCCTTTGTATTGTTAGCCAAGTATACTCTTGCATCTAATCCTCCTTTGCTGTGACCAACAATATTCACTTTATTCTGTCCAGTTTCATCTTTGATTTGTCCAATTATTTTTGATAATTCTTTTGCATGTTCTGCAGATGAGCCGCATTTATCATCTGCTTGTTTGAATTTAATAGGATAAACAGCGACACCATCTTTTTTGAGCAACTCTACCCATTTATTCCAAACAGCAGCATCTTCCATATAGCCATGTATTAAAAGAACAGGAAGTTTAGTAGAATTGTTTGATGTATTAGTTGTAGTGTTATTAGTATTTGAACTAGATTGACCATATACTATTTGACTAAAAGTAAAAAACTGTTTGTCAATGTTAGTAGTAAATACAAATATAATTAGAATTAAAGCAACAACAATATTAGTAGATGAAATAATTCTATTAGTTTTTACCATTGATACTTAATTGTATAATATATTTTATTAGTATTTCACGAGTTAAAGAAGTTTATCAAACCTTACCATATAGAGACAAATGAAATTTAATATATTATTAGAACTCAATATTTTCCAGCTTTTATTTTTACAATTGGATTTCTATCCAAAAGCATGCAATATTGCATCACTATTTAGAACGGCATTAAAAAGAATAACATTCAAATTGCTAAATGTAGTTTGTATAGGATCACAAATGTTTTGAAGAGGAACAGTATAATATAAAGATGATTATATCTATTGAACTATTGGTGTCAAGGACATTACAAATCAATCTAATTTAATATTCAATTGTTATGTAGTTGATAAATAATAATACCAATACCAATAGTAATGCTGAAAAAAGGTGTCCCTACTAATAAAAAAATATTTAGTATAATGATTATAAAATAGAAACAGTAACAAAATAAACTAATATAATTAAATTAATAATTGTTTAATGAAAAATTATCCACAATTATATGACACATTTTGTTTAATAAGATCTAGTCAGGTTAGGTGAAATTCTTTATTCTTTTAAGATAGAAGACAAGTCAGAAAAACTAAAAGGTTTTAAAATCACATTTTCGCTTTTTATTCCAATGGAATCTAATATATCGATTATATTGTTTAATGAATTAGTTGTGGTTAATATAACTTTTTTATGTGGCAATCTATCATGAATTTTTCTTACAACTTCAAATCCGGAAATGTCACGAAGATGGGTATCTACTATAATAATATCATAATCGTTATCGTTATTGTTGTTGTTTTCCACTGCATTAGAAAATAAATATTCTAAACATTTGTTGTCATTTTCTACTATATTTATATCCGAAAGTGATATGCCATGCTGGTTTATAAAAAGAGAATAAAGAACTCGAATATCTGGTTCTGGTTCGACTATAAGGATTCTCTTAGTTTTCTTCCCATTCTTATTTTGAGTTTCTATGATTTGGTTTAAATCAATCGTTACTGTATGCATCCCATTAAGATGACCTTTGATATCTAATAATATAGGATTGTTAAGGACTAATCCTGGGTGAGGACATATTACAGTAATATTTTGATTATTGTGTGCCCATTCTGTCGCGGTATTATGCCACCATTGTTCTAATCTTTCGCATTCAGCAAAGTGTTTAGTATGTGATAAGAAGCATGCTGCATCTGCAAAAACTAGTATTGCGTCTTTCTTTCCTTCGGATATACGCTGAGATAGAGTTTTTTCCATCTCTATTTTTAGCTTTTTAAAAGGAGCTAAATCACCATGTAGTGCTGATTCGTAATAAGGTTTAAAATTAACAATTTGTAGTTCACCATTTTCAATATTTTCTTTATAATTATCAATTTTAGAGGATAAATTTGAAATATTGGAGCTACTTTCACTGTCATATGCATTGATAGATGCATAAATGCATAGATATCCGCTCTTTAATCCTTTATTGATGTAATCTACAGCAGCATTGTCGCGTTCATCATCTCTATCATATAAAAGCATTACATGTTCATTTGAAGGTATTTTTGTTGAATGAGAAGCAGGAGCAGTCTGCATGGACATCGTACATTATATATAAAGTAAATATAAATGAAGACAAATTGGAGTTTCTTTTCTCTTAACTTATTTTATTTAATAGGTTATTGCTTCAACTCACTTCTGCTTCGAATGGATATTCAACTAGGTTAAATTTCAATTACGATAGTAGAATAGAAAATGTGTTGCTTTCTAGAAGGTAGTTAAGAACAAAATGTAATAGAATTATTCTTAATCAATTAATTCTGAAATTCCCTTTTTTAATGTGTCTAGAGTTAGAGGTTTTTCAAGAATTTTATCTATTTTTCCAAGATATGGATTATCTTTTAAAAAGTTATTTTTTAAATAAGCACTAATAAGCATAATTTTAATTTTATAATTCATATCTTTTTCTCTTATCTTTTTTATCAAATCTATTCCAGACATTTGAGGCATTTTATAATCGGTTATAACTAAAGAACAATGAGAAAAATTGTCATTTTTTTCAAGATAATTTAATGCTTCAATAGGATTATCAAAAGAAACTGTTTGATACCCATCGGAGGTTAGCCAAATACCATATAACAAGAGAATGTCTTTCTCATCATCTACTAATAATATGTAGCTATTATTACTCTTGGTCAATTTTATGGTAAATTCTTGTTCTGTTATGTAGGAGTGTAGGACTTGATTGGTTTTCTAACGAATAGATATTTTTTTTATTGGTTAGATTCTCCCTCACAAGTTGTAAAAGTTTTGTAAGGAGAACAGGTTTCGACATGAATGTAAAAATTGGATTGTATTCTATATTATCATAAGCAGACATTATAATAATTTTTAGATTTGGATTGAGGGCAACTAGTTTGTTACACAAATCGTTGCCATTTAGATTCGGCATTCGGAAATCAGATACCACTAACCCATATTTTTTAGGATTTTGTTTAACATGTTCATATGCATCTACCGAGTCAGTAAATCCACGGACTTGAAAGCCGTTTACCTGTAGAGCTTTTGTAAATAATTGTATCAAGTCCTTCTCGTCGTCAACTACTAGGATTGAGCGAGACACAACAAATGGTATAGGTAGTACCTTATTTAAATAATATTTTGATTTATAAAATAAATCTATTCTTTACTTATGATATATATAATCATAGTATGAAAATATGATTAAATAATCTATTGTATTATTTAATCTATGTAATTTCCTGTGTTAAATTTTAATAGGTCATTTTACTATATAACTATTAAGTAGTAAGTTATATAGTTAGAAAGATATAACTAAATGCATAATAAATAGTCTATTCATTTACATAATAAATTAACAAAATTTCTTGTAGGTTTAAATAGAAAGCGGTTTGTTCTATCATAATGGTCACTATATTTTGTACTTTAGGCAAATAGATGGTATATTAAATCATTTTTTCTCTATATCATGTATTTCTGAAATGTTTTAGCATTTGAGTTAATTTGACAGGTTTCTTTACTACTTCCATTTCAAGTTTATTGTTGACTAGTAAGTGCAGCTTTCAATTATCAATTTTCAAATACCATTTATAATAAAATTTTATATATTGTTCACAATTTGCCATATAATCTTCTTTATTTGATATTCCAAAATAATTTAAAATTGGGTTTTTATGGAAAAGATAAATTTTTTCCTGTGAATTTGAGTCGGAACTAATTTCACTATCTGGACATCATCTAAATCAAAAGTTTTCTCATTTACTTTCCAATCAGTAGGATTGAAATTGAATCCCAGGTTCTTCACTTGTATAATTTGTATAATCTACACCAAATGTATTGGTTTTCAGGTATAAAAAATAAAACTTAAAGTGAAGAAATGGTCAAACTTAAAAGTATGTTCGATGATTATACTAATCCTCATATACTCATTCCAACCTAATACTCTTATAATATAAAAAAATTATGACGAAACTATTCTTTTTCTGCGAAAATATGCAATAAATCCGTCATTTCATTATGAATTTTTAACAAATTTAATCCATTTTCACTAGTTCTAAATATTTTATTCCCACCAAAATACTCGATAAGTTCATTTTCTATTAACATAGTAAGATATTCTTTTAACTGATTGTAACTAAGACAGGCATTATACATAATTTTTGTTTTGGTAATTCACCATTAGCTGCATCCAGTATCATTGCAACTATACTGATTAACATAAGTTCGCTAATCTACTGTTCTCATCAGATACTTTACAATATCCAAGTTGAATCTTGTAGTTCTGTAATAACAACAAATATTGTATTTTAGATCGTCAAACAAGGGATAATAAGCAGAAAGTATATTGTACTTACCCTGTCTCCAGCATTCCTCTACTGCATTGAATTCTGGAGATCCAACAGGAAAATATTCTAATCTGATTGTATCTCTATTTTCAGCAAGGAACGTCCTGGTAATTTTAGAACAATGAGGAGTTGCTCTATCAACAAATAGGATACATTTACCAAATCTTTTCTGTATCTGTTTTAGATAATCAATGAATGTATCGCTGTTAAATTTATCATATTGTTTGAATAACTGTTTACCTTCAAGAGATAGACAACCAAATACTATTGTTTTCCTTCTCGATCCAGTAACTGTAACTATTGGTCTTTTATCTGCAGAAATCCATTTCTTTCTTCTAACTACATAATCATAAACAAATATTGATTCATCCTGTACAATTACATTCCAATCCGTTTTTAACTTGGATAGAATCTGTTTCACTCTTTTTTGAATTTCCTTTTCTCTTTTACTGATGCAGTATTTACAAATCTTTTTTGTGGTACTTTAGACTTGAAACCCCACTTGTGTAGCAATCTGTAAATATGTACTTCATGATACCTTACTCCAGTTTTCTTGTAAATAAGATCCATTACCTGTCTGAAATTCCATCCAGTGTTACTGTCTACTAATGCATTTTTTATTTGTATCATGACGTCTTCTGGTACATCTGGAGGTCTACCACTTCTTTCCTTATCTTTCAATCCATTCAATCCCTCCTTGTCAAATCTATGTAACCATTTGTAAGCCCACCATCTTGATCTATTTAATTCATCTTCTGCTACTGATGCTGCTTCTTGTTTGTCTATTTTGACACGTCTTACAAGGAGTATTCTTTCCTTTACATTGCTGTCTTTTTCTTTCTTGTATGCATTATTTAGAACAATATTGCTAAACACATATAGTAAAACTGACTATGTATTAGGAAGCTAAATAGGTTGTGATAAAAATAATTAGATAATAGTATGAATTTATGTTAGTTGGTATATTTCTGTCCTACTACGATAATTCATATTAACAAATAATTAATTTACTATTTTAGTATAATCGAATCTATCAAGATAATTTTATTCAGATAAAAATTCCAAAAATTTTGTTTTTATATATAGTACCTATTTCTGAAAGTTTTATCATCAGATAATAATGGTATTTGTTGTCCTTGTCTTTGTTCTTTTTGTTGTTGCTGTCGCTGTTGAGGCTCATGCATTAAAATATCATAATTTCAACTAATATGTATATAATTTATACTATCATATTCTTACATGTATATTATTACCTTTTAAAAAATGTTTTACTTTTTTAATAGTTGACTTTTCATAATGAAATATAGATGCTGCTAAAGCTGCATCTACATTTGTTTTTTGAAAAACTTCAGCCATATGTATTGGTTTACCACATCCACCAGAAGCTATTACTGGTATGCTTACTTCTCTGCAAATAGCTTTATTCAATTCCAAGTCATATCCTTCTTCAGTTCCATCAGCATCAATACTCGTTAAAAGAATTTCACCTGCTCCAAGTTGTTCCACCTTCTTAGCCCACTCTATTGCATCAATACCAGTTCTTTCTTTTCCTCCATATATCATGACTTCAAACCAGTATGCATTATTTTGTTTACTTTTATTCATCTTGTTATCTTTTAAAATTTTTTTATGATCAACAAAAGAATAATTTTTTTTAACATCAATTGCAACTACTATACATTGTTTCCCAAAGATAGACATTAATTCTGTAATTAATTTTGGATTTTTTACAGCAGATGTATTAATTGAAACTTTATCTGCCCCACTTAGCAAAATATCTCTGGCATCTTCTAACTTTTTGATGCCCCCACCTACAGTAAAAGGAATGTCTATAACTTTAGCAACATTGCGCACTACATTTTTAATAATGTCTCGTTTTTGCTCTGAAGCGGTTATATCAAGGAAAACGAGTTCATCTGCTCCTTGATTACTATATTTTTTTGCAAATTCAACTGGATCCCCCGCATCTTTTACCTCTTTAAAGTTAATACCCTTAACTACTCTACCATTATTTACGTCAAGACATGGAATGATTCTTTTTGCTAGTGTCATTTTTATACTACTGATATTGCCTTTTTAACATCTATTTTTCCGTCATAAATAGACTTGCCTAATATAACAGCAGAACAACCAATATTCTTAACTCTAATTATGTCTTCAATACTAGATATTCCGCCACTAGCGATTATTTTTGCTCCACTTACGTTTGAAGCATAGGAAAGAGTATCTAAATCGGGGCCATTTAAAGTTCCATCTCTGTCAACCGTTGTGAGCAAAAATTCTTTAATTCCTTTAGCCATAAAAAATTTTATAGCTTCATTTACCTTAAATCCAGATGGCTGTCTCCATCCATTAATCATGACAATCCCTTTAATCTGATCTATTGAAATTACTATATTTTCTACTTTCTCCTTTGGTAATTGTTGTAATACCTGTGGTTGTTTATATGCTAATGTTCCTATAACAATTTTTTGGGCTTTTTTTTCAAACATCTTATTGAGAGAATCAATGGATCTTATTCCACCTGCTACCTGAACTGGAATTTTTATTGTATCTATTATTTTTAGAATTATTTCCGTGTTATTCTGATTATTATTCCAACCAGTAGTCAAGGCAGCATCAAGATCCACTACATGGATTATATCTGCACCTTGTTTTTCAAATTTTTGTGCTATTTCTATAGGGTTATCACTATAAACAATTTTATTTTGAAGTTCTCCTTTGACTAGTCTTACTACTTGACCTTCAAGTATATCAATAGCAGGTATTATATTCAATTTTTACCATCACACACTCTCAAGAAATTCTTTATTATTTTTGCTCCATTTATACCCGATTTCTCAGGATGAAATTGAGTTCCAAAAAGATTGTTTTTCTCAACAACTACTGGTATATTGCCTCCATATGTGGAATTAGCAACTATTACTTTTTTATCTTTTGGGACAATATGATATGAATGAACAAAATAGAGCCAACAACCATCTTTCAATCCGTGAAGAATTTTACATTTTTTATCTGAAATTTCTATATTGTTCCATCCCATGTGTGGAATTTTTACTTTTTTTCGTGGAAGCATAATTACTTTTCCATTTAAAATTTTTAAACCTTCTAATTTTCCCTCTTCACTGTCATCAAATAACATTTCCATTCCTAAACAAATGCCTAATATGGGAAAATCTTTTTCAATCAAATTATTCAAATTGTTTCTATATGGTTCAATTGATTTAATCGCCGGATCAAAATTACCTACTCCAGGAAGAATTAATCCATCATATCTATTAATATTTTTGAATGATTTAATTATCGAAACTTTTTTTGCTCCATTTCTTTCTAAAGCACATTTTAAACTATAGAGATTACCTGCGCCATAATCAAAAATTGCAATTTCATTCAATATTATTACATTACTCCTTTTGTACTAGGGATACCATCTCTTTGAATATCTATACTTGAAGCCATCCTAAATGATATTGCAAATGATTTTATAGCTGCTTCTATTTTATGGTGGTCATTTTCCCCGTATTGTATGTTAATATGGGTACATGCATTTAGATTTTGTAATAGACTTTCCATAAAATGTTCCAAGTCCTCTCTCGCAATATCTTCTATTTTTTCTCTGGTTAATCCCAAATTTACTTTATGAAACTGCCGTTTGATTAGATCGATTGCTGAGATTGCCAATACTTCATCCATCGGAATTATCGCATATCCATATCTTTTAATTTGTGCTCTATTTGATAGAGCTTCATTTAGTGTCTGAGAGAGAGTTATAGCAACGTCTTCAATTAAATGATGTGAAATATTGTCATTTGATTTTGCCTCTAAATGAATATCTACCATACTATGTTTCCCAAATGCTGAAATTAAGTGATCTATAAATGGAATTCCAGTTTTTATTTCAACCTTTCCAGAACCATCAATATTGATCCTCACTCTTACATTGGTTTCTTTTGTAAATCTTTCTTTAATCGATATTCTCTCTTGCGATTTGTCCAAGTTAAGAGGTTCCGACTTCAACTAAAAATATTCATATCGATACTTTATTTAATATATGTGGTAAATTATTTACACTTTTAATTATTATATCTGCTTTTTTCTCGATAAAATTATTGATTAGCTCATTTGGATTATTACTACAGCCATATATTCCACAAAAAATAATATTAACTCTTCTTGTTTTGCTAAGGTTTTTTTGATTTAATTCTTCTTCTGCTCTCCTACACATTATTAAATCTTCAATAGAATCTCCGCAGTAGAGAATATCGTCATCAGTTTCCATATTGATTTTATTAATCGCTTTTTTTAATCCATATGGATTTGGTTTGGCATATTTTCTATCTTCATCTTCAAGAAATACACTACTATCTTTCTCATCCAGAAGATAAAATTTTTTATCTAAGGCATAGGCTGCTGCGATCTTACTTCTCCCTGAAACCATGGCAATCTTCCCATTAAATCTTTCTTTTATCTTTCTAATTGTATTATCTGTAATCACTATTCTGTCATTTTCAATTAAAGGTTTTCCAAAATAATATTCTGGTTTAATTCTGTGTTTTTTTGAAAATAATTCTTGTCCATAAAAAAATTCATCAAATACTGTAGAGATTATACTGTCTCCAACCTTCCCTGGATAGTTCAAATAATCTAGAATCTCCTGAATTTTAATTGAATTATTAGAAAAAGAAGGGATTTTATTTGATAGTAATTTTTTAATATATTTTTCAATCGAGTATATTCCTGTTTCATCTCCATGCTCTGCTACCTCGATCAAAAAATTTTCAAAATTAGAATTTTCAAGTTCTGGATAGGATAATAATGCCAAGCTAATTGCATAGCTTGTATCGGCGTCATTGTTAAAACCTCCAGTCTGTCTAAATTTCAAAATTACTTTATCTGTAACTAGTTCTTTTAAATTGTCTTTTTTGATTAAACTTCCAACAACAAATTGAACAGTATTTTTTATTGCTTCATTATAAGATTTTCTTACATCAATTAAAACTCCATCAATATCAAAAATAATACAGCCAATATTATCATATTTTTTCGTTGTAAAAATTAAATTATTATTATTATTATCATCATCATTTATTTTTTGATACATTATTATAATACCTTAGATAAAGAACTTAAAAATTTATTATTCATCGATTTGGTACCAACAGTTACTCTAATTTGGCCTCCTTTTCTGCCTTTTATCCTTCCTATTGCTTTAACTGATATCTTATCTTTTTTTAATTGGGCTAAAATAGATTCATATTTATTGATATCAGAAATTTGAAAAAAAATAAAGTTAGAATCAGTATCAAAAACTTTTATTTCGTTATTGAATGTATTTAAGTAGTCAATTATTCTTTTACGTTCCTTTTTTATAATATTAATAGTTTTCTCTACATATTTCGAATTCTTTAATATTTCACTGCCTATATTCAAAGAAATATTATTTATGGCATACGGATATTGTATAATACTTCTAAATATAGATGAAAATTTTTCGCTGGCTATACAATAACCTAATCTTGCTCCTGCCAAACCAAACGCCTTTGATAATGTTCTTAATATTATGATATTTTGGCTTTTAATTGTTTCAGAAAAAAGAGAGTACGTTGCAAAATCTATATAAGCTTCATCTAAAATTATTAATTTGTCATCAAGATTTTTAAATATATCTAATAACAATTCCTTGTCAAATTGGTTGCCTGTAGGGTTATTTGGTGAACAGATGTATATTATTTCAGATTTTTTTGCACTTTGAATAAAATCTTTTTTATCGATAGAATTATTGTCTAAAAGAGGGATTTTGTCTATTTTCATAGAATATAATTCACATCTATCAATAAAATAAGAAAAGGTAGGAGTAAAGGTAGTGACTCTTTTTTCTTTTCCAAAAACTGATAGAATTAAATCGATTATCTGATCTGAGCCATTTCCAATAGCTAGATTCTTTTTATCTATTTTAGTATAATTTGAAAGTTGTAGATAAAAATTATCAAGTTGTTGTAATGGATATTTCCTTAAATCCTCACTTTGTAAAGCTTGACTAGCTATTTTTTTAATAAATTCTTTTTTTAGAACAAGATTTTCATTTGCATCTAGTTTTAATCCTTTAGTTTTTACTGGTTTTATATAGCAGTTTAGCCTTCCTATTTCATTTAACTTTGATTCAAACCATTTATCCATATACCATCTATCATTTTCTATTTTTTGATTTCAGATATCTCTTGTTCTTTCTTTAACAGCTTTATAGTGATTCAATAATCCTTCTTCTTGAGTAATTATCTTTACAAAAGGTTCAATTTCTTCTATTTCTTTTTTTGAACTTCGTACTATATTTGAAATACGGACAAAATCTAATATTGATAACGATGTTCTAGATTTACCAAATCCCATAGTAGGAAGAACATGATTTGATCCTAAACAATAATCACTCGCGGCAGAAGGCGTATTTTCCCCAAGTAAAACGAGTCCGGCAGATGTAATTTTGTTTAGTATTTTTAATTCATTCTTCGCCATTATTTGTAGATGTTCTGGTGCTATTTCATTAACAAATTCTATTGCTGAATCTTCATTTTTAGAAACTGCAATAAAACCATTTTCATGTAGACTATTTGTAACTATTTCCTGACGGGAGATTTTTTTTGCTAAAATATTATTAATTTCTTCTTCGACCTTGTTTGCAAATTCATGTGAATCAGTTACCAAACCACACAATGTATCTTTACTATGTTCAGATTGAGAAATTAAGTCTAAAGCAACATATTTTGCATTTGATTTATCATCTGCATAAATTACTAATTCAGTAGGACCTGCTAACATATCTATTGATACTATATTAGAAACTAATAGCTTCGCAATTGTTACATACATTCCACCAGGGCCTACAATCTTGTCTACTTTTTTGATACTCTCAGTCCCAAATGCCAAGCCAGCAATACCTTGTGCTCCTCCAATTTTGTATATCTCATCAACCCCACAAATATCTGCAGAAACTAAAGTAAGAGGATCTATTTTTCCATCATTTTTTGTTGGTGATATTGTTACTATTCTTTTAACTCCTGCTAATTTTGCTGGAGTTACACACATTATTAGTGTACTTGGATATCTAGCAGATCCTCCTGGCACATAACAACCAACACTAGCAATGGGCTGAATAATACGTTGTATGTTTTCATTCTGTGGATACAAAGATGATATTTTTTTAAGGTGTTCTAAAAAAATAGTTTCATTTTTTATTAATCTATCTCTAATCAGTTTTATAGTTTTAATATGATCTTCTGAAATACAGTTGTATGCTTCTTTAATTTCTTCATGATTAACCTTAAATGAATCTAGTTCTACCTTGTCAAATTTAGACGTGTATTTTTTTATGGCATCATCTCCATGCTTTCGAACATTTTCTATAATATCTCTTGTTTTATTAATTGCATCATCAGAAAAATTATTGGCTATATTATAACGTATACTATCGACATCTACTTTGGCATTTTTAATTGTTAATCGCTTCAATTATTCTTCTTCTTTATCTATTTTAATTTCTTCTAAAGGTAATATTTGTCTTGGCTCGGATACTACTAATCCCTGTGCTAATTTTCTCATAACCGGAACAATTTTTATAAATTCATTTTTATCTATTATGGTATTCACTCCATACCATCCCTCTTCGCTTAAATTGCTAATTGTAGGTCTTTTTAATGCCGGTAAAGTAGAAAGTAGTTTATCTAAGTTTTCTTTTTTAACATTAACAAAAATATGCAATTTTTTACGTGCTTCTACTACTCCTCTTAATAACGCAATCATATCTGCTATCTTTTCTCTCTTTTTGTTATCTTTAAGAGAATTTTTATTAGCGATTAGAACAGATGTAGATTCCATAATTGTATCAATAATCTTTAAATTATTTTGAACCAGAGTTGTTCCTGTTTCAGTAATATCGCATATAGCATCTACGTCTTCAGGTGGTTTAGCTTCTGTAGCTCCAAAAGAGAGAAAAATTTGAACTTTTTTATTTTCTCCAACCCTGAGCCAAGGTGTAATAATCATAGGATTGCTATTACTGAAATATTTTTGGTAAGCAGTCTTGGATTTAATATGATTTGCTGTAGTTGTGAGATATTCAGCAGATATTCGTAATGGCTTGTCATTTTTTACATGGTCTATAATCATCTCATCTAAATTATTAAATTGAAAACTTTCAGGTATGGCTATTACCTGTTTAACTCTGCCATATTCTAAATCAAGCAATATTTTTACATCTGCATTTGCTTCTTTAATCCAATCTCGTCCAGTAATTCCAACATCATATAATCCTTCTTGTACATAAGTAGGAATTTCTTGTGGTCTTAGAAGTTTAACTTCTATAGATGGATCACTTAATTTAATTCTATAAGTTCGTGCTTTACCACTTATTTTTTGCCATGCTTCTTCAAGAATCTTTAATGTTGCTTCTTCAATAGTCCCCTTAGGCACAGCAAATTTTACTATATGAGTCATAACTATAACAAAAAATTTTTCTTCTTATCTGATATATATTTACTTATTATTGATTTTCATTTTCATTTTCATTTTTATTAATTAATTCAATTATTTCTTTGGCCTTATTTACAGTAACATTATTTTCTTGAATAAGTTTGTTTGCGATGAAGTTGATTTGTGCTTCATCTTTTGCTCCTGCAGTTATAGCTATATTTCTTGCATGTAGTCTCATATGCCCTTTCTGAATCCCTTCGTCTGCTAAGGCACGAATTGCGGCAAAATTCTGAGCTAAGCCTACTGCTACCATTATTAAAGCAAGTTCTTTAGCCTTCGTTATATTCAATATTTTCAAACAAGTTTTTACATATGGATGTACTGATGTTATTCCACCTACTATTCCTATGGCCAACGGAATTTCAATTTCTCCAACTAAATCTCCTTCTTCTGATTTATACCATTTAGTCAAAGATCTATATTTTCCATCTTTAGAAGCATACGCATGCGCAGCTGCTTCTATAGCTCTAACGTCCTGTCCTGTTGCAATAGCTATTCCATCAATTCCATTCATCAAACCTTTGTTATGTGTTACAGCTCTATATGTGTCAGAATATGCGAAAGCAAATGCATATAAAATTCGTTCTACTCCTTCTGGGCCACCAATTAATTCTTTTGTGAATATAGCTTTACATCGAGCCATTCTTTTGGTTGAATAATTTGACAAAATTTTTAATATTACTGTACATTTAGTTATTTTTTCTAATACTGGAGCAATTGATTCACACATTGTATTAATTACATTTGCTCCCATTGCATCTTTTGTATCTATAATTAACTCTACTATTATCATATGGCCAATTTTGTTTAGGCTTTCATCAGGTATTTCCCTTATTTGCAAATCAATTGCCTGCACAGATCTACTTTTTGAATTTGCTATTTCCAATAATTTTTTTTTATTATCTGATATTATTTTTTTTACTTTCTCTCTTTCTTCTTTAGCAAAAAATTTGTCTATATTATTTTTTTTATCTTTCGAAACTAATTGGATTTGTCCAATCATGATAGAATCGTCTGCTTCAGCTGAGAATCCATTTTTTAAACTTGCAATTTTAGCGGCTTTACTAGCAGCAGCAATAACAGATGGTTCTTCTATAGCCATTGGAATTAAATATTTTCTTCCATTTATACTAAAATTAGTAGCAATTCCTAATGGAATTGGTATAAAACCAATAGCATTTTCAATCATATTGTTAACATTATTAAATCCAAAATTCTTTGGAAAATCTTGAAATATTTTTAAATCTTGATCTGTTAGATGAGATTCTTTTTTCAAAAATTCTAAACGTTCTTGATGATCTAACTCATAAAATTTTTTTATGTTTTTATTATTATCTTTCTTGTTATTTATTTTGTTCACACAAGATTATGGTTTAAGTATTTTTAAAATTTTATCGTCGTTAGTTTGAATAATTCCTCGTCCATCTGTATTGCTAGTCAGTACATATAACGTACCACCAGTAGATTCTACTACATCTCTAAGTCGACCATAACCTACTAATATGTTATTTTGTTCTCTTGAGTCTAAGTCTATTTGTCTAAGATGAGAACCTTTAAGGGTTGCTATGATCAAATCATTTTTATATCCTAGTTTATCTGATGAGGCAAATGTTATACCAGCAGGTGCAATTGCTGGGTTAAAACAAACAATAGCTTTTTCAGTAGTATTTGTTCCTTCACATTTTTCCATCGGCCATCCATAATTTTTTCCTGGTAATATTAAATTAATTTCATCAAATCCAGATGGGCCATGTTCTGATACATACATCTGTTTCGTTTCAGGATGCCATGCAATTCCCTGGATATTTCTGTGTCCATATGAATAAAT
>Ga0068631_100368_pt1 | contig 17710 bp, 21 predicted proteins | sample InSIn5gowninarea_2_FD_77434 | JGI IMG/M metagenome (GOLD analysis project Ga0068631, IMG submission 77434) | Clean room microbial communities from NASA Spacecraft Assembly Facility at Jet Propulsion Laboratory, Pasadena, California, USA -... ...
CCACGCACCAAATACAACCCATGACTAACCTCCGAGCTAGCCTCCTCGTCCTCAGCAGGCCGTATAATTCTCTCTATCGTCGCGGATAAGACTAGATTCGTCTGCTGATCGTAAGACTCTAGGATTCCGACTAGTGTTCGTCCATCGGTCGTTATTAATAGGACTTTTTCTTGAGAGAGTGTTAGTATGATATTAATGGAGAGATGTGGTACGCGTGTGGGAGGACTTACTGCCTATGTAGGATGAGAGCGCCATCGCGAGGGTGTAAGGTAGGTTAAAGCTAGGTAGGTAGGCAGGTATGAGATGCGATGCGTTGGGATGCGCAGATCACCTTTACCACAACTGCGCTGTCTTCCGTTCTTTCTCGTGAAGATCCAATGAATTACTGTAAACTACAGTAGATCCTCGGAGTTCAGGGATGGCATAAGATCGGTTCCAATGCTCGTGGACGTTCGACGGTGAGCGCACTGACAGGAACAGTTGAGATGTGGTCTTGTTGGTTGGAGGAGTCTTTTGTTTACCTTACATCGTGGTTTGTTTATTTTGTGCATGTTGGAAAGTTGAAGGTGCGGGATCTGAAATTAGGCGGAAATGGACGGCTGTTCTTCGGGATTGGGTTGATGCCTGGCGAGGATTTGGTTTCGTGGTCATGGTGTGGTAGGAGGTGGTGATTATGGTGGTGTAGGCTGGTTGTTTATGATGGGAAGGATGATGGGAGTATAAAGTATGCTGTAGGTCGGAGAGTAGAGTGTGTAGATGGTTTGTTGTCGTGTATGTAGCTAAGAATAGGGAGGACGTCCTATCTCGGGAGTACGGTCTTCATTCTTCCCTTCAGCTACAATATAGGGTAACCTGTATTGTTCCTCTAAGGTCTCTAAATCGCTGTTGCTCCCAAAGCTTTGTGATTGTTCACTGGGACTCTTGCACTCCGTCTTGTCGTTTCTCAGCTAACGATCATACAAATCAGGCTCAATCGCTCCTGCGCCTAGTCTTTCCACGTCTTCGTATGTCAGTAGTTCGTCCGCCTCACTAACATTCCCTTCGGCCTTTATGCTCTTCTTTGGGTTTGTCATGCCGGTCTCTGGGTAACCAGCATCTTTCGTCAGACTTCTCAAGTTCCTTGGCATCCACTGCTTCTTGCCCTCATCATCTAACCCTTCCCAAAAATCCACCTGCTGAAACAAAGAATCAAGCACATGATTCAGGTCATCAATATCGTTTTGAATTTCACATATCACATCTGCAATATCGTCTCCTGGGTCCAAAAGTCGTGCCTCCAGCAATAGAGCCTGGTACCTCACAAGTGACTGAGATGCTCTCCTTCCCCTAATGGCTGTCCCATGCTTGACCAAACTTTCGTCACATTCTGGCAACGAGAGCAATTGAGTGAAGACCTCGGCGTTGGTGCGTGCATTTTTCAATCCCGTCCCATGATGTGTCAATTCTTTCAGTAACTTAATGTTAACACCATTGATAGCTGTCGTCGACTGGTTGTGCATCAGCTTCAAATTCATCCACTGCATGAACGACCGGTGGTACACCCAGCGACCGTGCTTACTCCGATACACATTTTCCGGACTCGGCACCTCCCGCTCACTCATAAAACTGCGGTAGTTCACTGCATCCAGGTGACGAACGAACAACGGTTGGTCGTGTTCGGGACTGTCCTTGCCATCTGTCAAGGCCAGACACGCAGCACTGCCCCGCATCACCCGTCTTGACATCGTAAGTGTCCGAAAGCGATTGCGTGCCCACTCAGCAATATCAGCCGATCGCGATGCGGCCGCTGCAGCACGGATCTCGACTTGTTTCGTTTCCCAGCGTAGACGATCCTCGCCTGCGAATTGACGAGGGAGAGGTTTTGAGCACCACAGACAGATTCGTCGGCGATCACGGTCGGCTTCGTTGATTTCGTTGTCGCAGTCGAGGCCGTAGCATTCCATGTGGTGTGTTGTAAACTCTCTATTTGGATCCACCTTCGGTAGGTCTGTCTGGTCATTACCAGTAATCGTGATTGCCGTCAGGGTCTGGTTCGTTGGCGCCGAAACATTCTGTAAATTCTTACAAGATATGCACAACCAATTGTCTACACTAGCGGAGCATGAGCAGAACGAACCCCTTCGTGGGTAGCTTCTGCCTTGCCATATGTGCTCGCGCGAGACATGTTCCACCGTACTATAACGAAAATCCTTGCGCAGATTACCAGAATCCCAGCATTTTGGACAAAAATATCGTGTCCTGTGCTTGAACGTGTTCTCGTGCGGATTGGCAAAGAACGTCCTGACTATGCACGCTCTGCAGATAGGTCGGGAACAGAAATGGCATGGTTGAGTTGGATGTTCCTTGGTTAGTGGATGTGTGGGACTTGAACATGTGAAGCGACTAGATGCTTTCAAGTTGAACCAGTGGGTTGTCTGATGACGACCAAGTCTGAGGGATTCTCGACGAGCCTCCTCCGAGGTAGGAACATGGCTTATCGGGAAGCCGTGTGTCAGTGCGCGGATTGTAGACGATGTTCGAGAGAGGGAGATGAGATCACCTGCAGAAGTGTATGTGGCGAAGCAAGAGGTTATCGGCCAGATAGACAAGAGTCGCTCGAGGGTGACATCGTTCACAGGTGCTTCTTCATTGCTCGAAGCCATTCTCTTCGTTATATGTAGACAAGAGCATCCTTGAATAGATAATTTTGGGGGGTTAGATAAAGATGTTGGTTGCCCAGTTGTGTTTGCATCAGGTCTGACTATACAATCTTCGAACTCAAACGCAAAGCGCCATTTCGATTCTGGTTCTCGATTATGATACGACACCAAGCTGAAAAGGTTTCAGTCATGTCGTCGGCTGACAACACTCAAACATTCGGAGCTGAAGATGAAAACGAAAGATGACAAAGCGGTGGAAGATAACGTTGATCAGCAGGAAACGCTGCGATTACGGATGAAGTTTAACCAGCCCATACGCTCGATATCGTTCTTTCCCTACTGTACAGCAGTTGTGGGACACGATTTACTCCTGGTGTGCAGCGACGACTACTATCCAACAATCACCCGTCAGGTGCATGCTGGAGGTTTCCTGTTCCTACGGATGGTGCACAGATCAACATACACCTACGCGACGCTTCTACCTGGCCGGCAGAAATGACTTCTCTCGTGATTAATGTACCATCGCGGCAACATCGAAGTAACTATTCTGGACAAACAGAAAGATCAACCTCCAAAGTAAGATGTACCGCTTCATTTGGACCAGATTGTGCTAAAAACGCCTGAACGCAAAAATCGAAACTTGATTGTCTGCAAATCTATACACGTTACTCTTACTCTTGTCCGAAGCCAAGAGTTTCTTCCACAGCAGTCGCTAGTTTGCTCTGTAGCACCTCGTATGTTTTGTACGGTGGCAAGTCAAGCCGGTTAAAGCTGTAATACATGTTAGTAGATATCATTGGATGACAGGCGGTGGACTTACCATGTATGCGACTTCGGCAATGCATTAATCTCTCCAGCCTTCTCGATTGTGAATCTTCTTGGGCCGTCACTTCCCTGCAAATCTTTGAAACCGTTGACCGGAATCCTTGAGGTTCCGGTCGCGAATTGCAACAATCTGCTCTTCTGCTCAGCATCCCACGTCCTGATAACCTTCCAGAAATTCTGAATGACTTCGTCTGATTCTTGGTAGCCACGGTAATCAGTGTGCTTCTTCCAATCATCCACATCAATATCGGCGATACCTCCGATCAGCAACTCCAGCTCTCGCTCATCGAAAACATTGACAAGATCGGCTGGGATCAACTCGTTGAAGCCGGTAATGAACGCGTTGAATTGTTCTTCAACACGCTTCTTGATCTTCCATTCTGTGAGAAGCCTAAGATAGTTAGTAGTGTCATTTAGCAAGGTCGATTTACTCACTCGACATATTCCTGTTTATTGTCGTTCGTGACCGGAATGTCTCTACCACCCGGTTTGAGGTCAATGGTTCTTGTCTCTCCGAACTGTTCATCGTCGACAGAAAACGTTTGGTCTAGAATGTCCGTGATATCGTTCTCCAGCATCCACGTCAAATTCTTATGGTACTCTTCATCCACACCCTCCATGTCATTGATCATCACCTTCTTTCGCAGCATCATCTTGTAGAATGCGCCAATGAAGAAGGAGTCCAAAAATCGCCGGTGAAAAATCGCCAGACCCACCACTCTTCCGATAAACTTGAAGTAGTTGAGATGTTCCGGATTGATGCCAGAGTGAGGATTAATCTGCAGCGTGTAGTTGTCATGCGCTGAGTATTCGAACAAGCAATAGAATGGGTTGAACATCTCATGAGACAGCAAGAAGAAGAACTCGCGTGAAAGACCGCCATAGTCTAGACCGTCTTCACCATCGAACTTGATCATCAGTCGCTTCTTCAGGTCTGTTGCTGATTGTCGCATGATTTCTGCATATGAGTCTTCGAAAATAGCGCCACGTCGCACCTTGACATGGCATTGCCCGGACAGAATTCGCAAAGCTGGTTGCGATCGGAAGTAGATAAGCTTGCGACGGAAGTCGCGTTTATACTGCGGAACTCCTTGGTCAAGCGATGACGGTAGCCGTGGATCATCCCAGGTGGTGGTCTTGGTATTATGATCGACGAAATAAACGCGCGCAGTATTGGTAAGACGCATTTCCCACCCGCTCGGCAAAGGTCCCAACTGTGAGACCGGTTGTTGCTGAATGGTCGTGTTATTCCCAGTCGGATTGTTGCCATACATCCGGATGTATTGCTGTCTTCGAGGATCGACCCATGTAGTCGTCCGGGTGTTGTGGTCTACGTAGTATGGCCTGCCTTCCGGAGTATGGCGTTGCTCCCATCCTGCCGGCAACTCACCAGTTCCAGCAGTTGTGGCACCAGTGGCCATCATGGACACCTGATTCGAATTAGGCGACCCTTGTCGATTTTCCAAACTGGGCGAGCTGGCCCCCGTTCGGTCTTCAGGCAACATTCGGTTCTGATGGCGAGTTCTCTCCATGGCCATGTTCTGTTCCATTCGGTTCCGCTGTTCTTCGCCAGAAGCTAATGGTCGTGTCCATGTAGTAGTACGAGTGTTATGGTCGACGTAATAAGTTCTGCCGAGGTTGTCCTCTCGCCTCTCCCATCCGGCTGGTAAACGTCCTTGGGAATCTTCGAAGGAACTAAGCTGGCCAGGGCCACGCTGTCCACTGGGTGGTCCGCCGGTTCCATTAGGTGCAGGTACAGAAGGTCTTGGAGGCTCGGTGGTTGTGGGTGACCGGGATGGCGCGGGGCTTGTTCTTGGAGGCGCCAATGCTTGCTGACTGGGTGCGGTCGACCCGGGGTATTGACTGCTGCTGGCTGTGCTCGACAAGGTATTTGAAGTGCTAGGCAAAGGACGATGTTGCTGAGTCGATGCCGGTGCTTGTAGATTGGTTGAGAGATTCACAATGAGTTTGCCATGAACGACAAGATTATCAGTCGACTTCTTGAGGTCTCTGGTCAGCATCTCTGGGGTACTTTGTTAGTACAACTTCAGAACGACCAGGATTTCTCATTCTTACCATCTCCACCCATATCTAAGTCGATAACATCTCCCACGCGAACATTGATAACTCCAAGGAATCCTTGATCCTTCTTCTTGAACTTCTTCTGGTCGAAGATTTGTATTGCTAGAACACTGTCCTCATTTGCGCGCCTGAACAGCCATTAGCCCGAGCTCTTCCATTGCAAAGCCAGTCATACATATCGAAAGATTCGTTCCAATACGGATTCAAGGTCTTCTTGATGACTTGAGTAGTCTTGGTCTGTTCGCCACCGATAGTCGCAACAGCGAACGGGTCGGGAAAACCTATTGGCAATCAGTAATTATACAGGTATTAGATGCAGCCTCCGTACGAAAGACATCTCGCTTGTACAATCCATCAGCGGCAATGACTATAATGTGTTAGTACAGGTCTCATGAAAATTGCAATAACGCTCGTACTGGTCACCCGCAAATTTGAATCCCTACATCAAACAGTTAGCATCTTTGACGACCTATGGTAGTACCATTTCATACGCAGGCAGATTGTTTTCTGGCATCGCTTGCCCTGGTCGCCGCAATTGCGGCAAGTACCCCTCAGTTTATCAAGCTGTGTTGAATTATGGACGCCGTCAATGTATGTGTTGAAATTAGTGTATACGTGTCGAATGTATAGTATGTTTAGGTAATTGTCCGTAATCGATGGAGTGATGGCGGTATTCTCATTCTCTATGTAAGGTAATTCGTGGAGTCAGTATGATGGCACTGGACGCTCGGCTTGAAGAGGCGCAGTCGATGGTTGATGGAGAAGAACACCAGAACCCACTGACAAGGTTTCCGGCTACTAGGGAGCTTCCAAGCACTTGCCGCTCATTTCACCATCTCATTGGCCAGCCTTCGTCAAGTTACTGCTTGTCGCCTTCAGCTTACCGCATCAAAGGACAACGTGCTTATGGGATTTCATACGAGTACGTGGTGTTTGAATAGCTGCAAAGCGCGGACGATTCCAAAATTTGTTTGCCCGGTGTTTGTGCTAGGACACAACGCATCTCAGCCATGGTGGCTATTAGCGGTGCAAACACAAGCATATGCCTAACACTGGCAGCAATACCGGCAGTGCTCAAACACATACGCTGTCTTTCCAAGCCCAAGTATTTGAATTGCTTCCCCAGATACCTCTATAACTTGAACGAGTTTCCTGACCCACCTAATTCAAGACCTAGTTCCTGTAGTCGCTTCCTGATAAGATATGGTGGGTAATTTGACTCTCTGTTAATCCTGCGATTTGCATGCTCAAGCACTCAATAGGGTGCATATCCTCGGGCACGTCCTCTGAAGCCGCCTCGATAGCCTCCGCCTCTTGGTGGTCCATAGCCGCCATTGAAGCCAGAGCCATAACCTCCCCTGCCTCCAAATCCACCTCGACCACCTCGCACGGGAGGAGCGGACCCTCTGCCTCTTCCTCGCGTCATACCTGGTAGGTTTGTTCGTTTTGGCACCACCTAGATGCAGTCAGCCTCCGTTTCTCGTCATCAGCCTGTAATGTTCTTTACCTTGATGTTTCGTCCTCTGAACTCGCTTTCATTCAGGACCAAAGCCTGCGCAACATAGCTTGGATCTGCAAACTCCACATAAGCATACCTGCGAGCCATGACCATTAGCTTGTGCCCCCTCTTGCCAGGTAGCATTGAATTGTAGTGGTAGCGGAAGAGCAGGTTCTTGAACAGACCAAGCTCTTGCAGCACATCTTTACATTTGTACGATGTTTTGCCACAACAAGCTCGTCAAAGGAGATTGACTTGTGTGCTGGTGCTTTTTCAAACATACCCCTTTGGATGACCAGTGAACTTGTCTAGCAATATTGTAACTCGGTTGATCGAGCCTTCACCATTGCTGAAATGCGCTTGAATCTCTTCTGGTGTCGCTCCGTAGTCGACGTTTCCCACAAAGACTGACCTTCCGTCAACGTCTTCTCTGTCTTCTCGTGAGACGTTGCTGGGATCGGAAGGGCCGTCGGGGTTCTGGTGATCGAATTGCGACTGCATTTCCCTGAGTTTGGCTGCTTCCGATTCCATTTCTGCCACTCGTCGCTTCATTGCTGCAATTTCTTCCTGGTATATTTTAGCACGCGTCTTTTTCACCAGCAGTGCGTGAGCATACCTCATCGTCTACACCGGCCTCGTCCTCCCTGGGCATATCCTTATGATCGTTTTCGTCCGCCATCGTATCGACCTCTGTCGCAATTGAGGGTAGGGATGTAGGTGGGCGACCAATTTAGGTAGTTGTGCAAGTGTGTGAGTTTGTGAGAGACTCGAATCATCGGTTGTCGTTGTTACAGACTGGTGGTATCAAAGCAATCAAGCATTGTCCGCGCCGACACGCGAGGCTACCAATAAGAGCCGTGCTCCGGAAAATGCTTGGCAACTTTGCCTCAACACGACATTTGGATACCATAGGAATCTACCCCACCTGTAGGCCATGGTCTTTGTCTTGCCTTACTACCGTCCCTTTCCACCTACTCATCTTCAACTCATTTCACCTAGGCGATCAGATACTTTTGCATCGTATGGAGGTTTGCTGTACACATCGTGATGTTGACCGACCGTAGGTAACCAGGATAAACTTGAGATTCCACGAGCATCTTGGATACGAAAGCCAACTTAAAATATATACTAGTAGTCCAGGAATATTTCCATGCACTAGACGCACAGTATTTCGGACTTGCTACAATGATCTTTCTTGCACAAAGTTATGCTCGAAATACGCAACATGAAGAATGAATCAACCATCCGAAGGAAGTGTGCTCTGCGTGTTGTGGAATTTGGGATTCTCCTACAAGTAGGAATGTCCATGAACTTGAACATCCACCGGAAGCCAATGCACCCAAACGGTATTATGACACGGTTTTAGCAGTTGTGCATTAATTCCATGGAGTGCATTAATCTGACGCTTAGTGTAGCAGCTACTTGTGTAGACATGTCTGATAAGCTGTGCAAAGTTGCGGTTGTCACAACTCACGGCTTTTCGAAGATAGCTTGTCTTTGTAATGTACATCTCGTTCACTCCAAGTCGAGTTGTCTGTTGCTCTGAAGGACACGCATTTTCATGGCAAACTGACACCAAGCTTCCTAAACTTCTGTGCTAAATTCTCAGTCATGGCATTCCTATACCAATTGCTCGGAAGCAAAGTATGGCCGCCACGCGACACGAAACCTGATTTTTCGGGACGGACCATACTCATCACTGGCGCTGTATTTCTCCCTGCCCAGCTCGGTTTCGACGACAACAAGCTAAGAAACATCTCTTCTAGAACTCCGGTTTAGGCTACGAGTCGGTCATCAAATGTGTTCAAGGAAATGCTCAAAGAATCATCATCGGAGTACGGTCTATCGAAAAAGGTGAAAAGGCCAAGCAAGAGATCCTCGCTTCGACGCAGGGCAAGGATGTTGTTATCGATGTCGTCCAAGTAGACATGCTAGACTACGACACCATTCGAGCTTTTGCAACCCGCGTGAATCGGGAGGTAGGACGGCTAGATTATGTCATTCTTAACGCTGGTATTAGTCCCATGGACTTCAAGCAATCAACCTACGGCTATCAAACAGGGCTACAAGTCAATCTGATATCGACCACGCTTTTGGCACTACTCCTACTGCCCAAGTTGATGGCGAGCAAAACCAAAAGTTTTACACCCGTGCTTGAGCTGGTGGGATCCGGCACGCATCAGCGAATGCCAAGTCTTTTGCCTGACACCGATGACCCCGAAAAGGATCCCCTACAAGTCTACAACTCGGAAGAATCCTTCAAGGCGTTCGGACTTCTTCAGCAATACTCTCTAACGAAGCTCTTCCTCATGTACGTGCAATGGCACGTCGTAAAGCTCGTCAACGATCACACTGGAACTCCTCGAGCGTGGGTGATTGTCGTTGGCCCAGGCCCGACCCAGTCGGGACTTGGAAGGGATCTTCAAGACAAACCTTTCGCGATCCGCACCGCTGCCGGTATAATCAACCTTATGATGAAGACCTCTGAGCAGGGCGCGAGGACATATATCAGCGGCCTCATGCTTGGTGAGGAGGGTCATGGTGAATTTTGGCAGTGGGACTCAATCAACAGGTTCGTAACACGTCTGAAACACAATTTACACAACAAGCTTCGGATGGCTAACAAGATATGGTGACAGTCCTGCGAAATGGTGTTCTGACGAGAATGCCGTTACCAGGTCAGAACGAGTATAGGCTAGCGTAATCAACGCTCTCAAGAAAGATGTGCCGGACATAGGGAAATTGGTGGAAAAGATAAAAGACGAAGTTCCGTCTTCCAAACTGTAGACTGTCAAGCATCTATTTCCAAGGTACCATAATTAAGTCTCAAAGTAGTTCACCGCAACTGCTTCATCGAGCTGCGCTTCTTTGACCCAAGTATCTAGATTGAATCTTATTCGGCTCCATGCTCCTGTCTTCTGTCCCTCTGATGGCGCGTATTTCTTTGAGTCAAAACCAGCAGGCTGCTCGAAAAGAAAGAAGACATATCGATGTGGTCCGCTCCCTGGTGGCGGCGTCGCAGGTATCCAATTGACAATGAACGGCTGCGTACTCGTAAGCTTGCTTGTTGCTTGATCGAGTTTGAGACCTGGTTGGATCCAATGGAGTAGAGGTCCGAGTGCACTAAACGAGGGAAATGGCACGTCCAGATCAAGCCCAATAGCGAGATAGGTCTTCTGTGTCGAAGCAGATGGGAAAGACAGTTCAGGTGGCGAGCTAGTATCTTTCAGAATGTAAGCAGGGTTAGTCTTATACAGGTAACATGGAGCAGAACTTACCTGAACTTGGTACGTGCGTGCCTGGCGTGATGGTGTGATTCCCGATTGTCAGACCTAATAACTTTGAGGTATCATTCTGAATAACTGCTAGACTACGCTCAACGCTTTGGCTAACAATCATTGCGCCAAGGACTACCTAGGTTTCTAGGTATGGAGCACTGGTGGCTGGTAGGTAGAATACTGATGGCTCGGAATGAACTTCTTGGAGCCTCGCCGTTTTTTGTGTTCGTGTCCACCCGAGGGTGGAAGTTATATATGAGACAATTCGTTGTTGACAATTTGTTGTTCATCACAAGCGGTTGTGTCGGATATTGCAGAAACTGGTCATCTCTTACCAACGGTGGAGTAGTCTACTCGTTCAAGGTCTTGGTACTGGTGGCTTGGGAAGTGCGTCTCATTGCTCTGTTGGCCGAAGTTACCCCGCATCTAGGTCACCCCTGACTTTCTCACAGGCTATCATCGTGTGACGAAGTGATATCAAGACTCAATCTGGCCTCCGAATCGTGTGGTAAATCTACATACCAATGAGACTTACCTTATGTCCACGAACTCTTGCCGTGCTTGACGCGAAGTGCCAGCTATCATATGGTAGTCCAGAGGTGATGCTGTGGGAGCGGACTGGAGTGAGGACCACGTGGTACAAGGCGAGCCCCAGGGTGAGCTAAGGCGGCATCCCCTATACAACGAGCACAGGAGGTTGTGGGCTCGTTGCAGAAATTTTCCAGCCATCAACGTTCTCGAGTAGTTTTGCTTCCAAGAGGATGTCAGCCGATATGCCACGAACTGACAACGGCATCACCTGGTAGATCTCCCAATCATTCTCGCCAGGATCAAGCTGAAGCTGAAATCGCAGACTTCGCACACTATCCTGGACAGTGGAGTCAGTGGCAGACTCGCACAATCCGACCGTTAGATGGTCTCTTCCAGATAGCCAAATCGTCTCCAGACCTCAGTGGTTTCGTCTAGACAAGACATGTACAGTACTGGCCTGGAAACAACCCGGCAAAGCCGTCTGTGAGCCTAGCAATTACCGGTAGGCGCAGGTAGGCATTTGAAAACGATGGTTGGGTACATTTCGTGAAAAAGAGGTAGCAGTAGACGAGTAGTATCGCATTGGATCCTGCATTGCACAAATTACTGTATCTGGTGCTCGTTGGAGAGTGCCTGTCTGATATCGCAATGCTGACGGCACTATATCACATAATGGGCTGAGTGACTCGCCTCCGATAGTGAACGAAGAGCAGCTTATCTTCAATTCATGATGTGTAAGCTTTAGATCTTGCTCATACACTTGTACGTCTTCTGCGTCCACAACCGTCGCTATGCGCCCTATCTTCTAAGGTCAGACCCCCTGACGGAAATACCCCGTAGTGGGCTAACATCTGAACTCGCTGGCCCTTAGAGTTTTGTCCTTTGTGCCAACGAAACAAGGTCTCTCAAAACTGTTCAAAGCAGCTATAAAGGTATACGAATTGACCACATTGAAGACGCTGGCATTCCTAACTCGAAGCAAAATTACAATCATGGCGTTAAAGTCGTGGTTTTCAATACCCAAAGGAAGTGAATTCTCACTAGCCAACATTCCTTTCGGCATTATCTCAACATCAACGAACAAGTCACCACGTCCGGCTGTGGCCATCGGTGATCACTGCCTTGACCTCGAAGCCTTCGCTGCTGGTAATGGCTTCGGCGAATGCCAGGTTGACACAAAGGTTTTTCAACAGTCAACCTTGAATGCTTTTGCAGCACTTGGACAACCAACTCATAGAGAAGTGCGAAAACACATACAAGATGTCTTCAAAGCCGACACCCAGCATTCGAAGCTTCTCAAGGATAATACAGACCTTCAACAAAAATGCCTAGTACAGAAAAATGAGGTTACCATGCACATGCCAATGCAGATCGGTGATTATACTGATTTCTATGCTGGCAAAAACCATGCTTTCAACATTGGATGCTTGTTCAGAGGACCAGCAAATGCTCTACAACCGAATTATACACATCTTCCAGTTGGCTATCATGGTCGCGCTTCCTCAGTTGTGCTTAGTGGTACACCAGTCATTCGTCCCAATGGTCAAATTCTGGAAAACCCTGCTGCTGAGGTAAAGAAGCCTGTCTTCTCCCCTTGCAAACGACTAGACATAGAACTCGAGCTTGGAGCTTTCATCTCCAAACCAAACCCAATGGGACAACCGGTACCAATTTCGGAGGCTGAGGATAGCATTTTCGGCTTTGTATTGCTCAATGACTGGTCAGCACGAGATATTCAAGCATGGGAGTATGTACCACTAGGTCAGTAATGTTCCATCGCTACTCAATCTATAATGCTAATAACATCATAGGGCCGTTTTTGGCTAAGAGCTTTTGCTCGACAATCTCGCCCTGGATTGTGCTCACTGATGCCCTTGAGCCATTCAGGGCGAAAGGCATTGACAATGATACCCAGCTCTTACCATATCTGCAGGAGAAGAGAGCAGATAATATGTTTGACATCCGGTTGCAAGTCCAGCTGACGCCCAAGGACGGAAAACCCACTGTGATCTCAAACTCAAGCGGAAAGTACCTGCTGTTCTCGTTCCCTCAGATGTTGGCTCATCATACCATCAATGGCTGTAATATGAGAACAGGGGACTTCTTAGGTAAGTCCTCATGACGAGCATCTGCATCGTATGATGGATCAAAGCTGACAGAGTGTCTGAACAGGATCTGGTACCATCTCCGGCCCCGACACCGGCACAGAAGGGTCAATGCTCGAAATATCCAAAGGCGGGAAAGAGGCCATTAAACTCGAAGGTGGCGTTGAGCGCAAATTCTTGGAGGATGGTGACACTGTCCTGATTCGCGGCGTATGCGGAGACGAAGAAACTGGTCTGGTTGGCTTTGGCGAATGCAGTGGCACCATAGCGCCAGCACCAAGCATATAGCTGGTCTGTAGAGACATTGCATTTGTTACATCGCTGTTTGGATCAAAGAGAACAGCGAACATCCATTCTACAAGGCTTGTAACGAGACCAGTTCGGGCTTTACAAATTACATTATTGTTCACAAGGCTCAGTGTGGATCATCATAAGTCGGTGCTTTTGATTTACCACGTGATTGGCAATGTTGAGTCGTCGTTCAGCTACACCACAAAGCAATGCATAAAGGTATCACAATTAAACTCAATGTGGCCGGTCACTATGGCAAGGCCTAGGCACATCTTTTTGCATGTGGTCGGCTGTGAAAGCTCATTCGAGCTGAGTGCTCACTTGTCATCATGAAACTCAAGTGTCAAATAGACTGCTTAGTTCTCGATTGTATCCGCAGCAAAATCTGGATCGTGAACTACTTCCGCCATTTTGTTCATCATTGAGACGATCCAATTTACAGTTCTCGGGTTCTCCAGAAACGCAACAATTCCGCCCACGAACTTTGCGGGGTTTCCACGGTTATACATGGCGGCACATACAATATGCGAGGATGAAATGCCACGGCAGACGGTTAGACATGGCAGGACGGCCATCGTATAGCGATAAATTAGATCACGACAGTGCAGTACCATTCATCGCCCCTTTCACTGGAAACACATAAAGGGAGATCGCTCTCAACATTCGTGGAATCTCAACCGCCTAAGCATCAAACTACAAGTAGAACGACATACAAGGTCAATTAGCACGTTCGCAAGGACGACATTGCTAGACATGGAGGTTGAATCGAGCAGGACAGTTGGAATCTTCTCCTCGTTTAATAGCACAACCTTAGCAATCCTCTTTCTCTCAATAGTCTTTGTCCTCGTCAAGCTCGCCAACCAGACGGATCAACCCAAGATCAAAGGACTACCCGAGATTCCTGGTGTGCCTCTCTTTGGCAACCTCCTACAGCTTGGTGAAGATCATGCTCGCGTAGCAGGAGCATGGGCGAAGAAGTACAACTGGCCAGTCTTCCAAACTCGACTTGGCAACCGACGAATCATATTCGCTAACACTTTCGAGAGTGTCAAGCATTTCTGGATCACCAACCAAGCTGCTCTCATATCTCGACCTACTCTCTACACCTTCCACAGTGTTGTTAGCACAAGTCAGGGCTTCACAATCGGCACATCCCCATGGGACGAAAGCTGCAAACGAAGAAGGAAGGTGGCTGCTACAGCACTGAACAGACCAGCCGTACAGAGTTATATGCCGCACATTGACTTGGAGTCAACTGTGGCGATCAGGGATATGTATAAGGATTGCAAAGATGGCACAGTGCAGATTGACCCGAGGAAGTACTTCCATCGCTTTGCCCTCAATACCAGCTTGACACTGAATTATGGCGTGCGTATCGATGGCGGCATTGATGAGAAGCTGCTTCGAGAAGTCGTGCATGTCGAGCGTGTGGTTTCAAACTTCCGGAGCACGTCCAACAATTGGCAGGACTACATCCCACTTTTACGACTCCCGATTATCAGTAGACAAAACACCTCAGCAGCTGAGTACCGTACTAGACGTGACGCCTATTTACAGACCTTCCTCGATATGCTCAAAGAGCGGATTGCAAAAGGTACAGACAATCCTTGCATTACTGGCAACATCTTGAAGGACCCCGAGGCCAAGCTCAACGATTCAGAGATCAAATCTATCTGTTTGACCATGGTTTCAGCCGGAATTGATACTGTCCCTGGCAACCTTATCATGGGTATTGGATATCTCGCATCCCCAGAGGGCCAACGGATCCAACAGAAAGCCTACGAGGAGATTATGAAAGTGTATCCCAACGACGGCGAAGCATGGGAGAAGGGCTTGATGGAAGAGAAAGTTCCATACATCACGGCTCTCACTAAGGAAGTGCTCCGATTCTTCACAGTCATCCCAATTTGTCTGCCAAGGACATCAATCAAGGACATCGAGTACCAGGGCACCACCGTGCCAGCCGGAAGTGTATTCTACATGAACGCCTGGGCCGCAGACTTTGACGAGACACATTTCAAAGATCCTCACCGCTTCTTGCCAGAACGATATCTGGACGACCAGGAGGGTTCAGGCACGCCTCATTACGGCTACGGTGCCGGCAGCAGGATGTGTGTTGGCTCACATCTCGGAAACCGAGAAATCTACACTGTCTTCATGAGGATGTTGACTGCCTTCGAGCTTGTGCCAGCGGATGATCAGAACGACTGGCCGATCCTGGACGCAATTGACTGCAACAGCATCCCGACGGCCTTGACAACAGAACCGAAACCCTTCAAGGTAGGGTTCAAGATACGCAACAAGGCGAGTTTGGAGAGGTGGATAAAGGAGAGTGACGAACGTACGAAGCATTTGTAGTGTTACGAATGGCTTAAAAAAGAGTCTGGGAGTTTCGAACATGTACAGTAATTGCGTGTTAATCCATGTTGGCATTATGGACTTGTGCTTCAATAGTAAAAACTTATCTCCTGCATCAAGTATAAGATGGCAGCAGTCGAGATCAAATCAAGCATTTTGCTTTCCGTTCCTCACTCTCTATTGTAATGATAGCATGTTAGGCCGACCTCAGGTGATCGTCGATGCATACAGTACAGTCCAGATGCTCCCGTGTTTAGCAGAACATCGTCGATGGACGCTTTCCCTGTTCGGGTGGCTCAACCCGCATTGAGCAATCCTCATCATTCCAAGTTACAGTACATTTCACTCAATTCTAGTCACTTAAACACAAAAATATGCTTATCAGGATTTTGGTACTCCGTCTTGTACTCATACAATAGCACTTTCAGTAGCAACAACGGCACGCCCAACTGTCAAACCCACCACAGACGAGGACAACAACTGATCGAACAGGATACAATACTGGTCATGCTTGCAGCAATCACTGTCATACACGAGATACAGTAGAAGCTGGGCCACGAGGTATGGACGGTGGGGCACTGTAACCTGCACCCCGCCAACCTGACATAGCCAACAAGACACAGCTGATAAGACGCACAGCGGAACGAAATTGTTGATGGACAACCTTGTTCACCAATGAGTATTGGCCAGGGAAGCGGCTAACCAGGAGCAACTTAGCACCGATCAAGCTGAAAACAGTAAATTACCGCCGTCCACTTTCTCATGCATGATACTGGCCCACAAACGAAGAGAGTTTTGTACTTCGGTCGTGCTTTGCTTTTTCCGGGTGTGGCTTTTCCTACCAAGGCGTGAAGAACGGGTCGAGTCTGCAAACAGTGATCGCTTTCGTTCTGCCCATGCATGTTTAAGCGATGAACAAGAATTCTCCAAGAGGACATTCATCCACGTCATCATGAATTTATCCGTGGGCCGCAAATCAATGCGAGCGCGGGGTTTGAGCGAGAACTGGAACGAACCACGTTCAGAAAGGTTTCGGAGCGCGAGAATCGATCGGAGTGCGAAGACGAAATGTATGACGCTGCAATTCCGCGTCACCAGAGATCGTTGAGAATCGTCACTGCCAGGAAAGAAAAGAACAGTCTCTAGGCCTTCTAGAAAGCCGTCAGCAATGCCTGGCCGGTTCTGTACAGAACCCAAATCCCAGCTGCGTGTGACACGGGCTGAATTCAGGGAACGAATCTCGAGACCACAATGCACGTCGGCTAATTACAGCTCAAATGTCAGCAAATGATTGAGGCTCGTAAATGCATGGCAATGCAGCCCCTCCCACGCTTTTTGGAGCCCATTATTGGCACCATTTCCTGGTTGTTGTGTGAACGAAATATCCATCAGACGGGAACTCGGCACACTGTGGTGCCATGGATTTGTTTCGGACAATTTAGCTTCGCGATGCACGGGTCTGAACAGTACCAAGTACGCCAGATTGTGCCATGTTGATCCTCTGTAATTCGTGGGAAATGAGCCTTGCAATCGGAAACTGGCCTGTGTTGCAGAAATTGGAAGAGAATCTGATTTAGGCGCTGCATGAACCATTCCACGTTGCGCACTGCGTATACTGTGAAGCAGAGGAGATCATTGCATTTCTACTGCACATCACCCCGGAATTGAGATTCTCCTCTTTCTTCTGCATTCTTCCATTCTTCCTCCTCACACCTTTCGTTCATATTCCGCACTCTGCCACGCCAAGTGCCCTGCAGCCAATCTGACTTCCGCGTTGACACGCCACTAGCCCAACCTCAAGCCAATATGACTGGCCTTACACGCCTCAGAGAAGCTCTCGAACGACATCGTGAGAATAAAGAGATTAACCTTAAGTACAAGACACCATTGACTGGTATGCTGCAAGGCCTGCTTCTGCTATTACAGACAACTAACTTGGTCAAGTCCGGAATATAAGCACATTCGTCGACAAGCAAAACATTGACGATGCCTGTAACCCACTTCAGTACGACCGAAAAGTACGAATATCATCATGGGTTTGCGACATACAACGAGTGAGTCTGGAGAACAATCCTAGTGGTCGGATCGTGTCACTAACGCTTA
>Ga0068631_100374_pt1 | contig 17608 bp, 12 predicted proteins | sample InSIn5gowninarea_2_FD_77434 | JGI IMG/M metagenome (GOLD analysis project Ga0068631, IMG submission 77434) | Clean room microbial communities from NASA Spacecraft Assembly Facility at Jet Propulsion Laboratory, Pasadena, California, USA -... ...
AGGAGGGAGTGGCGTTTGGTAGTAGCTTTGTAGCATGGCGGGAGAGCACCAACAGTTTGCGAGTCTGTACAAGAGAAGTTCGTTGCTAACGTCGATGAGGTGGTTGTGGACGCTGCTTTGGGCGCTGCGATCTCAGGCTGTATTTCGGCGCACACGTCGGTCGATTATTATATACAAAGATGTCGTAACTCAAATCAGTGGCCTCGAGCGTCTCAAACTCAGGTCATCACCTTCATTGATGTGCCGAGGTTGCCGGTACAGATGGACTGATGCAATGTTGTTGGTGGCTAATGATGATTGTACTATGTACCAAGTAGTCTTTGAGGAAGTGTACTCCGTGTTGTTGCGTGCAGATATTCCCATTATGGAAAAGAGGAGCGCAATTGAGGAAATGTCAACAACGCGCGAGGAGAAGCGAATCGTGGCTCCAACCGAGATCGCCCAGCCCTCACCCCGGCTGCGTCGGAAGTATTTTGAATCGACTGTCGTGCCGGCCGAGCTTACTGAATGTGGGTAGACACCCTGCAGTCTCGGATGAAACGACCTGGGGACTTTCTTCACTACTAGTATATGAGGACATCGGCGTGAAGAGCTGTATACCTTTGACCACAACTCCCTACTTGCTGCATGAGAACGTATCTTGCTATCTCGTGAGTGTTTTGACTACTATGCCTTGTGGCACGACAAAAGTAAATAGCTGCGGTCGTAGAGTAATAGATGATAATTTTCCTGCACAACCAAATGCAGAACGCTAAAACACAATATGCGCCGGGCTTTAGAAAGCCAGCCAGTCCCAATTCTTTAAGTCCACATTCGACTAATGCCTGTCTTAACGCCCAGGGATATACCTATACCATTCAATACCAAACCGACTGTGGCCTTGAATAAAATTGATGTGACTCACACCCTCCACAGCAGAAAGTTGCGAACCGATCACATCTTCTTGTCGAAGGACTTCTAATGCTGCCTTTTGTAACTATGTCGCCGGACCATATTCTTGCCGCACACCGGTGGTCCAGAGCCACAGGAGAATCCATAATCGTGATTAGGCGGTGACTGTTCTGTCGGAGATCCTGGTAACCTCTGCCGTTTCATGCATGGACTCTCAGCCTGATAGTAGTATGGATATGATGGCAGCATGTCAGGAATTTCCGGCGTTGGTGGAAGGAAGGGAGATAATTTGCTATCGCGTCGTGACCGAGCATTTCCCTCGCCCGAGGACGGGCTGAACATGTAGGATCGTGGTGAGATATCGTTCAGATCAACTGTCTCAGACGACGCAGTTGATGTCCTACCTGTGTGGGACTGCATATATCGGGAAGAGGATCTGTCACGTCGCTGCCCGCGTCGCGGATCAGCCTCGAATGATTGTGGGTAGTGGTCGAAATTTGGTGATAACGAACCTGGACGACTGACCAAGTCTTGTTGTGGCTCCCAACCAGGGTATAGTTTTAGGTATTCGGCGTGTTGATTCATGACATGCTTTCTTGCATGACCAGCCTTGGTGAACGTTTTCTTGCACTTCTCCGACGGACATTGGTAAGTCATACCTTCTGGGGCGGTTTTTGAGATTAGACCACTCTTACGATGCGAGTCTTGCTGATCTTGTCGAACTGTGGCCCTGAACCTGTCGAAACGCTGAATAGTACTAGAAGCCGAATACTCATTGAACAAGCGCAGATCATGGATCAGTTTGAACAAGTCCTTTGGGGGGGAAGCAAAGAACGAATTGTGTAGCTTTGCAAGCTCTTTGGAGTGGTGGCTTGCTTCTCGCAGGAACAAAATGGACTGGAATGTGTCCAGATCCATCTGTAGGTAAAGAGTGATGGCGCCGTAGTGTACCTCGGATTCAGGATGTTGGAAGATTTTTTGTTCAATATCGTGCGCACAAATGGTCTCGAAGCTCATTCCGTGTTTCACTACTGGAAGGCCGGGCCGCTCCGAAGGATAGTTGGACAGCTTTGAACCGAATCCGGTGCATTCAGCAAACCAGTTTGAGTCCATGATGTGTGCTGCCGCCACCCGTCCAGCCAGAGCAATGGAAGTGAATATATGGGTTTAGTTTGTTCATCTAGGAGTGTATTCTAGCGTTGATGCAACAGCCAATGACGTGAGAAAGGTCCCAGGAAACGGTAATAGCACTCAAGGAGGCGAACGAGTGCGACTAATTTCAAACACTGAGTAGTATAGAGTGGTAGCTGAAGCATGGGCTTGTACTTTGTTGTGATGGGGGCGAGCATCAATATATTTTTGGCAAATCGTAACTTCTCTTCTAGAAGCTCAGTAGAAGCACGCCTCAGGCACCGATCCAGGGAGGTTTGCTTAGCGTAGACGGCCATTGAGGAAAAACAGAAACTCCGCCACAGGAGGTAAGCAAATGCCTGTACCCGGCAGAAAAGGCGTATGAGGTCCATTGATTGGTCTGAAGAGATGGGAGAGGTACCGTAGTTGTGGATAGTGGTGCCATCACCACGACGCCGGAACCACTAGGCTAGTTTCTGAAAGACTTACGGTCAATATGAAGGCGGGACTGAGGCTTAGAGGGACGAGCCAGCTCTTCGGAGCTGATAAATGGGGTATCAAGTTGTACATAGGGCGATGATTGCTGGAAACAGTCAAAGACGGTCAGACGTTGCATTGGCGCCATTGATTATGGCTTAGTACAATCGTGGGCGCAGATGCACTGCTCTGGACATAACTCGAATTAGGCACAAGCCTCATACTGATTTTAAGTGGTGTACTAGGTATGTTAGCTCTTGCCCGTGTTAAATTCTGGATTATCAGTAAAGCGTTCGAGCTGAAGGTGAAACGTGAGATAGAAGACTGTATTGAACAGCCATTGGCTGAAGCGATTTCTGGTGGGACCAGAAGCAGGGGTAAGCAGGCGTCCTGTTGGTCGATCCTTTTAGCGCGACTTCGAACTGCTCGACTTCCACTGTAAGCCACCTTAAGGCATACACCTGTCAAATCCAATGACAGGCGCCCTCGCCGCCAAGACATTGATGCTGCTCGAGCGCACCGGTTGCGGCTGACTACCAGACCCTTCGTGTTTCGTTGATTGTTGCTTTGCAAGACGTTTCACATGTCTAAGATAAACTCCGTAGCGTATTCGTGTCGGTATCCTGCGGCAGTGATCATGGGGACATGCAAAACATCATCAGCAACGACAATGACCGCCAACATGAACAACTTGTGTAATGAATGCTGTATAGAGAACCTTCGAGCACAGGAGTTATCCTGCACACAACCCTGCCATCGTTTAGCATGCACGCATGCATGAGCCTAGAGCATGAGATAGGCACCCAAGGATAATCTTCACTTTCGCTGCAGGCAAGCGTCATCATTGCAGTTTTTCGCAGCTAACACGACGCAATGTTTATGCCCGGTTAATGCATTTGCGTTCATGTCAGTCTCAGATTATCCATTTATCATCATCGCAACAGTCGAGGCGGTGTATTGGTCCATTCGAAGCAGAAATCAGAAGCACGTAAGCATCATATCTACCAGATACACAGAATACGCATCTCACGGCAGTCCTGCGGTGTAGGAAGTCGTTGCATCACTGACCAGACCAGACACATCGGGCAGATGACTCTTCTCTAACGACGCCATTAAGTCAGACTGCTCCTGTTCTGAAAGAGATTGAATCTGATATGCCATCACACCGCTACCATTGCCCATGTACGTCGCCTCGTGGCCAAATGATGCTAGCCAAGGTGCCTGGTCTAATTGCATATTGGAATAGGAAGCATAGCCTGGATCGAATGGTGCTGTCGCAAGGGAATCCCATGAGGGAAGCGCTGGTGCTGATGTAGGCATGTGCGACTCAGACATGCCGTTCGACGTAGGTGAATCATAGGATAGAGATTGGCGCAGATTTGGTGGTGAAAAGGAGGAATAGCAGCTATATTCTTGTTTGGGTTGGACATTTGTCGAGACCCCTGGTAGTTCATGGAAACTCCGCGAGGTCTGCTCATAGCCGGATGCGATTTGATTTGACACTTGTCCTGACGAAATGATTGAAGGCTGTGAATGATATGATTGTGGAGATTGTGGCACATGAAATGAAGTTGTTGTAGTACTGAGAGGACTTTGAGCAGTCTGCGACGTTGGAGGACTGGTCCCAACAGCTGATCTTTGTGAGTCGTTGTTCGATTGATGGGCAGATGTCGCAAGCGGTAAAGCGTACGATTGAAGACACGCCTGCACAAGGTGGGCGTAGAGTTGGTGAGCAGAACGAACACCAGGCCACCTGTCGGCACACATGTCAATTGCTTGTAAACCATTTTCGATATATTGTCGTACTTCCCCAACTGGATGGCGTTGTCGGACTTGGGGATACGAGATTGACCATAAGACGGTGTTTACCGCCATGAAGATCGCCTGCGTGAATATCCATGTAATATCGATCAATCTGTTTTCCACTTGCTTCTTTTGTAGTCCGATATTGAACGCTGCCGCCCGATAACATTTTTCAGCAGCCTCAGAAGAAGGATTCGTGATCTGCGGTGATGGTCGGTACATCATTACAATCATGATATTCCTGCGACCTTCGAACCACGCTGGACTCACGCCACTGCCCTCGTCGTTCTTTGGTGTGTCTCGTATCCAGACGTCAATCTTGTTGAGCATTTGTGCAAACCACGGGTCCTGATCGGAGGTCGGAACGTCTCGCTTTCGCAAATATAGAGTACGACGGATCTCGGCCTGTAACAAGCGCATTTTGAGGAAGTGTACAGAAATGCACTTCTTCATGACCGGATGGTGACCAGGAAGAAGACCGTCAGGAGAGATGAAGCGGTCATCGCAGAGCTGGAAGAAGCCGACATTGATGTTATCGACGCTGACTCCGAAAGCGCTTGGCCGGCCTAGACTGTGAGAGAGGCCATATTCCATAGAAGTGATGATCCAAAAGAGGCGCCGACGCATATCAACCTCGAGGAAGTTCAGGGCTATGCCGGAAGGAGGCTTATCAATTGTCGCTTCGTCACAAAGCCCTAGATCTTGACAAAGCTTGGCTGCTAGTCCGACAACCCAGTATGCGGCGGTTCGTGTTGGCGTCAAGAGCGAGTACTGTGCCATTAACGAAAAGCATTGGAGAGTAGCAAGGTCCTTCTTCTGAATAGCGTCGAACAGGTATGGCAATGCTGCGAGGTAGTAACTGTCGGCCAACCCAGCATACTGTGTATCCAGCTTCTGCATGCTGATCGCGATGACCATTCTCACTTGAAAGTTAAGTGTCGGATCAGTGGATCCAGAGTATACCGAGTCAACATCTTGCCGAAAGGTGGGCTCGTGTAGAAGCGGTAGCATGTATTGGGCCTTAACCATATAGATGTCTAGTAGTTGATCCATAAGACCGCGATTTGGCAGCGCAGGTGCTGCCACCGAGCTGATGAGCGGGTAGACCTTAGACGTAGGTTTCGCACTCTCAATATCAAACGTCTGCTTAACTTCCTCTGCCGTGTGATCAGGCACGATATCACGGATGGTCTTTCGGTCGGCATTCCGTTTTGCAAAATCCATGACGAAGCGTGTAATAGCTGTCCCACTTGATGGTCCTAGAAACCTCGAATCATCGCTCTGGTTGAATTTGACCAGAGCAGGAGCTCTAGCCATCGACTCGTGGTCTGGCTCATAATCCTCATCTTGTTCGAGCGTCTTGAGCTCGGCTTGGAGGCGTCTGACAGACTCCTGCAGGGAGGTGATATAGTTTCTTGAGATGACTCTGTTCTTCACCGAATCGAAGTACTCACAATGAGAGTTACTTCGCTCGCAAGGTTCGCAACGGGGAAGGGTGGCATCGCATCGTGTCTTGCGCTGGTAGTGGTCAGTGCTAGTCGAGCCAAATCGACCTGAAACTTGCCTGTCTGCATCGTACGCACGCTGTTACTGTGTGGTGGACTTTGTCCTTTGGCTCGTGTAATCCCTGCTTTGCGCCTACTGTGGAAGTCATTGTTTTGGCATGATCCACACGGCAGACACTTTATATGGATAGGTAGGTTCTCTGAATTTGTCTCGATGTATGTGCATCCAATCCATGCTTTTGCAAAATAACGCGGCAATTTGATTGAACTTGATCCAGCTGAAGAAGAGCTGCGATACGTAGGAAACGAGCACGAAACACGCGGCACACACGGCGGATACGTTCTCGATAGAGAGGTATTTGATCACAGGTTGATGCGATTAGCTCTGTACATAACCGCCGCAAACCAGGATTATGAAGTTCATTATTGGAGATCGTGAACAACAGTACAACAGAGTTGGATTGAATTAAAGTAAGTACAAAAGGTACGAATTCGTCACCAGGTCATAACAGGGATGATGATCAAGGCTTGTTCCGACAACGTGCTTCGTATAATCTGTGGCATCGCTTAGGAAGGTGTGAAGCCTTTATCTATTGTGGCCCAAAATTGGAGTCCATCGTTCTGGGAAATACTGTACAGTACCTTGGTCAAAGTTTATCATAATGTGTGTGGCCGTCCACTTTCTCGCTTGCGACACGATCTGAGCTGCGTTAAACCCTTTCATACGTTGTTCAGGATATATTTTCGCCGGTGCTGAGGAGACTCGACACGAAGAGTTCACTCTGGAGCAGCCAGTCGTCGGCGGGCCTGTCAGACCACATCCTCAGAGAAAGCAGAATGCCTGAGTGAACCTCGCGCAAAGTAGTACACAATCAACTTCAGACTGAATGCTGCTTACCACATCGAAAGTCTAAGCGCAGTCAAATGGCTCATGAAAGTGTTGAGGCCTTGCTCAATCCATCACTGAAAGTATCACGACCAGTCGCTGCGTGCGCCCGGTGCCGCTCTGCGAAGATCAAATGTGATGGTAAATTGCCAGCATGCTCAGCTTGCGAGCGAGCAGGCAAAGCACAAGATTGTTCCAGTGCGAACGATGAATTTGCAAGAGGCAAAGAGAGGAGCTACGTGGCCGCACTAGAGACTGCAATTCAGAGACTGCAAAGGAAAATCGACGACGCAAAGATGGGTGATCTCCACTCGAGGAGGAGCTCCCTGATGATGCTGACTGACCGACGACCTTCTCTTCAGCGAAAGCCCATCAGCAGCAACCGACGAAAAGAAGCCTCAAGCGTCGATGAGTTGGTCAGCGACTTTGGCTTCCTCACTGTCAACGCAACTTCTCGTGACTTTCGCGGCTTCTCGTCGACCATGTCTTTCGCTAAATTGTTGAAAGCTATGGCAGTGAAACAGCCACTTCCCGACGTGCAGGACGACAGCTTGCCTTCACGGCAGAGTATCTCTCACTTGATCAACCACTACTTTGCAAAAATCTACGTTATGCTGCCGTTCTTTTCAGAAACCGATTTCATGAGTTCGTTGTCAAAGGTCTATGCCACGGCCTCGGCTCAAAGTATCGTGTCGGCTTATGATCTTTGGTCTGTGCGCATGGTTTTAGCCATCTCTTCAGCTTCACTATGCCAGATGAGGGGTGATAGAGATTATAAAGCCTCCATCGAACATATCAGTGCTGCAATGAAGCTGGTTGAACATGTTATATATCCAGGATCTATTGTGGGAGTTCAAGCGTTGTTATTGCTGGTTGAGTATGCTCTTGTGGATCCAGAACATTTTGATAGTTGGTATCTCATAGGCATGGCCGCACGTCTGGTAGTCGATCTCGGATTGCACTGTGAGCCAACACCCGAAACGAAAATGTCGAAACATGCGCTCGATCTAAGAAGGCGAATCTTCTACTGTACATTTGCACTTGATCGAGTTGTCAGCATGTCACTTGGATTAGCATTCTCCTTTACAGATGATTCGGCACCCAATGTCTTGCTACCGACACTTGCAACAGACCAAGAATCGAAGTCACCTTCTCAGTTGTTCCTGAGGTCAATTCGGCCATCGTTATTTCTTTTTGATATCAGAAGAGTTCAATCAGCCTTCTACCAGAAAACTCGATGGTCAGCACGACAACCATGGACACAAGCAGTGGCATGCGAATATGTTTCCTCGACACTTGACGACATTCAAGCGTGGCAGGGAACTCTACCGGCCTCTTTCTCAGATAACCACTTGCAAGCCTTTTACCTAGAATCGCTTTACTCTCAAGCCCTGGTGTTGTCACCCAATCATGTCATTCCGAACGGCATTATTCCAGATATCAACAAGATCATGTTCTTCCATACCGCTGTACAATTTTCGGAACAGCTACGAATGATGGTTCAACACGTCGAGCTACAGGCTTATTTGTCTTATACCGAGTTCTGTCGTGCTCGTTTCGTGTCTCGGCAATTTCAGAATGTCATGTGGCCGAACTTCGAGTTGCTGCTAAGAGGTTCTTCTGCACCTCTTTCTCCAACAACACCAAATCCTTCGCCGCTAGACAACTGCAATAGAGCTATCACTTTCTTAAATAACACAACTCAAATCCTGGAATGGCCGAAGCGACGTTGGGGTATTGGTGTACTACAGGAGACCTTCAACCAGGAATCTGCCGTTCTTCTTGGACGGCTCAGAGCACGGCAACAAGAGTACAGCATCGGTCAAATATCGACACCTGCAACGACCACTTCTCCTCCACCGCCAGCCTTCTTCACGAACATGGCTGGCTCCCAGCAAATGCAGCATTCACCACAGGTAGACTTACCACATAGTCAAAGCTATTCCTTTGAATACATGCCTTACCCTACACCACCAGATGACAATCCTGCTGCGTACTCAAATCCGGCTATGCATCGTTCAAATCTCTTGCGGGCAACTTCATGGTCACCGCAAGCTGAACAAGAGAATATGGTTCTGCCGCCGGGTTCGCTGCCGAGGCGAAGCTACAATTTCACAGGCAGACAAGGCTAGCTGTTAACATGACATGTCTACCAGCAGTATTTGCAACTGAAGGAACCCCACATTTACCTCAATCACAAAATTGAGCCTTTGATTCGGCGCGTATTACGCATAGCTGTATTGAGGTTTTTGATGGAGCAGGATATCAACTAGCCGGCTTCAGCTGGCAGCTCGATTCAGGTATGGAGAGTGTTGCACAGACCACCCCTAAGGTAGACATGGCGACCAGACGTCTGTTAATCTTTCATCCATGTTCTTCGTCACAAACCGCCCAAATGGCGCGTCTTCCATTATGCGGCGCCGAATACTTCTATCTAAACACTGGCTTCCACTGCGATGACGATTGTTACCGGGTCGAGGGAGGTAGTAACACTCGAAGAAGTAAGGCTGAAGGAGGTGTTGCAACGCACGGTCGTTCTTTCCGCAATTTACGCAACCAATTCGTTCACCTCCGCGAACAATGCACAAAGAAACCTCGATATCGAGAACCATCCGACCGGCTTCGTCTAAGTTCAAGTTGTCGTGCAATGGCGAGCACAATATACTTATCCTCCTGCTCGTCATTTCAAAGCTGTGTTTTCGACAATCACTCAGGCTTGCGTGTGAACAACCGTCCTTTGCCAACTACAAAACCAAAACAATGCCTACCAATCCCGAAGTCGTTCCAATGCCAAGATGGTCGGCGCCAGTTGGCTGCGCCAAACTCTTACTTGCTATCCTCATCCTCGCCTTTACCACAGCCTGTACAGTAATTTGGGGAGGCTATCCAGCTTTCAGCATCACGCTCGTCACCGTAAGTCCTCCATTACAGCCACCAACCTCCTATCTGTTCATAGCAAGCTCTGCACGGTTCCGCGCGATATTTAGCGACCCTCTCTAAACAATGTTTTTCGTCTAGGCATCTTGTTCCCTCCTCACATCCGGCTACTACTTGACAGCGCTTTCGTTCCAGCCGAAACTCTATAACAAATACGGCGTTCTCATTCTCGAATCACTGCTTACAACGTTCTGGTTCGTCAATCTAATACTGCTGGCTGGGTGGACGGGCGCAAGTCAAAATTTCCCACGCTGGGTCTGGAATTCATCCTCGTACATCTCGCCTTTTGGCGGGGTCGACATAAGCAAAAGAGATAATGATATGGATGAGTACCTCAGTATCTGGTACCCATCTGGTGTGTGGACCAAGAGATACGACCTACCAACCACACCAATCCGGGTCCACGGTCACGGTGCGCACCAAGTAGCTCGAATTCTAGCAGGGCTATCCGCAGCATTGGCGGGTATCACATTGTAAGATTTCCATCCCCAACCAATCTTTCCACCCTCATCGAACTAACCATGTTCTTCACAGCATCCTCTACGCCCTAACCCTAATCACATTCTCCATCAACCTCATAAATCCCCACGAATTCCGCTCTCATCCAAACATCAACACCGACATTGAATCTCGGCCCGAAACGCCAACACCCACTCAACCCAGTAGTACAATCCCAATCCCAATCCCAATCCTCCCAACCCCGCCACCACCCGCCCAAACCGCCTCTCTCCATGTCACCACCCTCCCGAAAGACTCCGACAACCAGCCCCAGTCCCAACAATACTACCTCAGTCCTGAAGAAGCAACGGAGGCAGGGATACAACCTCCTACTCCAGTTATGAAGGCTTTTGCGGCGCAGAAGGAGAAGCGGCAGAGTCCTGAGACAGCGGATTTAGACGGTGCTCATCATTCGAGTGCTGATGCTGATGTAGATGGTGGAATGGAGTTGGGTGGGCGGAAGAAGAAAGAGATTGTGGAGAAGTGAGGGATGCAGATATGTAGATAGCTGAATGATATGGAGGGAAACAATCAAATATGTCAGGCAGCCTCACCCTGAGCTTTGAGGTTGCTCTTCCGTCGCAAGACGTCAACGACACCGCAGTGTATAATGAGAAGCATCATTACTACGCGCTTTCACGGTCTAAACTACACTCAGCCATATTACGGAAATGAGAACAATTTAAGAAGTTGAAAATAGCTATAAAAAATCATGTCCTGAATATGAGGTTGCTAACCATATTCATCCTCCAGCTCGGAGTCAGGTTTGGTGCCAACATAAGCGCGCCTCAAAAACATATGCCATAACTCATTTTGCTTCAGCACTTGGCCTTTTCGCTTCTTGCCGTGTTTCTTTCTTCTACATGCTTGCGCTTCCACATCAACAACCTTCAATTCGCATTCATATGCTTCTTCATCACTGCACTGGTCGCTTTCATCGTCGTTCTCGCTGGTTTCGATTATTTGTCTACTGTCAGCAAGACTGTCGAAATCGCGACGAGGGTTGAATTTTGTCCGTCCAATCTTCTCTGCCAAGTCCACCCATGAACGGACAGTCAAGTCATTCATCTTGTACGGCTCCTCACCGGTAGTGTACTCGACTTCATATTTGAAGTGCTGTCTCAGTCGTCCTTTGTGTAGTTCACCTCGGATGTCGCTCTCAGCAAGAGACTGCTGATGGCTGATTTCTGTTTGTACAGCAGCATTGATTTCGGTCAGGTTGGCATATAGCTGTGTCCAAGAAAGAAATGTAAATGTCTGCGATGAGTAAGCCGGTCCAGGTGGTGCAGATCTTGATGGTGGTTTGGGAACAGGAAAATTCGGTTTCGACTTTGGTTTCTTGTGTTTATGCTTCTTTTTCTTGGCTTTCTCGATCGCGGGGTCAGTACTTGAGTTGAGATCTTCCTCGAACTCGTCGATGTGGAGCCAAGACTCTGGAGACGTATGTGGGAGATCTTCGCTATTGGACTCGGCGTCTGTTGATGTTGTGAGCAGGGAAGCTGGATGAGCATGATCAAGGCCAGTAATGTTGTATTCAATGATCCGTAAGGATGGATAAAAGTTGGGCACCACGCTCGGAGAGACCAGACTTAGACTGAAGCGTTCTGCAAATGGACCACCTATTCCTTTCAAGAATTTTTTGAGTTTTTGTTTCTTCTTCTGTGTCTTCATTGTACCGTTGTTGCTACTCATATACGATAGTCCCTGTGGTGGCGCTGGGAGGTTGCTCCAGGTAGCTCGTAGATCGCATAGGTAGTCCGATTTCGTGGAGATGTGGAAGTCATCGTTGACATCCAAGAAATCATCTAAAATTTCGGTCCTGTCGATGCCATCGATCGGAAAGGGGAACCTCAGCTCTCGGGTGTCTTGTAGCATGAAATGGTCAATGTTCATATGGCCGTACAGATTTCCAACAATCACATCTCTATATTGTCTCAGCCAGAGAGTATACTTCTGATAGCATGTCTCATCCCAACTCGATTTGCCTTCTGTTCTTGCAGGTGGTACATGTCCTGTCAGTATAGCCTTCATGTTCCTTTTTCTTAGAAGTTCCAGCTGGATGCGAAGCCACTCAAAATGTTCATAGCCAGGTTCAGATGGATCGCTGCAACCGTCAACGGCAGAGTTCGAGTCGAAAAAGTATAAAGTGTTTAAACTGAAGACTGCCAATTTGTTAGGGATGACCTCTGTGAAAAACCAACCACCTCTTGCAAATGAATGCCTCTGCTCCTCAGGCACGAAATTTCTCCATATTGTAAGAAATTTCTTGGTCCACTTATTGGGACCAGGTGGAAAAATGTTGTGAGGTAAGATGTCGTTGTTGCCAAAAGTAGGCACTATAGGTATCAAGAGGTCATTCCTAGAGTTATGGTCGCCATCATGACCGTTCTTGCCGAACACTTCTAGGAATTTCTGAACCACGAACTCGTTCAATTGTTCCACCTGCTGGACCGTCCTTGGGTACTTCCGGTCATTGTCGTGACGGGCAGAGTCTCCGGTCCAGACGACAAAGTCGATATCATCTCTGACGTTCTCTTTTATCCAATCAAAGGTCGCGTTGATTAAGGTGAATGGAGTGTCGCATTGTGTCTTTTCTGCTCCAAAGTAGCCTGCATTGCCTTCTCCTCGGTGACACGGGTGTTCTCCTGCAGGATCGCTTCCTTCTCTGTAGAATGGATCGGGGTGGATGTCGGTGATGTGAAGGAATTTTCCTTGGAGCTTTCTCGATGTCCTTGCAGTGCTTTCATTAGCAGGACCAAGAACATATTGGCTTCGGTCACTGGGTGCAGCTGTGGTCAATGCTGAGAGGAGCAGGAGGCTGTATAAGAGCCAGACCATGCTGCACATTGACTGTTACCGGTAGGGCATGACAACTATGCGGAAAGAATTTTGTGGCAGTTGTGATGGGCAACAATTCCTCAGAAGTGTTGACAAAGGGCGATGCCTGCTCGTGTTTTCGTTCTTCGTAAAATGGCTGCGTCACTGAGCTTGGAAGATTGGTTGCAGGAGCCTAGTCGGGGTTTCTGTCGCGCTAATTCCACAAATCTGGGGATAAGTACAGTAAAAAAAATGGTAGCGATCTTCAGGTACAGTTCCCTGTCACTGCTCCTGCTGTTTGATTTTATCATAAGTGCATGTGATTCACTACTAGACAGAAAAAAAGTCCATCAAAAATCATGTCTTGCAACACCACCCCACGACACTGAATAAAATCATGGTATCTTGACGTTGAGGAGATGACACTCAATACCCTTTGCTTCGCTTCAATCTATCACTCGAGGTTGCAGGCTTGCAGATCAGTCTGCTCTTGCAGAAAATGGTTGGCGAATTGAAACTTGGGCCTCGTTATCCAATAACAGTATTGACTTCAACCACGTGAAATTTTCAGTGCTGACGACTTGGAAACGTTGCAAGTCCGTGCTTCACTCAGCCTTGTCGTTGCCTTATCAAAAGCTCACCCACACCAATCCGTCTTATACTCGCTTTCTACATCGTCGTCGCTTGTCTTTCAACCCGTGTACATAGTGTTGCTAGCACCTTCATAGCAGCGGGCAATAGAAACAAATGTTCCCATGTATCCGTTCCATGAATTGTGCTTATCCTCAATTTGTCCCTTATGTTCCTGTTTATAAATGAATAGAATCACTCACTCCAGAAGTGAAGCGAAAGTGCTTCTAGAGAGCTGGTTATTCAGGTCCCTTGTTAGGTCCGGCCGATAACACCCAACCAGGCCAGCGATGTTCATGGAAGAGCGTTGACTATCTGGATTTATGTATACAGACGATTCAAGGCTGCCCTCCATTTTGTGGTCTTGTCTCTACTCGAGCACTGTAAACAAAGACTGACATCACAATCAGTTGAAAACATGCAAGTAGCACCGAGGCTAAAATCTCCACCAGCTTGAACTTTGAACACCGAATTCTCCAACCAGCACCAATCCCCATCATCAACGTCATGAATCTGGATCTGTTTACACATCCAATGTGTTTCATCCAAGGACATTGGGAGCTTCATCTCCAAAACCAATATTGCTAACTACCGATACAGCAGATCGTTGGAGAGGTGAACTCTTTCTCCTGGTCCTCAATCGCGTTTATCATCCAAAAAAATTCTTCACGGTTGCATCATACTGTTCTTGCTCTTTCCATTGCTGTCATTTCGTACATATAATAAAGAATGTTCTCCCGTGCCTCAATGCAAGCATCATCTAGATTATCTCAAGTCACAAGACATATACCACAACAATCAAGAACCATGTCATCATATTCAGGAACAACCTTTGCACTCAGTACTGGCGCCAAAATTCCAGGCATTGGCTTTGGCACGTGGCAGGACAAAGAGGCTCAAGAGGATGCAGTATATGAAGCTATCAAAGCTGGCTACCGACATATTGACACCGCTCGAGTGTACGGCACAGAACCTGGTGTCGCTGCTGGAGTGAAGAAAGCTGGTGTTCCACGGGAAGAACTATTCATCACCACAAAGCTATGGAACAATGCGCATCATCCTGAGGATGTGGAAAAGCAACTTGATGTCTCTCTGAAGGCTTTGAACACCGACTACGTTGATCTGTACCTCATGCACTGGCCCTCTCCATTTGCGCGATCGGACTCGCTCTTCCCAAAGGAAGGTGATAAGACCAAAACAGGAGACACAGACTACGTTGAGACATGGCACGCCATGGAGAAGTTGCAAGAGAAGGGCAAGGCAAAGGCTATTGGCGTCTCGAATTTCAGCAAAGCTGAGATGGAGCGATTAGTGAGCAAGGCGAACATCAAGCCTGCGGCGCACCAGATGGAGATGCACCCATACCTTGTACAGAAGAGCTTCGCCGACTGGCACAAGCAGCAGGGAATTCACATCACCCATTACAGTCCATTCGGCAACCAGAACGAGATCTACAGTAGGGGCAAGGACATGGGTAAATTGAATGATGACCCAGTGTTGGTTGAGATTGGTAGAAAGCATGGCAAGTCCGGAGCACAGGTCGCACTGGCTTGGGGCTTGGCCAAGGGACACACTGTCATTCCGTAAGTTTGGTGAATACTTTGGTCTGTAGCATTGCTAACAACGCTTGCAGAAAGTCAAAGACACCTGCCAGAATAAAGGCTAACCTCGAAGGTGATTTCAAACTCGATGCTGGGGAGGTCGAGAAGGTCGATGCACTCGACAAAAAGCTTCGATTCAACGATCCTTCTGAAAATTTTGGCTGGAACTTCTACACTGACCTTGATGGAAAAAAGAAATAAACGATTAGCAATCATTGCCAACAAGCTTTACGACCATTATGTTTCGATGGCATAGCGTTGGGTCCAGCGACCAATTTGTTGTACAACTAGAAGATATAATCGTACCAACACCACGAACATACCTACTTCTTTCATGTCCTCTGCTCTTCCAACAAGCCTGCTGCTGTTCAGCTACGATGGTTTCGCATGGTTCCTATACCCTTGTTATTATTTAAGTATTCACAAGTCTGAATCTAAGGAATGTACTTTATGTGCATTACAGTTCCAATGCCTTGTAAAGAAATGTCCGCATCTGCGAACACTCATAAACTTCCGGCTGGATTACACTTCCGAAAGACGAGGGTGTCGAATGTCCAAGTATCCTCTGCCAAGCAGCGGAACTCTTAACCGAAATTCACTCGTACAATAGCTGTCACCGTTACCTGAAAGGTTGTATACTCGTCCTACGATACAGCAAAAGATATTTGGGTACAGAATTTTTAGACCAACGAGGCAGAGAAGCTACCTTACAGTCTTAGCTGTGACTGTCAGTCAGCTTTTCAATGTGCATAAATCAAAGAGAAGATAATTTCGTGCTCTTGTATCCCCGAGCAGATGGTAGAAAATACCGGGATGTGCCGGGATCCATTTTCTATCCTGTTTTAGCATGAGGCTGAGTGGCGGAGCGTCAGATCAGTCTACATTGGTTGGATCGATATTGCTGCAGCCAAGGGCTTGGAAGAACTCTAACAAATAGAAGCCAACACTCAAAGCATCTGATTGGCGCCGCCACAGTTTCGAAGTATGTCATCCGTTAGGTCTGACTGCTGCATCGTCAACAAAGAAATTATGTGACGCAAAAAGGAAAAGACCTTCCTATTGAGGAGTGAAGAACAGTCTTCTGATAAACTTCCTATCACCCTTCAGCCTAACACACCTCTCGCTGAGTGTGTTAAGGGTGTGTTCATGTCAATGCTGAAGCAGTAACCGCCTCTAATCGTCGCTCTATACTGGTCTTGTGCACAGTTACTTAATATGGCGACACCATCATCTTCAACGAAGGCGCTTGCGAAGGGTGCAGTGCACGTGTCGAAACGTATCATTCTTTCATACTTGATCGACTGGATACTTATAATGTATGTACAGCATGCAACAACCATTGCTGTTGCTAACACTCTCCAGCGGTATAGCCGGCGTAGGAGGTGGCTTCAACCAACTCAAGCACACCACTAAACGACCATTCTCACTTCAAGATCCATCCATCTCGTTCCCCTACCACTCCGATACCGTCACATTGACCACACTCGTTTGTGTCGCCCTTGTCGCCCCTGGCCTCATAACTCTCATCGTTTCTTTCATCTTCATTCCGGGCCCTACCGCGCACAAATCCACTCCGAAGGCGCTTATCTGGCGACGTAAACTGTGGGAATGGAACACGGCATGGTTGGGGCTCGGGCTCAGTCTGGCGTCAGCATTCATGATCACAGAAGGATTGAAAGACCTAGCAGGCAAACCACGACCTCACGCCATTACGGTTTGTCGACCAGATGTGAGCGCCAATAGTATAACCCTCAACAGAGTTGGAGGATTGGGTATTGGTTTCACTACCTCGGGCGCTACACCAATCATCGTTTCCACCAGTATCTGTCAGGAAACAGATCCGCATGTTTTGCGGGATGCTTTCGCGAGTTGGCCGTCAGGACATTCCTCGTTCAGTTTTGCCGGACTGTTGTACCTTTCGCTATTTCTGTGCGCCAAGTTTGCGGTTTACATACCACTGGTGACTTCGAGCGGTCAGAAACCCGATGCGCTGAACACCTACGACTTTGACGATTCACTCCGACGAGTAATGGGCAAGGATAGTGCACGTTCCTCTCTTCCACCACGCAATTCAACAGCTGCCCCACCAATCTATCTCCTGTTGCTGGCTGTGTTCCTGCCGATTGGGACAGCACTATTCATCTGTGTGTCTCGATGGTTCGATTTCCACCACCACGGTATAGATATACTGTCTGGCGCAATAATCGGCACAATCACAGCATGGTCCTCATTCAGATTTTACCACATGCCAGTTCGAAGCGGAAATGGGTGGTCCTGGGGTTCGCGGTCTCGTGGCCGTGCCTTCTGGGTTGGTGTTGGTAGAGATGGATATGTGGGCGATGAGGGTTGGGCCGCCGCCAACGTAGCGAGAGAACGAGATCTTGAGTCAGCTGGCGACAAAGACAGAAACGTGTTGAGTGCGGGTATTGAAG
>Ga0068631_100378_pt1 | contig 17533 bp, 13 predicted proteins | sample InSIn5gowninarea_2_FD_77434 | JGI IMG/M metagenome (GOLD analysis project Ga0068631, IMG submission 77434) | Clean room microbial communities from NASA Spacecraft Assembly Facility at Jet Propulsion Laboratory, Pasadena, California, USA -... ...
ATATATCTTTTTGATATAGCCATACCTTGAAAACTATGTAGCTTATATCAACATATATGCCAGATCATCAAGAATTACTAACTTGCAAGACATACATCATGATAAAATATAATTAGCCAGAACTTGGACTCTTTCATTCTTTTGAATACTAAGTGACATGATGGGATATGATAAAATGATAATGGGCCTATGAAGTTTATGAGGTGGAATATGATGGGCAAGGAATATGACATCCTTGGTCATCTCATTCAAATGTATAGACTTCTCAACTTTGCATTTGAATAAATACACATGTTATACAATAATTTTTATGTTTTAGTTTTATTAAGTTACATTAATTAAGAATCAAGCATAAAAGTGTTGAATATGCAAGATATTTGTTTGTTGATACAACAACTCATCCTTTAGAGTAGGTAAATGATATGCTTTATATATGATCATGATATAATTAAGGAAAAATATCAAAAATACTCCTATGATTTCATATAATATAAAAAATATGCCTTTTTTTTTTTTCAATTAATAGATGAAAAGAAGAAAATGAGTCGAAATCAATAATATAGTTTTTCTATCCAATAAACCAACCTTTATATGAGGTTGACATGTAGAATGGGAGAAAAATTACACATAAAAAATAGAAGGTACCCTTCGTTTAAGTGATGTTAGGAGATACCCTTCATAAGAGGGATGACCCAAATGAAAGCTTACCTTATTAGTTAGCTTTCATACAACAAGCAATCTCATCAAATAAAGCTTTCCATATTTATCATCTTTCATATTTATATTTTTTAACACAATTAACTTGTTTCATAATCATAGCCCTATCATTTGTCTATCATAGTCCATGGTGAAAGTCTACAACAAGGTTAATAAAAGTTGCTACCGTTTTTATGAATAGGTTGTTATCTTTGAAAAGTTAAGATATTAAGTCTAGCTGCATCAACTTTCATACATGTCATATCCAAGTCATTTCATCATAACCTAAGTCGATTAAAACCTAGTCCTTGATCATCAAGTTTGTGTATTTTCTATCCAAACAATGTCATGTGTATACTACAAACATGCTACAATACACAAATAAATAAATAAAAATATCATGTAATCTTATTCGAAGTGTGTACATAGAAAAATGTTTATGCATTGCTGATTACACTCACTTTTCAAATATATCTAAATGGTCTAACCTTGATGAAAATAAAATCGGAAAAACGCTTTAAACTATCAAATCTAGAAAATGATTATCCTCCATATACCTTCATGGATGGCAAATTATTAATGGAAGTAAATTCTTTAACCAAATTCATTTTTAGTAGTCAAAGAGAAAGTCACTTTTCAAGATAGTACCCTCATATTGAACACCAATAAGATGCCTCTTGTTCAAATCTAGGTAATACAAATTTTTCAAGATAGTACCCTCATATTGGACGCCAATAAGATGCCACTTGTTATTCAAATCTAAGGCCCCTCGTATATAATTATATTCAACAAACAAAACACCCTCCAACCAAATGGCCGAAACAAAAAAACAAAGTGCCAAACAAACCAATGAACGTACAACATTAATTTTATGAAATGCTATCATGCATGATCTGAATACTATTTTTAATATAACTAGATAAACCTATAAATTTTTTGATGCCCATTGATGCTAACATGTTACAAATCGTTTTATCCATCCATCTAGTATGTTGTCTATATTCATTTGATAACAACATTTCATGTGGGTAAATCTTTTTCTATGAAGTAAGACTTGCGTCATCAATAAATATTTCAATCATTCGCTCTCGTTTATTACAAACAAACAATTCAGCAAGTGCGTGGACGGAGGTCATTACCGTGGTTAGACAGAACTCCCTTGGACGTGTCCTTTTCCATAGTAATATTAATCAGTGGATTGCCTGTCATTCTCTTGTTTTCAGAAGTTGTTGGTGATTTGAATACTGTTCTTGTGATCTCATGAAATAATTATTGGGACCATTTTCATCATGTCAAGCATCTATAGCTTAGAAATAATTCTTGGGACCATTTTCTTTATGCCAAGCATCTATAGCTTAGAAACGATATAGCCTAGTCCAACTATTGAACTATCGAAACTTATTTAATATCAAGACAAGGACATTTGTTCTGCGTGTGATACACTCTGCCTCGCCATTAACGTTTAAGGTATATATCATGCAGGGCTAGGATACTGAAGAATTTGTCCAAATTGTTAATGTGTGTGACAAGTACTAGGCGTGCACCTTTCATGGTCTCATCACCTTATGGAAGACACCTATGTTTTCTTCTTATTCGATTTTATTCCCATCCATTATTAACCATAAGCAGTCTCTACTATTAAAGAGAGCAATCTGCCCTTCATGAAACAGGGAGGCTAATCACGATGGAAATATACAAAGTTTTCCTTAATCTCCAGGACAGTTCTCCATTATTTGTTATTCTATACTCTTCTCTAATTGCCTGTTTACTGTTTGTGCTTGTGATCAAGACTGTCAAGACCGAAAAGGGCAAAAATCTTCCTCCAGGAAATCTTGGGCTGCCAGTTATCGGTGAGACATTTTCATTTCTGAAAGCATTTAAGTATCACAAAGGCACAGAGTGGATAAGTGAAAAAGTTGCAAAATACGGTCCGGTGTTCAAAACATCTTTAATGGGCTGCCCCACGGTGATGCTCACCGGCCCAGCAGGCAACCGTTTTCTCTTTCAAAATGATGGCGACTCAATAACTAACATGCAGAACAAATCCCTCACAAGGATTATTGGGGAAAATAACATTCTAGAGCTTTCTGGAGCAGAACACAAACGAATAAGGGGTGCTCTCATGCAGTTCCTGAGGCCTGAAGCCCTGCAAAAATTCGTGGGTAGAATGGATTGCCATGTCCGAGAACATTTGGTTCATTGTTGGGAAGGAAAGGAGACTGTTATAGTGGTACCCTTAACGAAAGAGGTCACTTTCCAAATAGCCTGTGATTTGCTTTTTGGTTTAAAGGACAAAGAAGAGGTGAAAACTATGCTCAATGATTTTATTGAGCTTGTGAAGGGCTGTTGGTCTCTTCCCTTGAATTTGCCCGGAACTTCTTTCCACAGAGGATTAAAGGCTGGCTCTCGCATACGCAGGCGTTTGAGATCCTACTTGGAGACAAGGAAAAGGGAACTGCAACAAGGAACCGCATCTCCTCGCCAAGATTTGTTATCAAGTATGCTAAGTATGAGGGATGAAAATAACAAGGGTCTCACAGACGAGGAGATTTATGATAACATGTTACTAGTCATGGCAGCTGGTCATGATACGACGGCCAGTCTCTTCGCGAATATGGTGAGACTGTTGGCTCTCTATCCAAATATCCATGAAAACATTTACAAAGGTATTATTTCAAATCTATACTGACGTTCTCGAGGCTTTTGATATGTGAGCTTCAGTGCAATTAGTTTCTTGTTTTAATTTAATATGCTGATGGATTTGGTATTCTCGACCCAGAACAAATAGAGATAGCAAGAGGTAAAAACCCAAATGAATCGCTGAGATGGGAAGATATTCAGAAAATGAAGTATACATGGAAGGCAGCCCAAGATGCAGCACGTTTGTTCCCATCTGTTTTTGGCGCATTCCGGAAGACAATGAAAGATGTCGAATTTGGAGGTTACACAATTCCTAAAGGATGGCAGGTATAATGATGTAGTTGTTATATTTTTATTTATCTGCTCTTTTGCTGAAATCAATATGTGCATTCTTCTTATAAACAGTTCTTCTGGAACACCGGAGTTACACATATGAACGAGGAGATTTTCAAGGAGCCGAAGAAGTTTGATCCATCTCATTTTGATGGACCAATTCCACCTTATAATTTTGTAGCGTTTGGAGGAGGACATCGTATGTGTCCAGGCTACGAGTTTAGTAAGATGGAGACTTTAATATATATGCATTACGTAGTATGCAACTACAAGTGGTCCATGGTGTATCCAGATGAAAGTATAATATGGAATCCATCCCCAAACCCTGCCATGGGATTGCCAATCAAAGTTCAATCGATTGGGAAGTAGAGAAACGATAGTTAAGCATATGTATGTGGGTGCAGTGTGTGGCTTGCTACTGTGTATGGCAACTTACGCTTATGTTTTGGATTGGAGCGTTATCATTGTAATCAAGTTTGATGATGTGCTTCTTAATGTGTTTCTTCGTCTTAAATGTTCGTGTATTTAAAATTGTTCAACTTATAGCTTTTACAAGTTTAATGTATTTGATGAATGTGCATATTCTTAAGCCCGTGTTTTTGATGAATGTGCATAATCTAGTTAAAGGAATATTTTTATTATTTTTATACAATTTATTACTTTTTATAATTTATGTTAAATATCATAATTAATAGGATGATTGCTTAGGATTAAAAGATAAAAAATTCACTATTTGGATTTATTGCAACAATAAAGTATAATAATAACAATTGAATAAAATAATAATAATAATATAATGTTTTTGGATAAGGAAAAATTAACTTCAGTTTTTCAATTGTATGCAAGGAAGAGTTAAAAGAGGTATATCATAAAGAATTCTAAGAAGATAATATGCTTAAGAGCTTATAGAATATATAGCTATTTGTTCTTTATTCTTGTTATCAATAGCTTTAATGTGTGTCTTTAACTCTTCTTTTAAGTATTTGACACACATGAATTGTTCGTTTATTTTTTTATCTACAGGTCATAAAAGTTATAACATGGTGATATGAATTAAATAAAATCATCACAATGTTCCTTGAAATATTGTATCATTTATATATAACTTTGATCATTTTGAAATAACAAAGGGAGATAATTATAAGTTTCACATATACCATCATGGTGTTCTCAAAAGGTCTTTATATATCATTATAAAATGTAGGTGACTCAACCATATCAAATCAATTTTATTAACTTATTTCCAATTTGATTATTTAGATAATGAAATCAAAATTTGACCACTCACCAAGAATTATTTTAAACAAGGAAAATACCCTAAAATTCATCTCCTATTGTGGGTGGCCCTTTTATGTGTTTGTATGTGTGTATTTAAAAGCCTAATTAAATTTTATCAAGGAAGACAAATCAAGAATCAAATATCAAAGTGGATTCAAATAAGCATAATTGAATAGATACCAACTCTCTCACTCTTCATATGTTTACCTTGTACACATATACCTTACTTTATATGCCTAAATACCTTATTATTAACATAGTATATTATGATAATTAACTAAGTTTTGTTAATCAATTTTCATATATTATATTTTAAGGAACTTTATTTTTTCTAAAACTTTTTCAATTTATAGGTTAGTTTGAGTTGCTTAAAGAATCATCATTATGAAGAAATTGACTTCTATAAATACATTTTAAAGGATTTATTTATTTATTGATTTTGAAATAATAAATTTGTATTAATAAGGATCTCAAGAAACCCACAAATACCCTTACATTATGAAAAATATATACAATACATAGTATAACAAAATATTTCTTATATTGATGGGCTTGTATTATTCACAACATATCTAAAAACTAGACAAAAAGGGTAATATTGATTCAAATTACTGCTTAGTCGATAAAAAGATAGTAAAATTGATTCACAATGGTATTAAAATTGATAAACTCCTAATGCTTTTTATGTTAGGATTTTTTTAACTATTTATAGGTATAGGAGGAGGAAGATCTTATTTAGGACTTGTTATTCCTTTATTGTTTTTGGCATATTAGACCTACATATTCAACTCTTTAATTTGATACATCTTTAAAATTGTAGTTGCTCACCTAGTTCTAGATGTAATTGAGTTCTCAAATTGAATATCTATATTCCTTTCAAAGTTTTCAAGGGTAGAGTGAGTTATGGTTTCCTCTTAAGAATGGGTTTTTATCATGTACATTGAGGTATAATTTTACTTTTGGTTTAGAAGTTTTATATAGATATTAAGCTATTAGAATATTATCTTCAACATCAAACATGTTTAGAATCGAGATTAATGTTCTATAAAAGTATTATATCATGTTCTAAGTTCAATGCATTCTCATTAATCATGATTATATCTAAAAATATCTTGATATTATAAAGATGATATTCTATTTCTATTATTAGCCTTCACTCCCTTCTATATCTTTGTAGGTATAAAAAGAGGAAACCATGTTGATATTACTTATAAGATCTCTCTAATAGGTGATTGTATATACATCATACTATACTAATGGTGTCTCATGACACCACCTATATAAGAATTTGTTATGCTTTGATCTCATGTTATATGATATCATCTTTATTATTCCTAATACTGGTAGATGAAGGGAATGTGTGGATTGGAGGATTGCAAGTACGACATGGAAACCATTCTGCTTTGACATTTAGAGCTACAAATATGATAAATATCAAGTATATATTCAAGTCATTGAATATACTTAATGCTTCATCTCATATTTGATATAATGCTCCTCACACATAGCTACATCTTAAGGATTTCTTCTATAGCAGGTGCATGCTTTCATGGTATTGATCAAGTAGCATTGATAAGTATCTTTCACGTCCATATTAGTAGCTCTATATTTACAATATTTCTTTATTGTAAACCATTATTTATATAATACATTAGTAGTATCATCATAGGTTGCTATTGGTTTCCTTTAATAGTCTTATTCCAAAATAAATGTTTGAAAATCATAAAATGGTAAAGAAGCAACAATGCACCTTACATATTCCACCAACACATAGCATCAAAGAAACAATCAAAATAAATATAGGAAAAAGGTAGTAGGAAAATGTTATGTTTGTGGATCTCTAATAGTATTTTATTACTATTTTAAATAAGGTGTATTAGGCTTGGTAAATGCATATGCATTTATACCTATCTCGAATGGAAAATATAAATAGTGACAAGGTTATGCTATAGAAGAATACCTTCCTTGAAGAAATATTGAAGTGCATAAATAGGTAGCAAAGTCCATGCGGGGTGGAAGCTCTATCTCTGAGAAATGTAATAAGTCTAGTGTTATTATCATTAAAGATTGCATCTGTGACTTTGGATTTAATCAGTCAAGTTCTTTTAATCATCAATTTTTTAAATTCTCTCTGTTATTTTATAAATAATATTTGTACTGATATTTTATATGGTTTGAAAGGTACTTTATTTTGACTCAAACTCAACATTCAATGGACCTACCACTTTTCTATCTGTAAGTATCTTAAAAATGAAACTATTGGCTAATTGAATTATCCAAAGGTAATTATAGTTGTGAAGGTTTTTACGTATATATGAGAATGCAAAAAATTCATAGAATGTAAAAGGAAGAAATAAAATAATAATTTTTTTGTATAGTTGAATGTAATGAAGATATAATTTGTATTAATAAGAATAGTTTACAGGGATCATTTTAGCCACAAATATTTGCTAATAAGTGAATTTTAGATTTTCCTAAAATTGAAATTGACAAATTTTTTGAGTTACAATAATACCCTTATCGCCAATTCAAATCAATATTTTAAACAAAATTTTTAGTTTTTCATCGATATTTAGAAATAATAAATAGCTGACTTTGTCTTGAAATTATAAATTATTATTTATATTTTGACTAAATCATCTAATATAAATACATTAATATAAATTTGATACCTCCCGATAGCATCCTACTGCTGGGAGCATCTTGCTACCTCTTGGTAGAATCCTACTACCTCTCAGTAGTAGACTACCATCGCTCAATAGCAAATTGCTACCAACCAACCAATAGCAAAATGCTACCACCTGGTAGCAACCACTTTATAATAGATTGCCATCACCTAGCAGCAAACTATCACCACCCAGTAGTAGACTTCTACCACCTGATAGCAGTAATAGATTATTACCACTTGATAGCAAACTGCTACCACTTGATAGCAAACTGCTACCACTTGATAGTAGCCTCTTGATAGTAGACTGCTACCACCCAGTAGTAGACTACTACCACTCGGTAGCAGCCTACTGATAGCAGACTGCTACCACTTGGTAGAAACCATAGACTGCTACAACTCGATAGCATCCTCCCAGTAGCAAACTGCTACCATGTGGTAGCAACCACCCGGTAGTAGCCACTTGATAGCAAACTGCTACCACCTAGTAGCAAATTGCTATCGCCTAGTAGAAGACTGTTGCCTCTTGGTAGAAGGATACTACGAAACTCTTTAATTTCACCAATAATATATATATATATATATATATATATATATATATATGAATTTTATTTTAGCTTCAAATTTGCCTTTGTAATTTTTACAAATTTTCTTAAAATTGCCTTACGTACAAATCCAATTTGCCAAAACGTTTCCATGTTACTTTTGAGGAAGGGTTCTTAAAATGATCCTTGATAGTTTACAATCCTTTTAACAAATGGTGACTTATATGATTACAATATCAAATCATATACAAAGCTCCCTATATTACTCTTCATCTTTATTGTATTCCTTCTTCTTCTGTATCTAACTGTGAACCTTTATCTATCATTTTTTATCTCTTAAAAATACCTTCCTTTAAGCCAACAGTTGTAATGATTCATCTTCAAGGTGGTGAATCTTCCTAACTATATGTTTATCTATTGATTAGTGGAGAACTCAAAAGTACATTATTAGTCATTTATCACCATAGCATATAGTATTTTGTTAGTCACCCTTGACCTTATTTGGAATTTTCTTCATCTAAAATATAGGTTTTAAAATGAATGTGAATAATCATGGAAAACCCTTTTAACATTAGAGAGTTTCCTAAGGAAGATAAAATGATAATCTAGGAGGGCTTGTGTCCCTTATCTAAGATATGCTATGAGGTAAGAACTTACCTATAGTGTTAAAAAAATATTGAGTAATATACAGAAGGTGGTAATATGAATCCTCGACTTTTGGATGGCCTTAATGCAAGCATTGTAATGATTGAGACTACAACTTTGAAAATGTTACTTATAAATCTTATCTCAAATTTTGAGTTAGTGCATTTTAAACTTAATTTAGCTCCCTTGGCATCATAGTCTATCTAAAAATATATAACCAATGGGGAAAGAAGGTAGGAATGCCTCCCCGTTGGGTGGTTGTTTAGGTATTGTAACTCATAATAAAATTATACCATATGATACTAAAGAATGGGATTTAAAGGGCATACATGAAGGTATTGGGATACTTTTGATAACTCTTATTTAAGATATGCATTGAAATGACAGTTGAAATGAGAAAGTTATGTATCAAGTGGTTTAGGAAGATTCAACTTATATGGATGATGTTTAACCACCATTTAGTTTTAGTAAGTGTATCAATAGGTTGAGGAACCATATTTTATATTCTCCTCATATGTAAAAGAAAGTTGGGGGTAAGAAAGAAAGGATATATTTAGAAAGAAACATGATTTCAAATGGTAAGGAAGGGAAATTAAATTTATAATACAGAAGAAAATGGAGGAATGGTAAAAGTGGATAGCATGAAAGATAAACTCCATAGAGGTTGCATAGCTAAAAAGGTAAGAAAAGGAAACATTTATTTGCTAAAAAAAATAACAATATTATATTATTTGAAAATAAATATGATATGGTTTGATAACTAAGATGATTTGAAACCCCAAATGATTTGCATTCCTTTCAATAGATATTAAGTAACCTATACGTACTACAAATTTAATCTATAATAAATAAAATAAAGATATATGTATTTCATTTGATAATCAAATGATGATCCTAATATAAATATAGATCAGTGATTCTTCCAAAAATCCTCATCATTTCTTCCAATGATTAGAAGGAATGAGAAGAAAAAGATGAAGAAGAAGTTGAAATGGTGAAATGGAAAATAAAACCATCAATAATATTCACAATCGTGAAGAAAATTATGTAAGAAGGTTTAAAGAAATTCCAAAAGATGGAGTACCTAAAGCATAAGGTGTGAAAAGAATTATAAAAAATAAAAAAAAATATTAAAATCTATGGTAAATCAAAACACACCTAGATCAATTAAAATGAAGTAACCATTGAGGTCATGGTGATGGTAAGAACTTCTCTCTATAAGCAAGTGAAAACTGTAGTAACTCATAGATGCATATATCTTACAACAATAAAAAAATGTTATCATTCAACAGTATATATATGTAAACATAATGATAGAAAAACTTTGATGAATAACCTTAAACCAAATTACTAATTTATGTAATAAATGTCTCATGTTGAAGATCTTATCTTCATCACTTGACCATTTCTAACAATTTTAAAGTCTAACACCTTAAAAAAAGATATATATTTTTTTACCAATTAAAATTAATTAATGATTAACTCAAAATATAGATTTACTTTCTAAAAGCTGATTAGATGATATAAAGTACAAAGATAATATAGAATGTAATCACTCATCACAAAGATCTCATAACTAAGAATCGTGAGTATTGTGTAAAGGTACCAAATTAATTACATTTTTTTATAAAGAAATAAAATTTTCATTGCTTTTAAGGCCACTATTTTCTATCAACTTTGAGTTTAGGCCAGGCAACTCAGAGAAGGATGAGTTTCACCTCGGAGACCAAGAAGGCGAGAATATTGCTAATATTGCTGTCCTCAAGTAACGCACACCTTGTATCCACTGAAATCAACAATTCGCAAAACAAGAGAGTTTCTCTGCTAGCGTTTTATTACTATTTTAAGTGAGGTAATGAAATGATAATCCTAATTAACAAAGTAACTAAATATAGCTACGTACAGGTAATGAAATGACAATTCTAATTAAAATATAGATCAATCATATACCTAAAATCATAATCATCTGTAAGGCATCTAAGAATATGATTTTCTCCTTGCCACGAAGAGCCAAATATGGACGGAGAAGTTAAGAGGGATAAGAGTTAGGATAAAAAAACTCAAAATTGTTTTTTTTTTTTAAAACGAAATACTAAGCCTCACATGCTCCCATAACCTAACTCATAACAATGAGCTTAACTTTATCATAAGCATATTAAATTATGTTCAAGTCTCCTCTTACAATGGTGGTGTTGGGAAAAGATATAGAGCAGTCCATCAGAAAAGGTCACTTCTGAAGCATCAATGTACACATTGATGACCTCAAGGTGTTGTCTTATTATAATCTTTGAAAGAATCGAAAGAACATGAGAGGTTAGGTCCATTCCCTAGTCACAAAATGAGAGATATATAATTATATAAAATGCACTCTTTTTTATGAGAGGTGGAGTAATAGTAGCCTTCGATGAATGAACAAGTAATGTATAAAATGAAGTTTGAAACCTTAATTTTATATAGGTAAAGAATCTTAATTGAAGTAAATTTTTATGAAATATTTAAAAGAATATAATGAATTGAGTATTTCAAACCTTTAACTTTATATAGGTAGAAAATGTTAATTAAACTAAATTTTGATAAGATATGTAAGAAAGTGTAACAAATTAAGTACTTTATTTATGCCATGTATATTGTAAGATAGATACTTCATGATGAATGTCAAGGATTGTAATCCATTCTACTTCTTTAGTATTGTTAAAGTTCATGAAAATTTTTAAGTATTTGAAATAAAATATTTATGATCATTATGTTTGAAATTGAGTTTCTCTTTTTTTTTTTTTTTATTAAAGCTCTTAAATAGTGCTTATAGGACTTCAAATGCAATAAGCCACCCTTTTGGGTAACTTTCTTGTAGGTGCAAAGGAAGAGGATGGAAAGGAAGCTAAAGAGCATACATTAGTAGATGGTAAGGTGATAATTGAATTTTCAGTATGTGTTAATGAGGAGCTTTGGTTGATAGTTGGAGAAGTGGAACTAGGACTGACAAGGTATGACAAAGGGTAAAAGCGAGGCAATATTGTGATAAGATGAGGCTAATGTTTAAGTAAACGCCTTTTGAGGATTCAAAGATGACCTTTTTTTCACTTATCATTATAATTCATTTTATACACCCACAAACATGTATTGTTAATGCAAGTGTAGGAGTAGTTGGAAAGGGTGACTTGACATTAAAGCATGGTTCCTTGAGAGGATAATGTTTATTGTTACAAGCCATTTATTGGTATATATAGTAAGTGTTTGAGAGATTTATACAAATCACCATTTGTCAGAAATAAGTGTCTTGAATTAGTAAGTTAATAAATTCTTTGAGATCCTTAAAGGGATCAATCTCTACAAGTAAATCCTTATGGCATCAAAATGCATACATTTTTAATTATTCCATGCTAATGAATTTTCTCATAAGGATGATAAGTTGGTGCAAAAAATGCCATAATGGAAAAGGTACTAGACTCACCTAAGTACTCTAAAAGAGACATATGGAAGCATAGTGAATTTATAGTGCTAGGTTTGGAGGATCGAAATTGTTTTTTTTAAAATATACCAAGGACCTCTAGTCAAGACAACCATAGCATGTTGAGGATCAATAAAATAAAATTTGAAAAAGTCAGTGAAGTTTTGTAAGTGTTGCATTTTGATGATACGGGGATGCCATGAACTTGGTAACTTTTGATAGAGAAGAGTGTTGTTGGATATGTGCTCCAAGAAATACTCAATAAATTTTTTTTACTTGTTCAACCTATTTCCATACATTATAAAAATCTTAAATAGGATGCACAATATCATGATGAAAACATTACCATGTGATACATATTCGACTCAAACTTTTACATATACTTGTTGGGCACCATGGCACTTTTCTACATCAATTTTACCAAGAGATAAACTTTCTAAATTGAAAATAGAATAAGAGAAAATACCAATATTTGCCAAGACATAAAATTTCTACAAAAGATGAAGCCATTAGTAAGGAGAAAAAACCACCAATGTTGGAGTATATGCAGAGTGAGAAAAACAAATTACAGAAATAAAAATCACAAACAATTATTGGAGAAGGATGATATGTGAGAAATAAAATGAAATGAAATATTATTTATGTAATGCATCCAAACCTTAGGAGAGCTCAGTTTGTCCATCCATCTACCATGTTATCAATTTTCAATTCATAAAAAAATTTACAGGTTCGATCAATCTCTCTCTACGAAGTAACGCGTACATCATCACTATAGTGGTCCTCTGTCATTCATTTCTGTTTATTACTAAGAATTCAGCAAGTGCGAGGACGCAAGTCATTATCGTGGATAAACAGAAACTATATTTATGGGTGGATTGTCTGTATTCTCAAGGTAGTCTTTTTCTCTTGCTTTCAGAAAACGCTGGTGAATTGGATACCGCTGTGGTGATCTTATTAAATAATTCTTGGAAACATTTTCCTTTTTCTTGTCTATGAAAATAATGTTCAGCATCTACAGTTTAGAAAACAGTTAAATTATAATAGTATCTACTGGACACCAATTAATTGGTGGACCACTATAATAGCGTGCCTTCACAAATCAATTCCTTTATTATCAGGTCAATTCCTTTACTATATCCCAAACTACCTGTACATCAAGTAAATTCCTTTACCATATCACCACACAAATAGAATCAAATTAGGGCAGAAAACTCAGATTTTTTCCAAAATTCTAACAGTATGTGACAAGTACTAGGTACATGCACCATTCATGGTTTCATCACTTTATGGAGCATACCTATGTTTTCTTGTTATTCGTTTTTATTCTCATCCATCGTTGAGCATAAGCAATCTCTAGTATTAAAGAAAGCAAATCACCCTTCATGAAATCGTGGAGCTAAGCATGATGGAGCTTGTAATATACAAAGTTTTCCTGAATCCCCAGTACACTTCTCCATTATATCTTGTTCTATATTCTTCTCTAATTGCTTCTTTACTGCTTGTGCTTATAACCAACACTGTCAAGACCGGAAAAGGGAAAAATCTTCCTCCTGGTAGGCTTGGCCTGCCAATTATCGGCGAGACATTTTCATTTCTGAAAGCATACAAATATCACAAAGGAACTGAGTGGATAAGCGAAAGAGTTGCAAAATATGGTCCAGTGTTCAAAACATCTTTAATGAGCTGCCCCACAGTGGTGGTCACTGGTGCTGCAGGCAACCGCTTTCTTTTGGAAAATGACTGCAACTCCGTAATCAACAAGCAGGTAATGTCCCTGGCAAAGATTGTTGGGGAAAACAACCTTCTAGAGCTTGCAGGAGAAGAACACAAGCGGATAAGAGGTGCTCTCATGCAGTTCTTGAAGCCTGAAGCCTTGCAAAAATTCGTGGGCAGAATGGATTCCCTTGTCCGACAACATTTGGTTGATTGTTGGGAAGGAAAGGAGACTGTCACAGTGATACCCTTGGCGAAAGAGATCACTTTCCAAGTATCCTGTGATTGGCTTTTCGGTTTAAATGGCAAAGAAGAGATGAAGAAAGTTCTGAGAGACTTTATTGAGCTTCTGCATGGTGTTTGGTCTCTTCCCTTGAATTTACCGGGCACTTCTTTTCGCGGAGGATTGAAGGCTAACTCTCGCATACGCAGGCGTTTGACATCGTACTGTGAAGTGAGGAGAAGGGAACTGCAACAGGGTATTGCATCTCCTGGCCAAGATTTGATGTCATGTATGCTAAGTATGAGGGATGAAAATAATAAAGGTCTCACAGAGGGAGAGATCTTAGATAACTTGTTAGTAAGCATGCTAGCTGGTGATGAAACTACATCAATTCTCCTTGTGAATATGGTGAGAATGTTGGCTCTCCATCCGAATATCCGTGAAAATATTTACAAAGGTATCATTTCCAATCCATACTGATGTTCTTTAGGGTTGTATGGGAGTCTTATTACATTTACTTTCTTGTTTACTTTAATTTGTTGATGGATATGGGATTCTGGATGCAGAGCAAATGGAGATAGTAGCAGGAAAATAACCAAATGAAACGCTGAGATGGGAAGATATTCAGAAGATGAAGTATACATGGAAGGCAGCCCAAGAAACCTTGCGTTTGGTCCCATCAGCGTTTGGTTCATTTCGAAAGACAATCAGAGATATTGAATATGGAGGTTATACAATTCCCAAAGGATGGCAGGTAATGAGTTTTTGGGATTATATATTTATTTCTTTGCTTTTTTTGCTTAGTCAAATCTGTACATTCTTCTTATAAACAGCATTTTTGGACCACTGGACTTACACACATGAACGAGGAGATTTTCAAGGAGCCGAACAAGTTTGATCCATCTCGATTCGACAGACCAATTCCACCATATAATTTCGTACCGTTTGGAGGAGGACGGCGTGTGTGTCCAGGGTACGAATTTACTAAGTTGGAGACATTGATATATATGCATCACGTAGTATGCAATTATAAGTGGTGTGTGGTGGATCCAGATGAAAGTTTCATATGTACTCCTGCGCCCACCCCTGTCATGGGATTGCCAATCAAGCTTCAGTCAGTGAAGTAGGGAAACGATAGTCAGGCATACGTATGCCTGCATGGGCAAGTGGAATGGCTGGTTTCTGTTTTCGTTGTTTTATGGCAAATGTTTTATATTATGGCTTGGGCCAGCCAGAATAAATAGAGTTTAAAATTTTAATGTATTTGATGAATGTGTAGGATATAAAATTGTGTTTTTTTTTGGTTTTTTTTTTTTTAAATAAATTGTTTGCATAAGATAATGTTTTTAATTATTAAAATATAAATTTGATATCTTAATTTATAGAATGATTTGTTTTAGATAATAAGATACTTTTTGTTGCTTACACAAAGATAATAATATGGATTTTTTCATGGATAAAAATGTTGGGTTTTATTATTTTCAAATAAAAATTTAACAATCTTATTATATTTTGGGAAAAGAAAAATAGTAATAAATGCAAATCACAGGAGAAGCAACAAGTTTAACAAAGTTTACTCAATATGAGCTACATCCTCGGAGAAAGCCTTCAGTCCTTTGTTATTCTTTTATACAAGCCACCAAGAGATACACCAAAATCATAACCTGCTATAACACTCTCTTTGGTAAAAGAAACCTCACTACAACATGATCTCTCTTTTACACAACTCCCATGTCTATTTTACAAAACAAAAAATCCCATGTCTATTTTCTACCAGATACCACTAATGTGATCTCCAAAATAGACTACCAAATCAATTGTCTAAATGGTACACAAAAACTAGCTATATATTCTATTGCAAAATAGGCCTTTAAATAGGAAACACCAAATGCAAACTTGGGCGGAAACCAAGCAACAGTAAATCATGGGAAAAGCATTTTTCCTCCAAATATCATATAATAAAAATTCAATGAATGAAGATTGTATGAGGATTGCCTAAGATTTTATTTGATATGTTCATTAAATGTGGATCTTGTGAGATCGAATGAGGTTTTATGCTTGAGATTTATATTATATTGTTAATTAAATATGGATGGTTTCACAAAGAAAATGGTTGGTGTCTATTGGTTTTGTAGTGAATATTATGGATATCTATAGTTTCAGTGTCCATACTAAAGAATCTCCCATTTGGAGACTGATACACTGCACCATTGCATAGTAAGGTATTGAAAGCTTCTCATCTTAGAGACCGATTCACAACAAGATAACTATTGTTGCATCCATTGAAAAATATCTTCAAACAAAAATAAGAATATTACCTCCTCCATATTGTTGTAACCATGCTTTGAACCATCACTAGTGTCATCCACGTACTTTGCCTGTGATAAAAAAGCAACACACACTCTACCTATCATAAAATCATGATACTTGATCAACCATGCATGATGAATATTATACCATCACCATTCCTAACAAACTCCACATACTATGTTTACCCATATAACATGCACATATACACAATATGGCTTAGTACAACTACATCATGTGATCCATCTCATAATCATGCAACATGATCAATGCAATGTCCACTTCTGTGGGGATGTTTGTTTCTTGTTCCCACTTCTTTTTCAATCTCAAAGGTAAGTATTAAATCTTCTTGTAAAATTACCCCTATTACATTGGCTTCTGGTTCTCCTCTATTTTCATTTTGAAGCCAACATTTTTTCTTCACACACCCCTTCTTATTATAATGCCAACACTCCATCATTCTCTAAGAATTGTGTCCACCTTGCACTTCATGCTTCCCACAACTCATTTCTCTTATCTTATACTTTCCTTTGGTAATCAAAGTTACACTAGATGATGATTCCTCCATGCTCTTACATCATATTTCATCAATAAGGACTCCACTTACCGCACAATCAAAATAAAGAATACCATAAAAGTGTTGCTAATAACCATTACAAAACTCTCATAACTTTTAGGTAATAAACATAAGAATAAAATAGCTTTCATATTTCCTCCATTTTAACTTTAACCTAGGCTAATTGATTAACAATTGTATTGAAATACTTCAAATGAGTAGTTGTGGATCCACCTTCTCACATTCATAAATTATAAATTTGCTTGATTAAAAATACATTGTTTGAAGCGTAAGAGTTTCATACAAGCTTTTCAATATGTCCATTAGACCCTTTGTAGTTGTCTCTTTAGAATTGTTGAATGCTATTGAAGGTATAAGACACAATTCTTAGAGAATGATGGAGTGTTGGCATTATAATAAGAAGGGGTGTGTGAAGAAAAAATGTTGGCTTCAAAATGAAAATAGAGGAGAACCAGAAGCCAAT
>Ga0068631_100390_pt1 | contig 17349 bp, 23 predicted proteins | sample InSIn5gowninarea_2_FD_77434 | JGI IMG/M metagenome (GOLD analysis project Ga0068631, IMG submission 77434) | Clean room microbial communities from NASA Spacecraft Assembly Facility at Jet Propulsion Laboratory, Pasadena, California, USA -... ...
ACTCCCGGACGTGCAACAGACAGTGACGGCTTCGTTCAGCCCGAGATCCCAGCTACACCATCCGCGTCTGCCATTCCAGCCCCTGTCACGCCTTTTCCGAAGTCAGAAATTGTGGATGAACCTCTGATGACTCCGCGCACAGAGACAGCAGCAGATCTACCGCCGTTCCCGGAAAGCCAAACTCTCACGAGATCGTCACTGAGAGCGAGATTGAGCAAGAAGGTCAAGGGAAACAATTACCTGACACCACAAGAGATGGACGAGCTCAGTGAGACCCTTTTGTCAGTGGGGGTGATCTACCCCAGAGCTAAAATATGGTCTATATTGCAGCGGCTGCCTGGCAACCATATCGCAGTGTCGGAATATGGTATCTATGGAGTCTAGCGGACGAAGATACATCATTTGGCTGAAAATTTCAACACGGACCGAGGTGCCGCATATATATACACGATTGTCGACAGAATCATCCGTCATCCGTAGATGGTTTCTTTCCTCTTCGTCGAGACGGAAAGCTACTCCTGGCAATCTTAGTTTTCAGCCCTGTTAAAGCACGTTGTATTGTCTACTATTTTTCTGCAACGCCATCATAATTGTTCAACAGGTAGCACGTCACGTGAATACTTAGCCGAAGGTTGCCTGCAGGACGTACTTGCTTTCGAGCTTAGTCTTGCTTCTCTCCATCCACCAACCCATTTCATCTCAACCATGCCTCCCATCAACGTCAACGTCAGCGGCTCGTACACTCACTATGCGCCTGCCGAGCGTTGTGTCGTGAGCATCCGCGTGTCGAAAGAAGGCAAATCCCAATCGAGTGTGGTGGAGGCTGTCACCAAACTCTCCAACGATATAAGCGGACTCTTGGGCAGTCTGTGCCCTAAAGATCCCAGCGACCAGAGCAAAGGCGTAGATGCTACCAATCCAGCTATTCCTATTACGCATTGGAGCATGTCATCTCTGAACACCTCGAGCTGGATACCATACGTCCATGTGTCTGACAAGAACCCAGACCCCAAACAGCCGGACAGAACGTATTGCGCTTCGACTAACTTTAGCGTCAAGTTCAAGGACTTCCAGAAGATGGGCGAGCTCTGCCTCGAGCTTACTGTAAGCGCTTGCTCTTCTGCTTCGAGCTTGTGAAGTGGTCGGACACGTGCACCGCCACCGACGTATGACACCTACTTGCTGGGCTTGACTAACCTTCATGCATATTGGGCATAACGATTATTCTATAGAAATGGGACGAGGTCTCCGTATCTACTTTCGACTGGCGTCTGACCGATGTCACACAGATGAAGCTGCGAGCAACAGTCCGTCAAGGTGCCGTCAAAGATGCAATTCAGAAAGCCACAGACTACGTTTCGGTATTTTCCGCAAACCCATCTGTAACCTGGACCGGTATTGCCAAAGAGATAACAGACGACGCCAATAGTGGAAGTGGAGCCGTCTACGGTCAGCCTAAGATGATGATGTCCATGCATAGGAGCGGCGGCGGTGCGCGTGGAGAGAGCGGGGATGCCCTCAACTTCGAGCCCGAGAATGTCAGCTTGAGCGCTACCGTCAGTTGCAAGTTTGAAATGGTGCCATCGACGCAGTAGCTTGGCTGTTATCGGATGGCCCCTTCTCTTTTCTTGGTAGACATCCCGACCAGGGCAACACTGCATCCAGGGTATCATTGGTACACGGACCGAACCGTGTTAGGCAGAGCAGTAGCAAATTGTACCAAGCTTGTAGATGTATCAGTATGCCTTATAGTTGAGCCGTCTTCCGTCGTCGTCGGCCTAGGAGTGCCTCACAATCGCCTTCGCTCCGCTCAGGCTCAATACGGCACTCTTCGACCCCCGCCTCCGCCAGCGGTAGCTTCAGCAGTGCACTCACACGCCGAGGAGGAGGGGAAGATCCCGCTCTTCTTTGTCCAACCTATAGCCTAAGCTCCTGACGGCTTCTCACCTTTTCAGCTAAGAGAAGGCAACAGGTATGTTGTATATCAATGAATCTCATATTTTCAGCTAAGACAAGTCAATGCGAAGTGATTATACTGAGCCCGTCCAACACTCACCTCCGACTGCGCCTATGTTGGATGGGCGCTCTAGATTTGTGAATTGCTTCCTCAGTCAGCAGCCTTGCTTATATAGACCTTCCTGATGCCGCTTGGCTTTATTACGGATGTTGCTCTTAAGTAGACGTATAATATCTGCGATGGATAGGGTATAGTAGTTTGTGACTGCTAATGCTGAATGATAGCTTTGTGTGGGTAGTATACAATTTTACATATGATGGGACGACTTGCCTGTCTCCTGAGAGGAAAGAAGAGAGGGTTCCTAGGCGGGTCCTGAAAGTCGATGGTGGCCCGGTCTAATAAGGGCAATTCTTTTAGATTCCGTGACTTGGGTATCGTACTGAAAACTGGAGTAGACAGCGTATCGCGGCTAGTTGCGACCGCTGCTGAACATATTGCCGTGGCCGACCATGCGGGGTCGCGAAAGAATCGAAGCGTTCGTCTTACACAAGCAGCCACATGTGTTACAAGCCTGTTACATCAGATACGTCAGTGCGCATCCTCGTATTTCAAGCACATGTTGCTTATTCACCTTTTTGAGATCGGTATTGGTGAGGTCAGAGAGGACGACCTGTATAGACTCTCCTCTCGTGGCAGCCAACTCTGCTCTCAAACTGATGACAAGCATTTCCAATTCTGAAACCCTTGCTTTGAGGGGTGCAATGGTGGTCGCCTCTCTTGCACTTTCCGAAGTGGAAGAAGGCGAAATGGGTAAAGGTGGCATGGAAGAAGCCGAGAATGTCCGTGCGGATGAAGCAGAATGAGGTGGGGTAGGAAGACCAAAGACGGGGTCTGACTTTTGTTCGTGACACGAGGATCTTGCACTAGGAGAGCCACCATTGCTAAACTGTTCTGCAGCTGGAGTGTTGGGGGTATGACCGGAAGGCGGAGTAGCATTGTTGTCCGAATCAAAGAAGACGAATACGGGTGTATCAGGCGTTCGAGCTGGGCTTGCCCTCCCTGATATTGTGTCGAAACCCGGAATTCCTGCTGCACTTGATCCGCTGTTTGCTTGGAGATGCGCATTCTTGCTATTGACGGACTTTTCGAGATCAGCGAGGAAGTTAGGTGGCATGCTAGAGAGCATCATCGAGACGGGCCGCAGGCTCAAGCTTGGAGCCAATCCGTCTTGACTCTGCGCCGCCGAGAGGGCGCCAAGAAGCTGCTTCTGCTGACTAGCTGGACTTAAGTTGCGGTTGCCATTGCTAGCGAAAGCCCCTTGCAATGCAGCAAGATCCGGAGAAGGCTTAATGAGTGAGACATGTGGTGGAGGCGAAGCACTTGACGCCTGCGTAGCCTCGCTAGTCGCAGGATTGGGCTGGCTTGCAGAGCGGGGTTTCTCGCTCCCTGCTTGCGGCTTGGCGGCTGGTCCATATTGCTGTTGCTGATGAGGGAAAGGTACAGCGGAAGCGAAGTCAGTCCGCAAAGGAGTCTTGGGCAGATTCGCATTTTGATTCTCCATGTTGGGGCTTTGAGATCCTATATGCAGGATTTTATCCCTGCTGGAAGCTGGATCTGACGCTTTCCGTACACCAGGGAACCCATGCATCATTTTTGGTGATGGAAGACTATCAGTCGATGGCCGAGGTAAAGGAGGCATTTGTGGATGATCAGCAGAAGAAGAGGAACTGTCTTTATGTTTGAACATCCTCAGAAATCCACTCTTCTTGTTCTTGAGTGCTTTCGGTGGCGGGGCAGTCTGGAAGGGTGGAGGTGGTGGAGCAGAGATAGGTGCAGTTGGAATAGCAGGCAGGGCAGCGAGAGCGCGTTGTGCTGCTAAAGCTTGCTGATGTTGATGCTGTTGAAGCTGATGAATCTGCTCCGCTCGCTTCTCAGCTGCCATATTGCCGCGTTCTCTTTCTCGCTCGCGTGCATCTGCCAGCGAAATGAGCTTCATACCATTTGGACCTGTAGAGATTGTTTTTGCTCAGCACCATCTGACAACGCATCATGACCAGAAGGGTATTTAGCACTTACTTGTACCCGCTTTACTGGCGAGATCAGAAGGATCCGACAGGTTCGCAGGCAATGAGGTCTGCGAGGTTGAATGTGTCATAGTGGTATTATAGCTCTCCCCTGTACAAGTGCTAGCAGTAGTCGAGTGAGTGGAGTCCTGATGGAAAAAGGGCGGTCTCTTCCTCGGTACAGCAGGCTGTTTTCTGGCATTCATGCCATTATTACCGTTATGCATGTTACTTGATGAACCGTGAGAAGCATTGCTACCCGGTGCACTAGTGGAAAGAAGCGCAATGCAAGCACTTGCACTGCTCGTCGTTGCATGATTAGCAGTTTCAGGTGCAGAAGTAACGGTGGCAAGCTGGCTGAAGGGAACTTCTGCGGCAGATCCGGTACCATTCTTACAAGCTGGTCTATGTTGTTGATGGTTGAAAAAGGTAGGGGGTCCGTTGGAAGCAGGTGAGGAGCTTCTGGTAATCCCTGGGGTGGTTGTGGTCGTAGGTGGAGCAGAAGCAGGCACATTTGGCAAACCATCTGGCGATTTACACCGCACGATATTGGTGACTTTCATTGCGGCAGACTGCTGGTGCTGTTGCTGTAGCTGCTGTTGTGACTGCTGTTGACTGGCATATGACGAGAGAGGGAAGCCAGCAGAAGCAGGCATAGGAGGCAGCGGTATATTCGTAGCATCAAATGGTTCGTGACTGTGACTTCTTGAGAGACTATTGAATTTGCTATTACTGCCATCGTTTGTTGTGCCCCGCGAGGTACCGGACCAGGTAGAGAAAGCAGACGATGCTGTTGTAGTCCTTGATTTGGTGCTGCGCTCGCTAGATATGCTTGGTCTTGAGGTCGTAGCGCTTCCACTGCCGCCGCTGCCGCCTGTGGCTGCAGATGCTACAGCAGCCGACGCATTGGCTATCGCCAAGCCTAAACCTTTAAGCGTACCAGTGGCTGTACTACCCAGAGCATCTTTCAAGGCCGATTTGGACGCCGTAGCCGCTGTACCAGCGTTATTCAATCTCCCAGTAGATTTAGTAGCCATATGTACGGAACCAATTTCCGAGTCTATTTCACTCCATATGCTACCTCGTCCACTTGTGGCTGTAGTAGCGGCTGATTCCGAAGCTGGCACAGAAGAACTAGTTGACACTACCGAAGTACGATCTTCTGGATTTGGACTTGATCCATCTATAGACCAAGGTGCTGGACTGATATGCTTCATTTTAGGGCCGAGGAAAGATTGCATGCGTAATAGAGACGCTGTGTTTGGCCCGAGTGCAGCATCTTCATCGGCGAGATCATCTTCATCTGCCAAAGGACTCGATAGGTAGGAAAGGCTTGAATCGGTAGAGGAGCGGCGGACAAGCTGGGATTTGGCCAGTGCGCTGGCTGGAGTGACAGAGCTTTGTGTGGAGGGTGAGGAAGTAGATGCGGTTGGGTCTGCATAACGAGGTACAATTGGCATTGTAGCTGTGCGCATGGGAGAATAAGGAATTCTGGAAGTAGAGGAAATAGTGGAAGCTTCGAGTGTGGATTGCGATCTTGCAGCAGAAGGAGGTCGACGGGGAGGAGGGGAGTGCTCGATACGCGCAGAACTAGGAGGGGCTACTGATGGTGTTGTCGATTCATGGGGATAGGCATGAGCAGCTCCTACGGAACCTGAAGTATTGATAATAAGGTTGCGCGCGTTCAATACGCGTTTAGTCGGCGATACTGTGGGTGTTACCTCTTCAGGATCATTGCCGTGCCCTTCTAGTGAGCTTGGCGCAGTTATGGTGGTGGTGGTCGAGGTGGTATTAGTCGATATGCCCAAGCCGCTCGTAGTTGTAGGGGTCGTTTTCTGAACGATTGCTGCCATTCGCACGCTTGCCAAGGAAGGAGAACGCGAGTAGTCACTTTCGCTTATTGTTGGAGTAGGGAAGTCTGTTGTGTTGCTATTACTATTGATGTTACTGTTCGGAGCGGTCATATGGCCAATGTTCACGTGCCCGCCCTGGGTCGATGATCCGTCCTCGTCTTCATTCTCGTTCTCGTTATCATTCTCGTTCTCATCGTCGTAGTGGCTGCTCATGGAAGGACTCCATACTGGATTGGCAGATTCTCTAGCCATAGCTAGACGCGCTGCATCTGATATATCGAGATCCGTCCTAGCTGATAAAGTCGTAATGGTGGAATAGAAACTGTTGGTGGCGAGGTTGTGGTTGGATCGCTTGCTTCTGGCAGAGAGCAAGTCTTCGATAGAGGGCGACTGGGCGATGGTTTCTGTCATTGGAATTGCTTTGGAAGTGTAAGAGAATGGTTGCGATGGGGTGGACTGGCAGGGAATGCGAACTGAATGGTGGTGCGAGAGACGCGATCAGGCCAGGGTCTACGAGGCAAAGACTGACAGAGCACTCACTAAGGACTGTGGATGCCTGACGAGGCTGTAGGAGGATAAGTTGCTACTCTGGCCGTACTGTATCTCGTTTGTTGATGTGGCTTTCCCGTCTCGTGGGGTTCAGAATACCGCTATTACTTGGGTATGTACGGTATGTATTCTCGTCTCCGCCAACGCGCACCACGGTGTCCCAAGAGGCGCAGCTTCGTTTGAACGAGGATGGAGAGCAGGTGCAGGTCGAAGACTGCCAGAACCAGCTGGGTGAAGAATGTAAAATGAGGATGAGTGGAGGACTGTGTTGAGCTTGTATAATAAATACCGTAACCTACGAGCAGTTCCCAGACGGGTCTGAACGCGGATGCTGCTGCCGTGCTGGCCTGAAAGCTTTTGGAATGCTGACCAGACGAGCACGCCGACACGATGTCGCGAGGTGAGAATGCAGGGAGACCTGTATTCAACTGAGTAAATTAGTAAAAGAGCGTGGGGTTGAGTACCGGAAGACAGGCAGCCACTTCTGCTGCGGTAGGTTGGCTAGCAACTGCAACCATCGTTCCCATCCATCCATCCATCCATCCATCTCCTCGGCTCTTCAATTGCAAGGTTCGGTCTGGCCTGAACTTCATCGGTATGCCCGATCGCGCTACACACCACTAACTTACTGCAAGCTGAAAGTTGCAAATTGATTGAAGCAAAGGCCCATTGACTTACTGTAAAGTGTAACTTACCTAGACACCCCTCTCCTTGTTGCAATGGGACGTTGTGTTTGTGTTTCTTTGCTTCAAGAATCTCGATAGCGGTACGGCGGTACAGTATCACATGGAACACGAGCAGGCAGGCGAGTCACGTGCGTGCCCTGCATCTCAGCTCTACAAGTTCAAGACCACTGCGTCTCGTCTCGTGACGGGATGCAGGACAGCATTTCTGCATCCGTGCCAGCTCACGACTTGCAATATTGCGTGGTTGATTGCATCATCATCTGTTAAGCTAGCTAGCTTGAAGGGTATTTTGTACTGTACTACACGGCCTAAAGTGTATTCAATTCTGCATGTGACATGTGGAGAGAGAGAAAAGCAGAGGGTGAGGGGGTAATGAACACCAAAGTTTTGCTATACTTGGCATGTATTGTGATTGCTTGCACTGAAAGTGTTCTCCCTTCCCTCATACTTGCCCTCGAATCTTTCACGGTTTAGGGATATGAAGAGTCTTTGAGATCATGAGAGCCGCCCAAACCGCAAAGATGATAGAGAACCAATGCATTTCAAACATGGTCCCCTCTGTGATTCCAATCAATCCACCTGGTAATCCTCTTCCTAGACCAGCGGGTCCTTCGATTCTATCCAATTTAACACATCCAGCCATGCATGAAACCAAGAATAGCGAACTTGGAATGGGTAATCCTTCGAAATATTGTGATTTTCCTGTTGAATCTTTAGGGATTAATGCTACTGTTGCGTTGAAGCGAGCTAGGCGAGCTATGCCACAGCAGATAAAAGTGCTGAGTGCGAAGATGTCGAGCGTGGAACGACAGCCGATGGTGAATGCTAGGAAAGCGGGTGCGACTCCGAAGGAGACCTGTAGCGCGACAGAGAAGGGGAACAAGGTATGCTGGTAAGCGAAGGTGACAGCGTATGCTTGACAGGCAGTACATGGCACCCACCGAATCCGCCAAACTGTCTAGCTCCTGTCCTAGCATGCTTGTCTCGCCTCTCCACCGTGCGACCTTGCCGTCCAGGAAGTCGAAGAACATGCCTGCCAGAGGTGCCCAGAGTGCGATCCTGGTAACCGCATTGCGACCAGATAGGATATAGACAGTGATGGGCGGGAAGACGGGGGAGAGCAAAAAGGCACGCTCCAAGTTCAGGCATGACGACACAGTAGACTCAACCACATTCAATACGACAACCGCAACTCACCATAGATACGAAGGATTCTGAGTCAAGAGGTACTTTCCACAGTTGAAGACTGACAAGCTTCCGCAGACACCATTGCCGATGGTGACACAGTCTGCGAGTCGAAAGTTGCGGACGAGACTGAAATGACCTTCATCTTCTACAAATTGCCGGAGTTGGGCGCCGTCCGTCTGCGTGCGGTGTGGAAGGACAACAGAGATGGTGATGCAGGTGGATCTAATATGTCAGCATTTGCTGTTCTGTACTCCTTCATCTCTGTCTCAATGGACACCAATCTCAAACGGTGACGCCCGAGAGAGCCGTTATGCCGCAGTATTAACAGACTGACCTTGTCGGACGTGGATGTGCCAGTGTTTCGCTTCTGGGCTGCGCTGCCAGATGGCCGTGCGGTAGTAGTGCCAGCCATGCCCTGATGTGTACGCTGTTGCAAGGTGTGCTTGCTTGCTTCAAGCTCTGAATTGAGGACGAGCGCAGTTGATGCGGATGAAAGGTGGAAGCAAGGCACCCGGACGGACAAGAGGCAGCCTTCAATGACGGCTTACTCGAGGATGGCTATACAGAGGAGTAGAACACTGTGATACTAGCAGTATATAGCCGTACTATAGGGTCAGCTTCAGGCGGTACATGTAGATACTGCCTGCCTGTGAGCAGCCTCTGTGTCACCTGTGTCACAACAGCGTCGATGACAGTAACGGTCAAGTCTTTATTCAAGTGGCAAGCGGTGTAGTAATCTTGACAGCTAGTCGTGGGGACATACTACAGCAACGCCGTTCCATGTAACCTACTGCTCTATATAGCCACGGCTTACTGCTTCTCCCTCTGCTCAACAAGATTATTGACAATGCTGCATGCAAAGAAGTCCGATCAGCCTTAAGAGCAGCACAATACAAAGCAAGCGAAAGCCTCAAGCAAGTGAGGACATACAACTCACCCAGTCAGTCTCTTCTCCTGCTGTCTGATCTTCCTCCCCAAATCAACGCAATCCATCTTCAATTCATCCTCCATCTCCCTCAACTTATCAATCGCATCTTTGATGGTCCACCTTTCTTTTGGCAGGTTGACCTGCTCATCTATCTCGTACTCGAAGGGTGTATCGTCCTCTGCTCCTAGTCTCGCTGATTCGGCATCATAAGCCTCGGAGAAGGTACCTGTGTTCTCTCGTACTGCTGCACGGACGGCTTGTCGCTGTTTGTTAAGCTCATGTAGCAGGCGCGTCTGAAGTGGTGATCTGGGTCGCATTGATGTTTAGTAGATTGCAATTGGCGGGTATACAGGCATGCGTGAGACTCACAGCTTGACAGCACTCGTCTTGCTACCCCTGCTGGATGCTGCACCTCCCATAGCCTTCACCACATCCTCCTCCCGGACCGTATCATCCAGGCTCGTTGCGAGGAGCAAGAAGTTCTCCAGAATCGAGGAAGTAGTCACTTCCTTCCGCTTCTTCACTACTTTGACACTGCCTGCATCCTCCTCTTCTATCTCTGGAGAGGGAGAGTCATTGCGTCGCTTCGACATGCGTGGAAGTCCATGCGAAGATGATGATTACAACGTCAATTGTGATGTTGGTACAGAAGGAACACGTGACTCGCGCAAATACTGTACGAAACTATGCGATTTGTCGTGACTACTGGCGACTGGGAGCTACTTAAATGCTACGAGCTCCTTCTGTCCTAGTATCATTTGGAGAAACGCAGATCCTATACTGGTCTATAGCCTGCTTGCGAAGTCCACATAGTTCGACATGTTGTGAAGCATGGTGCAGGTCGGCGCCGACGGCTTGTAATGGGATTCATGCGAGTACATCGACAATCCCGTCACAATAGAAGCGAGAGACCGCTCCGCAGCGTAGGTACGGGTCAGTACTTTAATGTAGAATGAGCGCGTCGTCAACTTCCTGGCTGTTGCCCTTGCGAGCGTCACAACTCGCAGACGTCTTTTAAGAAAGTTCGTGATATATAGCCTTGAGAGCTTGTTGAGGAGTAGTCACATCATAGTCCGATGACGATTGGGCCTATCCGGCTTGAGTAGCTTTGCTGCGGTCGAGATCCGCTTGTGCTCTTTCAACTTCTTTCAACAAGTTTCTGGCAGGAAGCGAACAAGAGCCAAAGATTCAGTAAAGCAAGTCGAGTACATGACTGCCACTCTAGTACTCACTCGCGCTCAATCTGTAAAGCCATCAAACGAGCTTTCAATTTAGCAGTTTCGATTGTCGATTTAGGACCTGAAGTAATGACTGGCAGTGCTGCTTTCTTTTCTTGTTGTTGTAGAGCAGTCGCTTCCTGCTGTTGTTTACGGTTCTCGACCTGATGAAGGGCGGCGGGCGCGGGGTTTTAGAGTTAGTATTCAGAAGCCAGCACTGGGGGTCATCCGCAAGAGGGAGGATTGAGATTGCGCACCAGCTCATGAAGACTTCTTTCGCGCTTTTGTAAATCCCTTAGACCATCTTCAGCTAGCTGAATGAGCTCCTTGATCTGCGGTTCCACTTCACGCTGTATCTCTAGCTGTGCTTGCAGGATCTCATCCTGCGAGACCAGCTCATAGTATCTTTCGCTAGCCAAGACCCGAATAAGGCGAGGGTGGTCTTCTGTGGCTTCTGTTAAAGAGGTGAGAGATGCGTGCAGCTGTGATATATGATAATTGTGCGTTGTGAACCACCACGATCAGCCTAGGAACAATACGGCATACTATGTATCAACTGCGAATAAGGCGGACTGACAGTTGCGTTTGCTTGCAGAAGTGCATCCGAGCACTTGTCCAGTGAGCTCAGTATGCTCATCGTGCACGCTGCTGTCGTTGTTCCCACTCAATCCGGACGCTCTTGCTAAGGAACTGGCTGGCTGGCTGGAAGAAGAGCGAGGCGAGCTGGAAAGTGGACAGGCCAAGGTCTGCCTGCTATCGACCATATCACCCTCAAAAGCGGAAACAAGTAGCAAGATCCGCCAAGATGAAGCTCATCAGGTGCGCTTACTTTGCATGCTCTGTACCGCTCCTGCTCTTTCTCCAGGCTGATTGACGTTGGAATTGTCTGAACGACCTGGCCTGGCTCTCATGCAGATTCTTGTAAGTCGAGCTTCATGGACGAAGAGGGGCGAGATGAGGGCGAAACACGAGTAGAGACAGAGTGAAGCTGATTTCTACCATGCTACTTGCTCTCGCTCTATCCAGGATGAAACTTAACAATGAGTCTGTGCAAATAGAACTCAAGAATGGCACACAGGTGTCCGGCACAATCACAGGTTGGTGGATGCAGTTAACTCGCGAGGGACAGTAAAGCACAGCATATCTAATTAATGTGCATATTCATGCTCTCGTATATCCTACATCTCTTCAAACGCCATGCTATGCATATGCGCTATCAGCCGTCGACATGGCCATGAACACACATCTTAAATCTGTGAAAATGACAGTCCGGAACCGCAGTCCTCAATCACTGGACAGCCTGTCCATCCGAGGCAGCAACATCCGCTACTATATCCTACCAGACTCTCTGCCGCTAGATACGCTACTCGTGGATGATGCACCCAAGCCGAAGAAGAAGAAGACCGAGGCTGATCGTGGAAGAGGTGGTGCTCGAGGAGGTGGAATGCGAGGAGGAGACAGAGGCCGCGGCGGACGAGGCAGAGGCATTGGTGGACCCCCGCGTGGTCGTCGATAGGAGTATGCTTTCCAGGGAAAATGTCAAAGACAGTAGTACTACCACGAGAAGCGACGCCAAATGCAGGGGACAGACTTTCAAGGACGCTCCTTCACGACGCTCGCCCAATTGTTCAAAAAGCTGCGAAATTCCTACTGAAGGAACGTCAGCGTTACCCTCGATATCTCCAACACTCTCGCATCTCGCAGCGGTGTATACCTTCTTCTTCTGCTCGTCTTGAACCTGTATGTATCAATACCGACGAAGCTCTCAATGTGAAGCAACCAAGTCAAATGGAAGTCGATCAAATGGCAGTGAAGGCGAGCAGATCCAACTGCCATGGCTGAAGCGATGCACACTAGGGTATCGCGTCCTCTTTGGCAGGAAAGCCCTCTAGAATCTGCTTGCTTCAGCACCCCGAGGGAATGGGATGCACTCTCTAACGTTGTCTATGCCACACAGCCAACTAACAAGTCTTTCCCATCCCAAACCAAATCCTCCATGCGGTACCGACCCATATCTTCTCAGATCTAAGTACCATTCGTAGTTCTCCAGATTCATGTTGCGCTCTGACATGACCTGCCTAAGGTTGTCCAGGCGCTCTTCGCGCAGCGATCCGCCTACAACCTCGCCTACTTTGGGTACTAGCAGGTCAAAGCAGGCCACCGTAAGTACTCTGGCATTCGCGTCTTCGTTCAAGCGCATGTAGAATGGCTTCTGAACAGCAGGGTAGTTTGTCACGAATGTGGGACCGTACTTCTCGGCAAGGTAGCGTTCGTGTTCTGATCGTAGACCAGCGTTATATTCAGGCTGATGCTGGAAAAGCTCCGGGTTGCTCTTGGCTTCTTGTACCAGCTCTGTTATAGCTTCATCGTACGTCATGCGCTTCCAAGGCTCCTTGAAGCTGTCTACGCTCTCGCAGACCCATCTACCTTGTGGTGTCGCTTGCTTCATCGCTTCTATGTTTTCCTGAAGCACCTGCTTAGCTATTCGCCTGACCAAGCCTTCGACGACCTGCATGACATCTTCGAGACTTTCCGTCCATGCGAGCTCCGCTTCACACATCCAGAATTCGTTGAGATGCCGATTCGTATCTGATCTTTCTGCGCGGAAACAGGGCCCCAAGTGCCATGTCTTGCCCAGTCCGCCGCCGATAGTCAAGGCTTCCAAATGGAGCTGTCCAGACACAGTCAAGTAGGATGGCGACACTCCCCAGAAAGGTTTCTCTTTGCCAGCTGGCCCATGCATGACGGTGAAGACCTCGCCAGCGCCTTCGCAGTCGGAACTTGTGATGATCGGCATGGTAGTGTTGATGTACCCTCGCTCGTGAAAGTAGGAATAGCATGAGCGCGTCATGGTGTCTCTGACACGCAGCATCGTAGAAATCAGGGAGGTGCGTGCCCGTAAATGGGCATTGCGTCGCAAAAAGGGCGGAGTATGATCCTTCTTCTGTATCGGGTAGGTCTGCGAAGGATATCCAAAATGTCAGGAAAGTTGCCTGTCAACTGTAGATATATGTAGATCCAATATGCTCACTCCGCCATCGCACTCGCCAATAATCCCAATCTTGTCAACCTGAAGCTCGTAGGCTCTTCTTGGTACTGCCCCAGAAGCTTCCCTCGCTGCATTTGCACGACCACCTTGCTTTTCTGTCAATCGGCCAGTCAAGCTGACGCTTGCTCCAGTTTGCAGAGCAGCATTGGTTGCGTCTCCGCTGGTTTCAAGCAGGCTGTTCGGTATTACAGCCTGTATTGAATCAGGGCTGCTGCCATCGCTCAGATTGATGAAAGCTACATGCTTCTGGCGGCGGATGCTCTTGATCCACGCATTGAGCTGGACAGAATTGTTGGGAACAGGCCCTGATTCTGGGATGCGGGATAGATGCTCTTGGATGCTAGCTCGTTTGGCTATGGACTGACTGCATCGCCGTAGAGTGGCTTGCATTGATAGCTTCGCGCATGTAAAGAAAAGATGTAAGTCGTCGTGACAAGAGCCACTACCTCCGCGACAAATGCTAGACTGACCGGAGTCCCCTCGAATTACTGGAAGTCTGTCGTTCCTTGAGGGACCTTCTACTAATCACTACAGCTACATGGTGGGAAGAGGTACAACAATGCTTTCTGATCCTAACGTTCTCTGCTATGACGATTGACTGGAAGAGCTCAACATACCCAACTTGTAGCATTGCCACAGAACGAGGCAGGTTAAGTGGCCAAAGAAAATCACGATTCCAGTCTCCAATCGCAGAGAATTTGATTGTCTGACTTGTCGAAGGAGCGCTTCTTTCGACACTTTGACATACATCCGGACTGGCGGAATGGGAGGCAGAGCGATCATGGTAGGAACAGATTGCAAGCCTTGGTCTGGATCGATGATTTTCCGCTTGCGTTGGTGGAGCCTGCTCTTCAGTGTTTGTATAGATTCTTGCGGGATTATACTGTGGCTGACGGCGGGACCTTGAGCCTCTACCTGGGCTACCCCGCCGAAGAACTCTGTTAGTCGCACCTCGTCTGGCCGGCGAGGGTATAGGTCGGTTCTGACTCCAGCATTCGAGCGAAAGTCTTCAAACGAATAGCGATTAAACAAGTCTTGTAAAGTAGCTGTTGATGTCTTGTTGATGCCCTCCAGAAAATTGAGAATTACATGCGTGTAGCGGTCAATGACAGCTACACCAAGGTCGGAATCAGAGTGATGCTGCCCCAGGTCAATTGGTTAGACATTGATTTTGGACTGTCATTGTCCAAAATGTGCGCTACTTACCGAGTACGAGTTCTCGCCCTTGCCCGAACTTGCAGTGGCTATGATACCTGGCGAATAGAATTTCGAGTACATGGTCGTGGCTTGACACGTGTCAATCATGAAAAGGATCTCCTTGTACCTGTGGGCGGGTTTTTAGCTTCAGCGCAGCCAGATACTTGTTGTTCCGAGACTTACCGCTTTTGTGTATGCATCTGTTGAAAGGCATCGGCGACATCATATGCCGAGATCTCCTCCTGATCCTGGAACTTGAGGAACTCGTCACCGCCATGCCCGGTCATGTAGATGAAAATGTTCGAGTTCTCGTTAGTGTCGAGACGTTTCGAGATGGGTGTATGGGGACTCGTTCGACCTGGGAAGTAATAACAAATGTTATGTGAAGACGGAGATGTAGTCACGGGCAAATTCTCGATACTTACCTGTCAACAAACGGATAAAGCTCTCCACATTGACTTCGTAATTCCGGTAGTCTACTTCGATACTCTCTCCATAGAGATCAAGGTGCCGGCCTGAATTGGCGTAGACCTTGCCTGGGAATGAGTTTCGAGGATTACACGCGACATCATCTGCTAGCATGAGAATGATATTGCTGTCTGGGATTCCAAGCCGCTTCACTGTGCGATACCTGGACGCGACAAGGGCATCACTTGATCAGTCAGTCAAGGGTGCTTAGTAACAAAAACAGCCCACATTCCAAGTGTATTGGCCATGTGCTAAACGAACATAAGAAACGCGAGGGTCAGAAGTGGCTCATTGACAGGTGAATTAATGTTGACCTTACGCGATAGTTGAACCTGGAAAGGGTACTATCAGCAGAATCACCAGTACACTAAGCTGCCGTGAACTCACCAGTAGCGTGACGTGCACACCAGAACTGCCCAATTGTTCGTAGACTGCACGTTCTCTTTGCCATTTGCTGGACGTGCAATGCATAGGATGATCGCCACCAGGAGGGCTAAACATGACCGCGTCCATAGTGAAGGTAACCACATTGAGCGCATGCAGTGCGCGCACCAGTCCGAAACCTGACTTCCTGGCTGTTGTGGCTGTTGCTAAAGTCGTGTGCGAAGTAGTGCTAGCTGAAGCAACCTGGACCGCAACGAGCCGTGCAGCTTGTCCTCCAGGCAATCGAAGAGAGTGGCAGACATGGATGCATCAGGTGAGGTCCTGGAAAAGCTTAGCTAGTAGTCCGCGTCTGAGCTGACGCAGGATGCGACAGGGTTGCCGACAACGCAGGTGAGCCAGCCGTCGCTCGCGTGATTGAAGCAAGAGCATCCACTTCCGGCGCTGGCATCCATTGCGTACAGACAAGAGCTGAATTGACCATCCGCGGCGCCGCAGAAGGTAAGTTTGACTGTATCACAAGAACGGTTCTGTCAGACTAAATTTTCTTTTCTTCAACTATTGCACTGATCACTAGCCCGAATTATGGAGGTCGACAACTCTAGCCTCCTCGATAGAATAGCACGGGACACGCCTGCCGAAAATGATGAACCACAAGCGTCTACGTCTGCTGTGACGCTGGATAACGGACTCGACACAGTTAAGCCACAGTCAGTGCAATTACCGAGAAGACCATGGGGTTTAGCGGACTACGGGATACCGCCTCCGCCGTCAGATATCTTGCCAGACCCGGCTGTAGAGGTATGCTGCTGGAGTTTTGATTATCAGTCCCCGGGAGCAACGCTAATTTTCTGTTATGCAGGCCAAATTACGGCACTTCCATACACTACGCGCCCAAGGGGTATACTTCAATAACTCGCTACAAAGCAACAAATCCTTTCGCAATCCTAGCATTCTTTCGAAACTAGTTGACTTCGTAAATGTGGACGAGAAGCTCTCCGCTATGCCCGCGGACGTATGGAGCAGTAGTCACGGCGTGTCCTCACAAGCCTGGGCAGCCTCCATTGCCGAAAGGCAAAAGCAACTGAATGACGAGCGCGAGAGAATCCAAGCACGCGGAAAAAGGAGTGCTATCGATTTTACATCATCATCATCGTCAAACAGGCCGAGAGAACGTATACGAATGCCTGAAGCCGCATCTTCTTCCTCAAAATCGGGCGCCCGACAGCGAGATGACCGAACATCGTCCAAATGGGATAGAGACGATTCTTCAAGGCGTTCAGAGGGAGCACCCCGACGGAGAGACCGAGATGGAAGACGTCGAACCCGAAGTCGGAGTCCAGTCTCCCGACACTATTAAGATACCCAGAGTGTGCTATGCAAGGCTAGTATTGTAACAACGACATGAAATACTACTATACTGCTGGACCACAGTAATCACGCCGGAGAATGATCAAGTCCGCTTCACTCTTGCCCTTGCGCTTCCGCTTCTGCGTCCTGCTGCCTGATCTGCTCTTCCAAGCGTTCGCGCTCTCTTTCTCGGGCGCGCATCTTTGACAAAATATCACTTTCGTCCAGCTTCGGCACCTTGTAGGATGTCATTGCAGGTTCTGGCGTAGGTTCCGAACCACGTTTTGTACTCGAAAATACACTATGACCATTTTGCTTGGAGGCAGCCTGTTCGGCTTCGCGTGCTTGCGTTACTGCTTGCGGCTCTTTACCGGAAGCCCACGAGACGTCGATGCCATCCAAAGTATCCTTCCCCGAGCCGTCCACCAAGGTGACTGCTGCTGTTAGTGTCCTGAGCGCCACC
>Ga0068631_100395_pt1 | contig 17311 bp, 8 predicted proteins | sample InSIn5gowninarea_2_FD_77434 | JGI IMG/M metagenome (GOLD analysis project Ga0068631, IMG submission 77434) | Clean room microbial communities from NASA Spacecraft Assembly Facility at Jet Propulsion Laboratory, Pasadena, California, USA -... ...
AGTGCACGACGAAGCAGCGGACTACGACATGACACTGACGCCTGGCGCAACGCAGTGGATGAACCCTGTCCAACGTGCAGCTGCGCTGAAGAAGCAACAAAAGTACTTGCGCGAAGTCCAGGAAGCCAATCGGCCAGAGTGGGAAAAGAGGCGCACCGTGATGAGTATGAGCATAAAGAATGGCAAGTTGGTCAGGACCTTTGAAAGGGAAAAGGCTAGTGCTATGCCGGCGATGGAAGTCGACGAAGACATCGAAGCGGATACCCATGATGAAAATCAAGGCCAGGAAACGATTGGTGGTTCAGGAGCATTCAGTAAGAATCCATTATTGGCGAGTGGAAAACTTATCAGGCCGGTGTGGAGGCCCAAGGATGGAGAAGAGGCAGCAGCCTCGGGCAAGGAGCGCAGAGAGCGAAAAACAGTCTGGCGGAGGGTACAGGATGACAATGAGGATAATGAACAGTGGATTTTGGATGGTGGGTTACGGGGATATGGTGTGGAGACAAGACTAATGGAGGATGGAAGTCAGCAAGAGACGGGGTAGCTACATACATGGCAGATGTACCACCAGTCATATGCGTTGTACTTCTAGTATACAGTAGTGCTGAGTTGACATACCATGCTTCAGCAGACTGCGGGGTCTATCAACAGTGTAGAGTAATGCTAGATACTTGATAGCAAGATCTGAGACCTTGAATTAAACTCTTCATGCACAACGCCATTAGCCAGCCCAGTATGTTGAGCTTAGTATGATGACAAGGCATCTACGAGACGTGTCTGGTTGCCGCCTACTGTGTGAAAAAGGATGTAGAGAAAGGTGACGACCAAGACGCCCTATGAAATTGAGTTTAATCAATTGTGAGGACGACCTGGCCGCTGAGCGCTACGAAAGAACTGTGCAGGGATTGGGCAGCCACACACCAGTTGCCTTGCATTTCCGTCTTAGGGTACAACGGGCGTGCCTCGGCGTGCCAGTAGCGGACATCAGGGGTTTCTTCTGGACATCCATGGCAGCTGAAGACGCTTGTGGTTGGTTGGGCCAAAAACGGGGTGGAGGCCGAGAAGCTGAAAGATTTGCTGGTTTCTCCTTTGCCCGTTGTACCTGCGGTACCTGCATGAATATGTCGATTCAAGCATCATACTCGTAGTGTCTTTGTCGCACTGCTGGCTTGCACCACTCCTCATTGTTGCACTTTCTTATTCGACATATCTTAGCCTCACCTCTGTCCAGGCTCTGTTTGTAACAAGAATCAGCGTCGCAACTGCCGTCCCTGTCTCCAAAAATCAAAGTAGTGCAAACACCGCACTCCGCAAACTATTCACTTGCGACGACCTTCACTCTCCCAACACCACTGGACTGGTTCAGGACCTTCAAATATTCCCTTAAAAGCCCTCCGCACCCCTCCGCATCCTCAGAAGCGTGCACAGACCACCTTTACACTGCATACAATCAGCCGGAGTATACTTGTACATTATGTTAATGTCACAATTGCAGTCTCAGACCATTCAGTCCTCCCGATAACATACACAAACTGTTGCGCCGCTGATCATGCATGAGGTTCAGCACATGCGTCAAGAAGTTGATGTGCTTACACCTGTGGTAACTGCTCATTCTGGCGACAATGGATATCGAACAACCCCTCCAAACAAGGGTTATGTTTTCTCCAGACGACCGCACTCGACTACTCAAACCGTTTCGCCGTGAAGTCTACGACCCGAGTCGCCAACATCTTGACATACAATTCTCGTCCGACCAAGGACCGGGTCCTGCGACCTTAGAGACTACACCTCCTAACATAAGCGCCCGATCGCGATCCAGACTCGTACCTCATACTTCTGGCAGGACTGCTCAAGAGAAACCGGATTGCATATCGCTGGAACAGACGATTGAATTGTTCAGAAAGAAGATCGAGGATGCACGAAAGGAAACACAGCATGTACTGGCCGGTACTCCGGACGTGCCCAGTCCCATCAAGCAGACACTCACCATCGACCTTGGCCGAGAACGTATAGAGAGACTTCCTGATGCTGTGATAGACCTCATCCTAGCCGACGTGGAGAGGTTATCTCTATCTCACAATTCTCTTCGCTATATGCCGGTACGTATAGCCGAATGTAAGCAGTTACGCTACCTCAATATCCGGACGAACGACTTCAAAGAGATCCCTCCACCAGTGTTTCAGATGCCGCTCCTCGAAATTCTTGACGTAAGCAAGAATAAAATCAACATTATCCCGCCCGAGATCAAGCAATTGGAATCGTTAAGAGTTTTCTCAATAGTCCACAACCGCTTAGTTGACCTGCCACTCGAGTTGGCGGAAATGCCACGGCTGAAGGTGTTCAAGGTAGCGGGGAATCCATTCCGAGAAGGCATTCAAAAAGTGTTGCAGGCTAAAGAAGCTGAGGTGGCATATACCGAGATGCTGGAAAACGAAAAGGACACCACATTGACGACCGAGCTGCTTGCTTACCTACGAAATCTCAAACCTTTGCCAAACGGTGCGGCAGCTGTAGGTTCTACATTTTTAAGCGAACCAGTAGTGGAAACGATACGACCTATGAAACGGGCGCTGAGTGGTAGATTTCCCGTGGTGCCTGCAGCAATATCGCACGACGCTATGCCGGAGTTTCTTGAGAATGGGATTCAACTAATCAAGCCTCCATCCTTACCTACGAAATCACATCTACGAGGCGTATCCAACCAGTCCAACCAAGGCCCCACCTTGAAGCGACCTGGTGTAGCACCCGTTATCGTCAATGGAAACGAGAGGAATCGCAGCAATAGTGAGAGTGTGATTCAAGCATCAGCTGCTGCTCGTCAAAAACGCATGGGCATGGTACGGAGGGAGCGAACCGAACTGGACAGTATAGATGAAACGAAAGTTGTAAGACACAGTCATTTGCGAGGGTTCAGTTATGGATCGGCATTGAAGCGGCAAGGCGGCGTTTCATCGCCTGGCGCTGTTAGCTCAAGTCCTAACAGTCCTAAGGACCTTCGAAAGGAACGGACGCAATTTGTTCGACGTTTGTCAAGTCTACCAGAATACAGAACAGATCCTGCTGCTCGAAGACCCTTGATAGAAGGTGCCAAGGGTATTCTCTATGCACTGTACCAGATTCATCCTCTCATATCCGGTCTCATTTCGGCGAGCAAAGGGCGGGATGCTCGGAGAAGTGTCTTGGAGATGTCATTTTACAACGCGTCTGTGCATGTTGACAAGCTCAACAAATCTTTGGATCATGCAGACTCGATTGATCCTGAGGATGATGAGTCGTGGGATCGTGCAGAGGAGATGATCAACAATGACTGTGCAATCTGCATCAAGGGTTTTGTACACGTCACTTCGCAAATGCAGGAATGCACCCGCAAAATTGTGGCGGAATCTGATCCTCGGTATATTAGGTCGCTTATGCTCCTACTCTATGGCAGTGTAGTGGAGATCAGGAATGCTATCAAGAGCTTTGGAATTGAGATCAAGCATCATCGTAGGCAGATGTCAAGCGGACAAACACATCCAATCTCGACAATTCCGGAGGAACCATCAAGTTTGCCCGTGACGCCGCAAAAACAGCCCAACGTCAATCGAGATGCAGACGGCATAGCACTGCGGCAGACAACCAGACTTAGAAGCGACACTGTCTTGCAACATCCTGGTCAAGGAGGACCTCATCTGCAACCAGTGCAGCCTCCCACGTTACAGATACCGAGCAATATTAACTCGAATGGTCCGCACATGACAGGCAGCTACAGCCGTGCATCATCCGCTGGCGGTAATGCATCAATCAGGAACTTCGCAACTCGTTCAAGGTCAAACTCGAGAAGCACAACTTGGACCGTGCAGAGTGAATCCCAGAGTTCAACTGTTGCCAGCACACCTCGCTCGGTAGATAGCAACTACCATCTTCCTCCTGTGACGTCGCTGAATGGACGTGTTAATCCGGAGATAGGTATAACGGAGGCGCAGGAGGAGGCTCGTTTTGAGCCAATCTTCCTCGCTCTCACAAAGTCGTACGAATCGGCTCTTCAAGCAGTTCCTATCACAATGCAGCAGTTCCAAAGATGTCTTGAAGCAGCTGACCAGCAGAAGCAAGCAAAAGAAATTCGTGACCTCTGGCATGGCCTGGTACAGCGGTCTAGGACATGTCTTGACCTGACCCAAGCTCTGCAGTTACGATTGACACATCTGAAGCTCAAAGACTCAGGCGTCGGGTTGAGTAGCGCCGACAGCGGCCGTCACGATCCATCCTTCTGGCAGTTGTCCAAAGCATTCCTACAAAGTTTTGTTGATCTAGTGACCGAAATGAAGGAGGTACGAAAGCTACAACTTCTGAACCTGCCGCAAGAAATCGTCGCCATATTGAGGCCGGTTCAGAAAGCGTGTCGAGATGCTGGCCATGCTATCAACACAAGTCCGTGGAATTACTTATTTTCGGGTGTTAATGTTATGCCAGCCCCGACGCCCTTTGCGGCTCGTGGTGGTGAAACTAATCAATCACCACCTCACGCCAATCGTCGGGCCATGACATCGAACGGCAACGTCACGACTTATTCGATGGCGGTAAGTCAGCAGCAGAGCCAACAGTCTCTGACATATAAATCAGCACTTCAAGCTCCACAATTGTTGTCCTCTCTACCCATGCCGAATTTACCAGCACCAATGTCGGCTCCGACTGCGAATACCATAAGCCCATTGTCAGCTCAATTGCCTGCAACACCACTTTCTGCTGCTTTAGGGCCAGCAGCTCAGGCAACAGTGCCCAGTACGCCAGGAAGTCTTTACGGAGATTCGTTTTTCAAAGGAGACGTTTTCCAACGAGCCGATAGCCTGCTTAGTATGCAACATGCTGCTGGGTCGGTAAATTTCTTGAACAGGCGGTGATGATAAATGACTGCTGCGTTGAGAACCTGAAGGTTCTTCAATTGTTATACAAAGTCTATGATTCGCCATTATTGTACAAGATGTGTACTCAAAATATTATTGTTTGGATAGTGTCTCGGTCGTCATCTCTATTGGACACCACGACTCGAGACTCGAATGCACGACGAAGATGACGAACGAATTTTAGATAGGCAACGCTCCTTTCATGACCACATTGGATGAAAGCAGCCCTACGGCCACGAGACAAAAAACTACATGGCAAATGTATTAAGAAAAGGCCCACAGCCAGAGAGAACATATGCACTTCTACAGGTTGATACTGTGTGTTCAGGTGCAAGCCTGCAGGCAAACCAGGCAATGGCCAGACTGAGTCGAGCTGAGCTCAGGAAAGCTCACGAAGCTACATGTAATCTACATATTGTATTGTACCATCAAAACGAGAACGACACAACTGATATCAACACTGGCAATTGCTGGACGAGCACACCAGTATTTTCGAGACATGATATCAAGATCCAATCAACCATCAACCCTTTAATCTGCGTACCACTACTTATTTGCATGTAACGCCCTCACTACGTAAACTTGGAACTGACTAACTACCCGTACAGTACTTCCTCAATTGCAACCGTCCTTCGCATGCTTTCATTCTTGTCTTTGTTCTTACACTTTAGACTCGTGCCTACCACGACGTACATGTACTTCATTAAGTCTCTGTATAGTAGACACCATCAATAACCTACCGCCATCCCGTCCGTTTGTGAATCCATTCCCTCTATACCTTAAACCTATAGAGACTGAATTATACCTTGTAGTTTTGATCTAAGATACATACCTAGGTAGGTATATATGTATGTAGACAGCTCGTTATCAAGTGGATCATATTCCGTACTGTTCCTACAGCAGGATCCACATCTACGTATCCTCAACGACTTTACGTCACAACATGTACTGTACTGTAATTCAAAACAACATCGGAGCTGCTATTACTCTGTAAATCGTATACATTTCCTTCCATCCTTTCATCCATCCATCTATCCGTCACCGCGTACATTCGAAACGACTACTGTAACTAAGGTTATACACCGAAACCAAAACCAAAAAGACCTACCTACGTGCCTACCACTCCCCACAACAACAATCCATCATCACCACCACCACCGCCACCCACGTTGACCACCCATAACTCCAAGCCCAAAATATGGAACACACAAACACGGAGTAAGTACCATGGCCCCTTCCCCATCCCAACTCAGTCTCCACCCCACCAACCAACAACTCTCTAACCACACCACCCCCACACCAGAAGCACAACCCTAGCCGAACAATCCCAAAACCCCAGCTCCGCCAAAATCAACCCATCCACAAACGCCGAAAAGGACGTCGGCCGCAACAGGAGCGAAGAGACGTCTTCTACCACTGGCGGTGGGGGATTAGACGAGCGGATGGAACAAATAGATGGTGGTGGTGGTGCTGCGGGCGTAAAGGGTGGAGAGGGTAGTAAGGTTGGGGAGGAAGGTGATGCGCATGATTTAGCGGCTACGAAGCAGCCTTGATGAGATTTTGCTTCGATTTTTGATTTTGATTCCGGTTTCGCATTTTTGGGAGATTTCGTTTGGTGGAATATCTAAGGGGACGAAGGGGAATCACTGAGTAGTTGGTCAAGATGAGCTTTTGAGGCCTGGTCTCTTGACCGCCTAGCCTACCTACTGTGGGTAATGATGACCAGAAATGGTCCAAGTCTAACTAGTGATCCTCCCAACCTTTGTTGGGCTGTGCAACAAGCCACCAGGTATCAAAAGTAAAATGCAGTACATGCGCCACGCTATGCTAGAAACCCTCAACCGTCACACCACTCATATTCAATGCCGTTGCACGCAGGTCCATTCACACTATGTTAAAGTCAGTATAAAGCTCTTGCAGTCAAAGTTCAGAAGGTATAACTCACCACTCGTCCATTCTCATCACCAGTGTACACACTCTGTGGCAAAGGTAATATGCAGCTGATAGCCGCTGCAACATTGCCTCCATCCTCCCTGGACGAATCAATATGGTTCAATACACGAATCATCTCCAACTCCCATCCCCCCTGCTCATTATTAACCGTCAAACTCCAAACTTTGACAATGCCACGTTTGTGACCAGAGAACAAGACGTCCCGTCCAAGCCATTCGGTTCCTGCGCCCTCGTAGCAGGCTATAGACATAATGTTGTCTTCTGTTGTGGAACGCTCTGATGTGTCCTGCGAAACGAGTAGCTCGCCATTAAGTGTGAAGACACTTATCCACGGCCCATGACAGACAATGATGTTACCAGTCACATCATTGATGGTGGCACATTCGACTTGTATCGATCCTGGAACTGCAATTCTGCGGACAAATTCGCATCTGTTGAGGTCCCAAAGAATTAGCTCTCCACTTGATGAACATGATAGCAGCGCATTAAAGGATCGTGACAAAGCAAGGGTAGTCACAGTCGCTCTATGGCCGAACAACGTGGCTCGCGGCTGTACGTCGACACTCTTAGTATTTGAACTGTGAATTGACCAAACGGCAACAGTGCAGTCTGTGCCGGCGGTAATTAGTGTTTTCGAGTCGCCAAACAGGGCGCATGACAATTGTCCAACGTGTAGATGTTCGAACAAGCCAATTTGCTTTCGACTGTCAGCTGCGTAGAAACGAATGGAGTTGTCAGCGAAACCCCATTCCATGTATTTGTCGTATGTTGGCGGTATGTTAAGTCGGAACGCGCCTGAACAGAGGAGCTTGTCTACCTTCGAGACGTATATCAGTGATGCGACTCGTTCCTCATCATCAAGAAGTGTGCCGGGAATTCTTGTTAGTGACTCCGCTGCGCTGTCGAGACGTTTGTACTTATGCCTTGCATGCTCCCTTGCTGGATGTGGCCTTTGGAAAACCTGGTAAGGTGTCTGCCCGAAATTATGGATGATGCCAATAGTCGCCAGCCGTTCGACAGGATCGTCAATAGCATCAAGGTCTCTCGCACCCTGGTAGGACAGGTGGTGAAAAACGTTGACAGCATCAACCGCTGCGTCACCTTTCTGCTTGCATCCAAAGACGAGATCGATCCATTTGTGTAGATGTTTGCTGACATACGGGCTTTCAAGTGCTTCCCTCTGCTTCGCAATGAAGATTTTCGGGTCTCCCTTCGCCCATGGTGGCAAAGTAACATTCCCTATCGATTTCGTGCTTCTCTGACGTGTACCAAAATCGTAGTTGTTGGGGTTGGTGAGGAATTCCGGAAGGTAGAAGAACTCGGGCGTGAGTTCTCGTACATCCGTCATGTTGGTCTGTGAAGCAGAGTTCCAGGCTCCCTCGATAGAATAGAAGAGGCGATCTGCGTGATCAAATGTACCTCCTTGTAGCAGGAGATAGGATTTCACGAACGGCTGTAGTCGGATCAAGAACGATGTAACAATCATGGCTGAAGAGTAATGAGTTCCATAGTGAAATGGTGGTGCGTTACTGTCTCCCATTTCAGCAAACTGCTTGTACCTCTCACGGAATTCACGCTCTCGATCAGAGGACTGACAGCCCATTGGCTTTGATAGATCTCGGAAGCTTAGAGGGCTCTCAAGGTCTAATTCTTCACTCGTGTAATCCGCGATGACCCATGGAAATACTGGATACTGCGTCAGATCGTTGTACGTCCGGCCCGCCAAAGTGTTGATTAACATAAGATAATGAAAGTTTGACATCTCCCCCTTCTGCCATTTTCTGGTTGCAGTCAGACTTGACGCTTGAGCGAAGACACTGGCGAAACGAGCGCCGAATGTTTGTGGTTCGTCTTCAGCACTCTTCAATGTCTCGTATCGCCAAGCAATTTCGGATTGAGGTGAGTCCGGGTTGCCGTACTGCGGTGCCTTTGCATTAACCAAAGAATAGAGGTCATTTCGGACCTTTGGGTTCACCACCGTCAGCAGATAGCTGCGACCATCACCAAAGAAGATCTCAATGGCAACGTCGCGAAAGAGAAACCGCCGTTTTGAAATGCTGATCACATCCGACCACTTCCAACTGCGTGTCTCGTGCTCGTTATCCTTGGAAGTTGATTTTCGTGTTGCAACACTACGGCCAGAGATCATGCCCACATACGAGTCCCGTTCTTCTGAAGGAGCTTGCCACACGTGCACAATCTCGCCATCTGCGCGCTGGAAGAAGTTGTCAATCAGATAGATGTAGTCCTTCCCAAGAATAAGTAGTCCCTCAACAGCCTCCAGGCCAGCGATCCGAGATATGTTCGCCACATGCTTGACTTGGTCTCCACGGTGAAGACTTCGCATAACCTTACGATTTTTGTCTTCAAAATCTTCTTGATCAGCATTAGGGTCCTCGACAAGTTCGAAGCTTTCCTCCACTTCCATGTTCTCAAAGGTTTCTGATCTTTCAGGCGCATTCGGAAATGGCTCAGCAGCCGAGATCTTCAGACCAGGAGACTGTAATGTTGATCCATCTCCAATAGGCGTAGTGCCAATACTGTCTGCAGTAGAAGCCTTCAGCCCTCTCACGTCGAGTCGCAGAGTTGGCAGGTCCGACCCTTTGCGCTTAGGTTGTGAATCATCGCCCGTTACAGAATAGTCTTCTGTCAAACGCAGGCGCATACGATTTCGACCTTCAGTCTGGTCGACCCGCCATTTGCGAGGCTTCTCGTCACTGAACAGGCCTGTAGATCGTGATAACTCGCGTTGTATACGAGCAAAGGCCGTGTTGGTAAAGACTAAATCGTCTTGTTGATCCTGTACAAGCCTTTGATGCTTCAGGGTCTCTGAAGAGTAAATGTTAGCTGTCCAATGATCGAACGTCACATCATGACGACGCAATGATTCCTCACGATCCTTCTCTGCTTTAGACCATATCTTGAGCTTCTCTTTGCGACGGCTGATGCGGGCTTTGCCAGAGTCTTCAGTCTTGGCATTTTCGTCCGTTACGAAGGCATCCCACGACTTTGTCAACGTCCCAAAGAAGAGCGAATCCAGTTCGGCCCTGTGCTCGTCGACCCACTCAAGAAAAGTCACATTGTCCAGTTCAACCAGTTTTGCGAAACTGTCTGCCAAGTGCTTTTGATCGGTTGTACTCGCTTGACCAAGTGTTGCAGCGGTTTCGTGGGGTTTTTGAACCAAGATCGTCCGCCATAGGTCTGCTGCCGCTGCACGCACAGCTTGTTCATCCGAAATCAAGCTGCCGTATAGAAGGTAACAGAGCAATTGCAGATATGTTGATTCAGCTTCTTCCGGAGCAAGAAGGACGTTCTGCCAGTAGGTCAGCTTTTTTAAGAATGCTAAAGTCTCCCCTGTTTCGACGTGGGAAAACGAGAGTAATTGCACCCTGAAAACAACGGCTCGAATAATGGAGATGGGTTGAGCACAAAGCCTCACGCTCTTCAACTTGGAGACTTCCGTTCGCTGCAAGTATTCCAGGATAGTGGATGCTAGGTCAATGACTGGATCTGTACCACCCAGGAACCAACCCTCGAATATTGCATCTCCTAAGTGAGATATAAATCTTGCCAAATTGGTGAGAACTTTCGTTTCGCACAAGATAGTCTGTTCCAATGCGATAGCATTTGCGAGTTGAGAGATCGTGTTCCGCAGTATCCAAGACTCAAAAAAAGTCTGGTGTTCAATAAATCCTGGAGGCGTTTTGATGAAGAGTCCCAGGCCAGCGAAATCTTTGCGAGTTAGCAGCTGATCAACGAATAGCGATATTACAATCTCGAGGATACTCTGGACAATGGCATGCTTAATGTTGTTCTCAGCGTCTTCAGTGGGCGAGACAATTGAAGTGGCTGGTGTTGTACTACTTTCGTGCAACTCCTTTTGGTGTGATAAATCTTTGGAGACGAGGACAAATGATGAACCTCGTCGTAGTGTCTTTCCTCGACCAGGTCTATCGTTTTGGCCTTTTCTGGTTGCTCGAATGATTGGAGGCCGAGCGGACAGGGGCTGCACCACTACATCAGTACCATCAAAGGACAGCATAGAGTCTCTCGCATTAAGCTCCACCGAAGCTTCCACAGCATCCACACCAACGACAACTGGAAAAAGAACGAACAGAAGCTCCTGCACATATGAGGACGAGGAAGCATATTCCCGAAATTTGGTTGATCTAGTCTGCAAATCTGATAGAAAGCGAACTATAGTATTGAAAGTATTGATGTTTTGTGGCGTGACCAAAGTCAATAGTGGATTGGGTGGTGCCATGGTTGACATAGAAAGCCTCTCTGGGACATTCGAAGTGGACACAGCGCCTGGTGCATGCAGACCAGACTGATGGTTCTTTGCCGAGACGATAGTTTTGAGACCCGATTGCAACATTCCAGTGATGACTTCAAACATCTCAGGATAAACAATTCCATATTCCTTCCGCGAATTGAAAAGGTCGACGAATGAGAACAGGTCAAAGGAGCGGTCAAGATCGAGTTCGGCAACATCAACGTCGAACAATATGGCGAAGCATACGGGCCAAAGAGCTGGTAGATGCCACCAACGCTTCAGCCTGTGGACCATTATGGCGAACCCACTAGATTTGTCCTTGAACTTCTTAACGTAAGCCTCTCCGTGTACGACTAGTAAGCGTGCCAAAATACGCATGGAGAGGACAATAACCTCAGGGGATGTCTCAGAGAGTAGGTATAGCAGCCATTTGTTGGTCACAGTTCGCGCGAACTTCTTGATCATGGTGAGATCACCTTTTGCGCATAGTGTATTTGAATACAGCCGCAGAATTTCGACACCGATCTCAAATTGGCTCAGATTTGGGTTATCACCAGTCGGGGTTGCTGTTCCAGCCCCTGATGATGCCCTTGAACGAGCCGGCTTCCTAAGCCTACCAATGTCATTGCGTTTGTGCACAGAATAAGTAATGAAGAGGGCCATTGAGCGTAACATTTCAGCTGACATTGCTGTCGGCAGGAGCGCAGCCAGAGCAGCGCTGTGAGATGGCATTGTGCTTCTGGAAACATTCTCAGACTTGAGCGCCTCCAGTAGCCTTCGAAGAGCTCGCATGCGACTAAGCCGCTTCAAATTGAATTTCATGTGCACGCTTTCTTTGGCAAAGACCACAAACTGTTTGAAGTAAAGTTCTTGAGTTTCGAAATGGTGATTACGCCAGACATTGTTATCGACAAGTAGAACTTTGTAGGCCAAGGGGTTATTGATCATTGAATTGGAAGTGTTCTCTTCATCAAACCCGATGAAAGACAATATTGACTTCAGCAGTCTAAGCGCAAGCCCATTTCGATCAAGGATAGGAGTTGGAATTGCCACCAGGCTTTTTGCCTGATCGCTTGTACCACCATTAGATATGCTCAATTTGTCTCGTAGTAGGTTGCTTAGGATGTTGTACCCATTGTTCCGCTCCATGACTTCACTATTTCGCCAGCTATTTTTCACGGTCTCCAGAAGGATGTCGACAGCGACTCCAACCTCCTCAGTAGTACGGGCTTTAGCAATCAGAGTAAGGCCGATAGGAGCACAACCACCCAGCCTCCAGGAAACATCTTCCATTGATTGGGGAACGGTAACAACAGGGTCACCCATCAACATGGCAACGCCATTGGTCTGAACTAGAGCATCGTTGATGGCAGGGACTGCTCCATTGATGGCCACTGCATTGGCTCCAGCTCTAGTATACGAAAACAAATTTTTGGCAGCAATCTTTGAAAGTGATTTGATTAGCTGGCTTTCATCTATGTTGTTACGGTCATCATTGTCCAAGACAGCAGCAGGAGAGATGTTGAGCAGGATTGCGTCTTCAGGGAGCACGCTACTTCCCTTTTGTCTGATCGCAATGCTGAGTTGCGAGGAATGCTCGTTGCCTGCGTTCAGGGACTCGTTACGGAAGTTCAGTGCAGCTGATGCATTGTAGGTTTGAAAAGACCCCAGGCAATCTTGCATATTGCCATGATATGTTGGGCCGAGATGGTATGTTACAGCAATAAGATCTTCGTTCAGTGTAACTTGAAAAAGCACAGCCGATGCCAGCGACCACATGGACACACAGGTTCCGTCAGTGCTAGGTGCTAGATCTTGTGGTGTACCCAAGAAGGCTTGCACCTTCGCAGAGCCAGAACGATCCGCCGGAGGCGCCATCGGGAAATTTGCCTTCGCCTGCTCCACGAAAAGACCATTAACGAATAATGATGCTTTTGAGGAACTTGTAACTCGCGGTTTTCGGTGCACAATACAAATATGGTACCACTTTTCAGTCTCGAACTTCGTAGACTTGAAACGCACACTCGGACGAGACCCTTTAATTGAGGTCTGTAAGATAAGATGTCGAGAATCTTTCTCAAGGTATGCCAGAATGAAACAAGTCTGCGTTTTGTCACATGCTCCAAACAGCGTTGTGTGCGCGTCTGCATCAAAAGTATCAAAGCGAGCCCATAATGAGATGGTGTAACCGTCAGTTTCAACAGGTGGAAAGGCTCTGCGCAAGGTCGGCAGTTCTATTGACGAAGAACCATAGCGTGACAGGTCAAATTGTATGCTTGCAGGCTGACGTGAAACACGGATGGCTTCGAGCAGGAAGGAAGCGGCAGCGACTGAGACGGCGGCCTTTGAGAAAAGAAAATGAGCGTCATCAAGGTTAGTGACACCTTCTTGAAACAACAATAATGCAAGCTCGCAGTATACAGATTTCTCAACTGATGTGTGTTTCCCATCGAATAGGAGAGGAATGACCGCAGTTAGCAGTCCGGCAGTATGTGCCTCAACAATGTTTTGTCGCGAAATGCCCATCAGTACCTTCAAGCTGATTGGGAAGGCTATGTTAATGGTCTGGGCCTTCTCGGCCTGTTTCAGATATGTCGTCCATGTTGTGACTGCGACTGTAAGCAGATCGGGTACCGCTAAATCGGTGACGTTCCGCAATTGTTGTTCAACCTGCGCCTGTACTAAATCCACACTCTTCGAATCCCAACTCCGACTGGGAGGAGGGAAGGAACTTGCCGTGCTTGTGAAAACAGTCTCTAAGCCCTCATCACCGACTGCAGCTGCTAACAGCACACCAAAGTATTGTTCGAGCACAGTATCATCAGACTTGGCCTGTATGAAAGTGTTAAGCAGTGTTAGCAGGTATTGCTGAATAGCAGACCAGCCGCCGCCCTCAACTCTAGTCCGAAAATAACGATTGTTCCCTGCATGGTGAATCAGAGCAGCCTCAAGGACAAGGAGAAACTGGAAGAGAGTTTGGATGAGGCCCTTTGTCTCGGAGATGGTAGGCGACTTGCACCATATCTCAACCAACTTTTGTATACTCTTGCTCAGCGCTTGGAAACCTTGTGCTCTTCGGAACAAATCTTGAGGATTTGTTGAGGCATCTGTATCCTTCAGCTTGAATCGTAGTCGCTGCAGCAGACCGGCTTGCGCCAGATCATCCTTATAGGCTTGCCATGTCGATAAGTCAAGAGCGTCCAGCTCGTTGATCAATTTTGCGATCTCATCGTCCGAGGGTGCGGCGGCCGAAGTATTCGAAGTGCTCGAGACAGCCCGTGTACGGAGAGGGTCAAGGGACATAGTTCCTACCGAAGTCCTGCATTAAGCCTCGCAGTCCTGCCCGCGAGATTATACAGGTCAAGCTATTGCTCTTCATTGAGATCTGCTTGAGGTCATCTAGGGTAACAGTACAGGATGTCAGCGTGAGATTGTGCCACTACCGTGCACCACTACAGTTGGCCAAGCGAAGACTTCAACATGGTTCGGTCCTCACAGAGAGTGGACAGCGGTCAGTGCAAGACAACAGGTACAGACTGGACCTGCAAACGCTCTGCAAGATCTTGCAGGTTGTGTATTGAATTGCTCCGATTGCGACGGGCCCAGCAAGTCGAGGTAGTTTGCGTTAGGTGGTATACAGAACAGCCGTGGCGCATGATACGGTAGACGACTCCCACCTTAAGTGTAGACTTGACACAAGTCCATCGCGCATTGACCGAGGGTGACGCTTCCGGAGCCCCCACAAAAGGTGGCTACCAAAAGTGGAATAAATAGGTCAGCGGTGACGGTCACACCTCTTTGGCTGGAGCCTAGTCCTTATCAAGGCACGTCGCTGAGCAACAGACTCAGAGCTTGGCTGACTGGCCACCGGACCAAGCAGCAAGCACATACGCGCGTGACTCGTACCCATTCTTGCGTCTTCTCAACGCCTGCCTTGACCATCCGACCGTATCTCGGCCATTTACCTCCATATCTCCCAATCTCTCCCATCTACTGTTCTGTGACCTTCTTATCATCAGTCAAGCTCTTGGTATTGCTCCTGCTCATTCACTTCACACCTGCTACCTACATTACTCAGTGTCTGGAATATTGAGACCATCACCATGAGATCTGCTCTCGCCCTAGCCCTTGCGGCGGTGGCAGCCAGTTCCCCAATCGTCGTGGAAACCATTCACAACGATGCTGCTCCCATTCATTCATCGTCCAACTCGAAAACTATTCCAGACTCCTACATGGTTGTTTTCAAGAAGCATGTCACAGACGCCCATGCTCAGGCCCATCACAGCTGGGTGCAAGATGTCCACTCCAAGAACCAAGAATATAGAACAGAGCTCAAGAAGCGAGATCAGATGAGCTTTCAAGAGGAGATCTTCCAGGGTCTTAAGCATACATACAACATTCCAGGCCTAATGGGTTATGCTGGTCACTTCGACGAGGATGTCATTGAGCAAGTCCGCAGGCATCCAGACGTTGAATACATCGAACTCGATTCTGAGGTTCATACCATGAAAGAGGATGCTCCAGAGATTGAGAAGAACTCCCCATGGGGTCTTGCTCGTATCTCCCACCGTCAGGGCCTCACCTTCTCCACTTTCAACAAGGTAAGCTTTCGATCTAGCTTCTGCATACAATGCTAATCGTGATGACAGTATCTGTACTCCGTCGACGGTGGTGAGGGTGTGGACGCCTATGTTATTGACACCGGCACCAATGTTGATCACGTTGATTTCGAAGGCCGCGCCCACTGGGGCAAGACCATCCCAACTGGCGATGCTGATGAGGATGGCAATGGCCACGGAACACACTGCTCCGGCACAATCGCTGGCAAGAAATTCGGTGTTGCCAAGAAGGCCAATGTCACAGCTGTCAAGGTGCTCCGAAGCAACGGTAGTGGTAGCATGTCTGATGTCGTCAAAGGTGTCGAATGGGCTGCCACATCTCATATTGGGTCAGTGAAGGCTGCCAAGGACGGAAAGAAGAAGGGCTTCAAGGGTAGCGTAGCCAATATGAGCTTGGGTGGTGGAAAAAGCCGCATCCTTGACCTCGCAGTCAACGCTGCTGTCGATGCTGGCCTACACTTCGCTGTTGCTGCTGGAAACGACAACGCCAATGCTTGCAACTACTCACCTGCTGCTGCTGAGAAGGCCGTCACTGTTGGCGCGTCCACTCTTGGTGACGACCGAGCCTACTTCTCCAACTTCGGAAAGGTAAACACTACACGAACACATCCTTGGATATGACTAACAATGATTTAGTGCACTGATATCTTCGCACCCGGCTTGAACATTCTCTCCACCTGGATTGGAAGCAAGTATGCCACCAACACCATCTCCGGCACCTCGATGGCCTCTCCACATATCTGTGGTCTCCTCGCCTATCTGCTTTCCCTCCAGCCTGCGTCTGACTCTGCCTATGCTGTCGCCGAGATCTCGCCGAAAGAGCTCAAGGCCCATCTGATCAGCATCGCCACCCGGAACGCTCTTGCTGATATCAGCGCAGACACTCCTAACCGTAAGCAAACTCCTCAAACATTAGTCTGGGATCATGTACTAACGTGTAATAGTCCTTGCCTGGAACGGTGGTGGCAAGTCCAACTACTCCGAGATCATCAAAGATGGTGGTTACAAGATGGAGCAAGAGCCAACCTTTTTCGAGGAGGTTGATGGTCTCAAGTCCGAGCTCAAGTCGATTGTTGCCGAGCTTGAGGAGCTTATCGCGAAGGCATAAGCAGCTTCGATGCCATCAGTCGCACCTTGGAATATCCCAGACGAGCGTATTAAGGACCATATAGCGTGACTAGAATTGTATAATGCGGTTCGGAGCTATAGCTTTTCCATTCGCTTTCGGCAGTTGGTTCTATCTGCATAGTAAAACTGAAATTTATAAAGGTAGTGGACACAATGGATTCATAACATGGATAGCACTTGGAATGGCTAGTCAAATATGCATGCCCTGACAAACGGAGGCTCGGGATATATATCAATTGAACAAAGCGCGTTCAGCCCACCAATTTGTCCTGTGATATATTGAGCATATATACAACAGTCTTGGCCTTCAGTTGACTAGTGGTCGGAGTTTGTGCAGAAGAATCCAAAGGGACACACAGCAGTGCTGCCATTCCAGCTACTTTGTAATTCACAAGATCTCGATTCTCTAACATTAACTTAATCTCCATGCCAGTTTCAACACGATGATAACG
>Ga0068631_100399_pt1 | contig 17223 bp, 13 predicted proteins | sample InSIn5gowninarea_2_FD_77434 | JGI IMG/M metagenome (GOLD analysis project Ga0068631, IMG submission 77434) | Clean room microbial communities from NASA Spacecraft Assembly Facility at Jet Propulsion Laboratory, Pasadena, California, USA -... ...
CTAGCCCACAACGGCGTCAAAATCTTCGGCTGCGATCTCGACCTCTCCGCCGCCGAGGCCACCAAAACCCGTCTCTTAGCCGACACTCCGGACGCCATAGTCGACGTAATATCTGCCGATGTCACAAACTCCGCAGATGTAGAAGCCCTAGTAGTAGCCGTCATGGCCAAACACGGCCGGATAGACATATTAATCAACAACGTCGGTCAAACAGCACCCGGAAATCCCGTAACCATGTCCGAAGACCAATGGAACCGCCAACTAGACATAAACCTAACATCCGTCTACCGGCTCTGCCACCACGTCCTACCAACAATGCAGTCCCAGGGAGGCGGGAACATAATCAACAACGCCTCCATCACAGGCATGCGCTACATAGGCAAACACCAAATCGCGTATGCGGCCGCAAAAGCCGCAGTCATTCAATTCACGAAAGCCATGGGCGCGATGTACGGTAAGGAGAATATCCGATCGAATTGCGTGGTGCCGGGGTTGATGTATACGCCTCTTGTGGACAATTTTGCACGCAGTGAGGATGCCGGTGATCGGGAGACGGCAAAGAAGATCTTGGATCATAATGGGCCTGTGGGGTGGATGGGGACGGGGCTGGATATTGCGAATGCGGCGGCTTGGCTGGCGAGTGGGGCGAGTCGGTATGTTACGTCGGGGACTGGGGGTAAGGTGGTTGACATTGTGCTGTATCTGGTTGATGAGATCGGTTCCAGAGTTAGTTGGTGGTGGTGAGGAGCAGGCTTGGAGGTGGTTTGGTATGTTGAGAGTTGTCTAATGATTAGCAAGTTCTATACAGAAACGATACGAAACAGTAGTAGTTGATGCATTGACATGACCTCGGGATGGGAATTTTGGCCCAAAATGCTTCGGAGCTCTACGCTTGGATTTCGGTGATCAGTCCTACTTCTTTCTCACAGTTAGCACCGCATTCAAAGGTACTGAAATAGTAGGAGAGACGATCGTTGAATGTGAACGGCTATGGTCGGGCAGGCAGTTCTCGGCCAAAGTTCCGTGAAGTGAGTGGGGTGGAGTCGTCTCCAAACTCTACCTAACCACCTTATCCATTTTACCTACTACCACCGAGATGGTGAATCAAGCTGATTTTGAGGACTTTTGCAATCAGGGCCATTCGCTACCTCAATCTCGAAAAGGCCGCTTACCGTTTGCCAGACGAAGCGATCGCAGACGTCAAAAGGCCAACTCATTTCTTGCCCACGGTTCAAATGAGACGCTACTCGTGCGATGGTGGGCCTCGTTAGAACTATGAAGGATGAAACCATGGGGCTGGGGCGCTCAGTGCTGCTGCTGAGTGGTTCCATGTCTAAGGATAGCCAGAATTTACGAGCTGTCGCTACGTGAGCTAGCTGTGAGGTTTCGACAGAATCAATGATCAAGGTTTCTCCAGCTCAAACCAATCATGATATTCCCACGATGAATTACTGACAGACTTGGACTCGGAATTGCGCATTTATCATCTATGTCTCTGGCTGCTTAGGTAAATGGATGGTACGTATGATCCATCCTTTATCGAGTAGCTGCCCTCGTCCGTGGACTCTAAAGTAACACAGGCATCTATAGGATATGATAAATCAGTTTGTCGCACGAAGATCTAGCGATCGAAAGGGGACCTGTGAAAGACAACGAAATGCAAAGGGCAGTCGACTCTACCAGCAACGGGCCCGATTGACCATTTAGTGTTTTCCGCCAACCACGCCTTATATGCAGGGGAATCTTCCATGGCGAGCTTCGAACGAATCGATCAAGGTAAGGTAGTGTGCAGCATGTAAATACAACAGTGTTGAGAAGAGGTATTCAATGCATCTTTATAGTTCTCCTTGCTATACTCTGCCCGGCTAACATATCTTCATCAATATATGTGTCTTTGTCAGAAATTCGAACTCTGCTTTGCGGTTGGCCGGTCATTTGGACACTAAAAAGATAGGTACACGTCGAACGACATGTATGGGCGTTCGAGTAGCCAACGGTTGTACAGTACACATACACGTTAGTTATATGCAACCTGGAAGATTAGATAGCCTTGATCACAAGTACCTAGATCATGATTCAGCTGTAAGATCGGCTCCACGGAAGCTCTCATCCCCCCTTTGGCGTAAAATACAAACTGCTGTAGATATTGTTAATTCGTTGGTAGATAGACCTACTGACCCAAGCCCTGGCTAGCAGCACTTGGTAGGTCATTCGCTCTCCGCAACTTGATGATTTTGTAAGTGAGGCACGGAGGGATCAAGACTGCGTAGCGATGGCACGACGTCCGTCGCCATCCACTTAGACTCTGTCGAAAGAAGGACATCTGACACGATACGCAAGGTGAGGTGGTCGCGTTCCTGGAGTTAGCAGTAATGTACACTGAACAAGGCCAGCACAGAAGAGGTCAATCATCTGATCTCTTCCTCCCTCGAGTATAGAACTTTCAAATTCGATGCGATCATATACGGTAGTCTCAGGATCAACGAATTACCAAACGTCGTTGAGTCGTAACAACCCACAGACTGTCTAGATATTGACCAAACACCTTCAGAGTGAGGGTATTGATAGTCACTTAGTGAAAGTGCGAAGTTGTAAGTGAGGAGTAATGGAAGAGATCGTGGTCATGCTAATGCCAAGACTCCGCCTGCCTTGGTGCCTTGCTGGTACGGATTCCTGCAGCGCCTGTGCTGTGGCTTTTGTTGTCGTATGAACCAAATACTGGTATGACATAACGTGCAAACCACACCACACCACGCCATAATACGATAAGGTCAGCTTTGGCTCAAATCGTACCGTGATTCGACGACACAGAGAAAAGCTACACCATAACCAAAAGTATAGTACAGTTCGATACACGCCTGAGCTGCGTAAGTCCTTGTGCATATGCCCACCAAAACGCTGCGGCCAGCCCTACCAAGTGCCTCGCGATCCAGCTCTGCTACCAGTTCGCAGTCACTACAAACAGATGCCCTAAGTTACACTGCTAACGCTCAAGCGCAGGGCAGACTCTTTGAAACCTCCTAAGTGGCTTGGAAGGACAATCATAGTAGTACCAGATTGCATATCGACCACAACAAAGCGATCCTGACCACTTTCCTTTCTTGTGCCTAGTCCCTCATTTGAACTACTCAAGGCGCGAAAGGACCACAATCATGGAAGGCCAGAACGAGAACGACGAGCTCTATCCTATTGCCGTCCTCATTGACGAATTGAAGGTCAGTGGTGGAGCTGAACAAGCTGTGGTTGTTCCTAACATTTCTTACAGCATGATGATGTTTTGTTAAGACTCAACGCGATACATCGTCTATCGACCATAGCCCTTGCCCTTGGACCCGAGCGAACAAGAGACGAACTTATACCTTTCCTGGACGATTCCGTCGAGGATGAGGACGAGGTATTGACCGCCCTCGCTGACGAGCTTGGAAACTTCATCGAATACGTTGGCGGCCCCGAATACGGCCATGTCCTCCTTAGACCACTCGAAAACCTCGCTGCGATAGAGGAACCTCTGGTCCGAGACAAGGCCGTCGAGTCCTTGAACAAGATTTGCGCAGAGCTCTCGAAACAGCAAGTTGAAGAACATTTCATTCCTCTCACTCTGGGTCTTTCGAAAGCCGACTGGTTTACCTCGAAAATTTCAGCGACAGGCCTGTATGTGGCACCTTACAAAAAAGCCTCTCCACCATCTCAGCAGGTTCTGAGACAGCAGTTTGGGCATCTCGTCCATGATGAAACACCCATGGTTAGGAGGCAAGCAGCGAACAATCTCGCCAAGTTTGTGAAGGAGGTACCCATACAAATTGTGATAGATGAAATGATCCCACTCTTCCAGCACCTCGCAAGCGACGACCAAGACAGTGTCCGACTATTGACCGTCGAAGTTCTCATATCCATCGCTGAATCAATTCCGAAGGAACAACAACCGAGTCATGGTGTGTTACTTAAAGCACTACGAGATTTGTTTGAGGATAAGAGCTGGCGTGTCAGATACATGGTCGCAGAGAAGTTTGAGAAGATCGCGAAAGCTGTCAACGAGGAAGTAATCACACGAGATCTTGTACAGACGTTCGTCAAAATGCTCAAGGACAGCGAAGCAGAGGTCAGGACAGCCATCGCGAGCCAGATACCAGGATTCTGTAGTCTTCTTGACCGTGAAGTTCTACTGGACCAAATCATGACAAGTATAGAAGATCTCGTCTCAGATCCATCGCAGCATGTCAGAGCTGCTCTCGGCACGCAACTGTCTGGACTGGCGCCAATCCTTGGAAAGGACGAGACTATTGCTCACCTCCTGCCCATGTTCCTCCAAATGCTCAAGGATGAATTTCCAGACGTTCGACTACACATCATCTCGAAACTTGAACTTGTCAATAATGTCATTGGCATTGACCTCCTCTCTCAATCACTTTTACCAGCCATTGTTCAACTGGCGGAGGACAAGCAATGGAGAGTTCGCTTGGCCATCATCGAATACATTCCATTGCTTGCTAAACAACTCGGAGTCAAGTTTTTCGACGAGCAGTTGAGCAATCTCTGCATGGGTTGGCTCGGCGACACTGTCTTCTCTATCAGAGAGGCAGCAGTCGCAAATCTAAAGAAGCTCACAGAAGTTTTCGGGGTGGAGTGGGCTAGCCAGTCAATCATCCCCAAGGTTTCTGCTATGAGCCAGCAGCAGAACTACCTGTATCGCATGACCACATGCTTCGCCATAACAGTGAGTTCCTGTCCTTTCTTCGTTCACGTATGATATACTGACCAGAGCTATAGACACTCGCACCTGTTGTTACTCTCGATATCATCGCAGAGTCCGTCCTTCCTATGATGGACCGTCTAGTGTCAGACCCCATACCAAACATCCGCTTCAACGTGGCTAAATCGTATGCTGTCATCATTGATACCTTGAAGAAACTCCCTGAAAAAGGCACCATCGCAGAAAGCGAGTCATCGATTACCAAAGTTTCACCATCACCCAAAGGCCAGCAGCTCATCGATTCTTCAATCATACCCAATCTCGAGAAGTTGCAGCAGGATAGCGATGTTGATGTGAGGTTTTTTGCAACCATTGCGGGAGGTGGTCCGGCTCTAGGTGGTCGTCTATTTCAAGGTGGGGATAAGATGGATACAGGTTCATGAACGATAGAAAAGCCAACAATACCCCATTAGAGCGCGACGAAGCAGGCTAGCACCTTTGGTCAATGAGAGAGGCAACGACTCTCACCGTACTGAAAGTGATGGAGGAACGAGTCATTGTACATGCTTTTCTGTATGAGCAAAGCATGACGACCAAAATTCCTGTCAGACAACGCTAGATTACCTGCTAAAACAAGGCCGCAAGAGCAGCCCTTACTTATATCCCTTAAACACTTGCCTTGAACTTGCCAGCATGCATATCCTGCACCAGAGTCCAAACAGATGTACCTCACTTCATGTTATCGACAACATGGTAATAATTACCACACTGGTAAACGCTCGTGGACTACAGTCTAACAACACCACAAAAGATCCAATAGAGACCAACAATAGAATACACAACGTTCCCTCTCAACGTTGAATAAACACAATGCTCTAGTCTCGCATTTCTTCCATCAAACTTGCGGTGAAGTGGTCATTTCCTGACTTTGAAATTGTCTGGCCTCAATGATGCTGCCGAACAAACATCGGATATCCCCGCATGGGGTAACGCTTTACCAGTTTTGGCTGCTCAGGAAAATAGAGCGCAATTGACAGGTCATGCTGTCGCTCTCCTATCCATCAGCGTTGTGGGTGCAGAGCTGCTCGTGCAGAATCGAATTATTGTTACGCTTGACAGACACCGACCTAGCGAATCCCTTTTGCCAGTTGCGAGACCATCGGAGGCACGGGACCATCACATGTGTGATCAGTAACACTCGGCAATGCGCACACGATAGCAGCATCGTCACTACAAACTACTGTCACAGGTCTATGACTGTAGCATTGAGCCATGTCGGAGCCGGTATGGTAAAATTGCGTAGATCATTGGGCCTCATATTGGTGTTTTTCGCAGCTGTCTTAACCCTCGTCTACTTGCAACGTCACCGAGAAATACCACCATACCCTCTCGAAGTCCTTGGTGAAGATGAACATGACAATGAAAAGGTGCCAGCGACTTCGAAGTCACATCCAATCCATCAATTGATCACGGAAACCAGAGCAAACTTCCAAGCGCTAAAGGCCCGACAGTCCAAGACATTAGAGGAGGCGGTCACAGAATATCGCAGGCGATATGGTATACCTCCGCCCCCCAATTTCGACAAATGGTATGATTTCGCAAAGAGCAACGATGTGGAATTGATTGACGAATATGACACAATTCACCAGAGTCTCATGCCATTCTGGGCTCTGGAACCCTCGGTCATCCGCGAGCGTACTCGAGAAGTGATTGGCCATGACAATGCGCTGATCGCAGTCCTCATTCGTGATGGGCAAGTCAGATTGATAGAAGGAGGCGGTGAGATGTACGAGTGGCAACGCAAGGCAACGCCGATCATGCTCAAGAACTTCATTCAATACCTTCCGGACATGGATCTGGCCTTCAACATCCACGATGAACCACGTATTGTTCTCCAAAACGACCAATTAAACCGGCACATCGACATTGCGCTGCATGAAGCCATGCCGAGGGCGATGTCCAATCCTAGACCACGAAACTCTTTCTCCCAGAGGCCATCCGACATGAACGCTGGTGACCGCATCAAGGAGTATCGTACAACCCGCTTCAATCGGTATGCACACCAACCTACGTGGTATCCTAGTCGCAGTAGTTGTCCGCCCGACTCTGCCGCACGTCGATTCCTCAACGATTCCAAGACGGATGACATACGCCTCTACACCACCACTCCGCTCCACTTCATCAGCAACACAACCGCCGCATCAGACATCTGCAACACCCCATCCCTCCGCCACAGCTTCGGCTTCTTCGACCGACCCAACGCTTTCGACGTCGCGCACGAACTCATCCCAATCTTCAGCCAATCTAAAGTCTCATCCTTTCAAGACATCCTCTACCCATCACCATGGTACTACATGGGCAAAGTAGTCTACAACGCAAACCGCGACATGCCCTGGTCCGACAAAAAGAACACCATGTACTGGCGCGGCTCGACAACAGGCGGCTTCAGCCGCGACGGCGGCTGGCGCAACCAACACAGACAACAATTCGTCCAACGAACCATGCCAATCGGTGACGCCAAAATTCTTCGCTACGACAACTCCACCCTCGATCCAACATGGACCGAAACAACCATCCCCATGAAAGAAGTCTCCCACCTCTTCGACATCCACTTCACGCACATCGGCCAATGCGACCCCGGCGACTGCGACGCCCAAACCGCATTCTTCGAAACCGCGCCCCACGTAAACATGTTCGACGCTTTTGGTTCAAAATACCTTCTTGACATCGACGGCAACGCGTTCTCAGGCCGCTACTACGCCTGGCTTCTGAGCCACTCACTAGTCTACAAACTCAGTATGTTCCGCGAATGGCACGATGAATGGATCAGGCCGTGGGTGCATTACGTTCCGCTGAGTATGCATGGCGAAGAACATGTTGAAGCACTAAGATATTTCGATGAGGAGGAGGAAGGGAAGGTGTTGGCGTTGCGGTTGGCGGAGGAGGGGAGGAGTTGGGCGCAAAAGGCGCTGAGGAATAAGGATCTTGAGGTTTGGTATTTTAGGTTGTTGCTTGAGTTTGGGCGGTTGGTGGATGATGAGAGGGAGGGGATTGGGTTTGCGCTGTGATTGTTTGGGAGTGGTTGTGCTGGTATACTTGATGGCTAGCCTACGTAGCATAGTTGGATGGGAAGTGATGTGGTCTTATTGTACATTACGGAAGAACAGTAGAAATACGTACATACGAAAACAAACTTGGACATAAGAAAATGAATTGGATTGTACAGTTGGCCTCACACTAGATTACTCTTTGTGGACGTTGTCGCCTAATACAATTGACTAGCTGACGAGGTCATCATTGTCATCGTTACTACTGGCTCGAACTGAAAATAACTCATATTGACCATCAAGCAATACGACATCTCGAATGCGTAAACACTTGCATTTCTACAGAGTGTAAGGCACATTACACAAACAAGAGGGAACAGTAAATAATATGAGTATATTCCGATGCAATACATCATCTACCAAAGATCCAAACCTAACCATCCAGTCCGGACGCTCTTGTCGTAACTCCTATATGCATCATATAGAAGTCCCAACGAAATCCGAAGTCAATCGATTCGTTAGTCGTCGCCCGCAAAGCAAACTCCAGGCTCCCTGGTGTCAACACCCGCGTATTTTATTGTCATGATATCATTCCAAGGTAACCTCCAGTCAGTCCTTCAACCTGCTTTCATCCACATTTGGATTCAGTAGCACCTGCCCGTCGACCAACACCGCGCACAAGCAATGCCATGCTATGCTGCGTGCAACTAGCTAATACTCGGACGGAATCATGATCTCGTATAGAAAGAACATGATCATGAGGACGAGGATGATATTTTGTATGAAGAATAAGATCATGAAGATGAAGAAGAACATGGATGTGAAGATGGAGGTTGGGACGATTTGGGGTAGAAAGAGTATGGCCGTGGGGATAGTGATGATGAAGTCGTGAAAGACTGTGAGGATGGGGGTTAGGGTATTGGCGGGTAGCGTGATGGGAAGGTGGGCTGTGGTGTTCGTCGTTGAGGAGAGGGTGTTAGTGGGGAGTCTATCAACTTGGCTGGTATTGTTGGCACTGGTGTCGATAGTGATATCTGAGTCGATACATTTAAGTTCGGGGGTTTCGGAGACGGTGATCGTGAGGTCAGTTTGAGATGTGGTGTGTTCTAGCGAGGCATCGTTGATCATGGGGGTATCTTGGTTGATCTCGAGATCCGCTTCTGGTTGTTCGAAGAAGAGGGTGCAAAGTGTAGAGAACGATGCGCTTGATACGGTTGAGATGGAGCTGTTTGAGGAGGAGGATGATAGTGAATATGTGAATGATGGGGTAGGACTTGGAGGCAAGGATTGGTCTTCCCAGTCACTGGATTGAGAAGGTCGTGAGTTGCTTTGCATGAATTGCTCGATAGAGGGATATTGTGTGACAGTGTGCTGTTCGATTGGTTGCTGCTGCTGCTGCTGATCATTCTGTTGTCGCGTACGGTTGTGGCTGGTATAGATATCGTGCAAGCATACTAGCAACAGCGTTGTCTCTTCGGGGGTAAGAGGGATGCGATCTTGGTGGCAAGTGATAAGGCGGCAAATTTTATTTGCTGGTAGCGCGAATGCTGGTGTCAACGGTGATTCCTCAGGGCGGATTGGACAAGGGGGATCGGTGCATGGGGTGGAGCTCAACAATAACTCTTGACTCAAGGGACGTTGATCGGCGGGTTGAATGTCATCCTCAGTCAATAGATTTAGCTCGACAGATGTGCCTTGTGGTAAGGATGATGAGGATGGTAATACGGGTGTGGTCGAATTGGCGCCCTGTTCTGGTTCTTCTTGGTCAATTTGCCAAGAGGAGGTCTCTTCGTCCACAGCAGCATGATGCCCTGTGGTGATTGTTGTATGGGCACTATCATCTACTTCAATCCGGATCCTTGACTTTTCTTGGTCGTCGTCCATGAGGGGCCAAGTCAGCAGAACGCTGCTTGACTCAGGATCTACCACATCCAACGTTGCAGTGCTGTCCACACTGTCTTGCTCACTATACCCACGGTCAATCTCAAAACCCTCCATTTGCCCAACCCCAGGTTCCCCACACCTCCCGAGCGTTGTCCCAACATAAGGATTATGTGTAGGAGGAGGTTTCGGAAGCTCGATATTGATGTTACGCAAGGTCATGATATCGAAAGACCTAGGTCGTAAGTGCTCGCGTTGTGCCTGTTGCTTCTTCTTGCCTGCAAGGCGGTGAAGGAGTGTGCTTGTGGAGTGCAAGAGTGCCATAATAGTGAGCTGTGATTTGGGGTTGGCTAACTGCTAGGATAGACCGATTGCTTCGTAGTTGTAGCGGTGAATGGAATGTTCAAGAGCTTCGCTACCTTTGTCTTTCTGGTTCGGTGTATTTTGAGGAACGTAAGACTTGTTGAGTAGGAGGAAGTGGTGTTGGATGCCGCTCACCAAGCCTATATAGCGATATCGTGTCGCCATCATCGTTATTGAAGCTATCCTCACCGCAGACTATTTGAAACATCTCGAACATCGCAGCCGAAACAGGCTCAAGATTATGTCGTTCAAGTCTTTGTTACCGAGTTCCAGAAACAAGCTAAAAAGGTGAGTGTGTGAATTTGAGGCGGACCAGCTATGAGACCTTGGAAGGCATTGCCAAAGAATACTTACCGAACGTGGCAGCAACGACCAAAGGTTAGACCACACGGCCCTGGAGAAGGACTTCAATATTGTCGGTATCTTATCAGGGCACGCTAACATGCAGCAGCTCATCCTTAAGCACAAAGAAATGGAAGCGGAAGACCTCCTGAACATGCATAATGCCGAGACAGTCGATTAGGCAGCATCATGGGTGCACGTTTCCGTTGCGATCCTGAGACAATTCTGGTAGGACTTCCCATGATTCAAGTAAAACCTATGAACGAAGGCTGTGAGTACATTCTGAAGTGGATAAAGAATTGATTTTGGATGAAGCGTTGCCTCGCTATTATAGTGGAGTGCATAATGACATGCTCGTAGGCATGCACAGATGATCCTATATCATCTAGCCGTACAGAAGACCTCTCCATTGTGGATCGTGAATGAATTTCATGGACATCAAGCACCAGGCCAATGCCTCTGTGTATGTCGTAGCCATTTAGTCAAAAGAAATTCGTGAAGCGGCAGTATGCTGAAAATAAATGAAGAAATAAGGCTATTGTGCCAATCAAAACGCTGAGACTACTGACAATCACGAATCGAATTGTGTAACCATCTCTGATCTCCTAAGCGACTTCTTTCGTAACACCCTTCCCTTCTTTCCGCTGTTTGATTGCACCGGCCGTGGATCAGGTTTCGTGCCCCAGTACTTGCTTGTTTGGTCCGGGTTCGTTGACGTGGGTAATGCTGTAATACTAGGTTGCGGCCGCAAGAAGTTTGTGCTGAGAACATCGCAGCTAACTTGACTCATTCGTTGTAATTTCTGTGTAGGCTCTCGATCAGCAAAGCTTGGATTGTAGCTATTGTAGGCTAGGTCGTTCTCCTGACGTGGGACTGTAAGGTGCTTGGTGGGTACTGGCAAAGTGTCTTGATGTATTGAGTTTGGCTTGGAAGATGTTTCTTCCGAGTGTTCGCTCCGAAGTGGCGATGGAAATTGTGTTCGTAGAGGTGAAGGCGATAGAGAAAATGATGATGCTGCACTAGTTCTTAGCTTTCCTGATTTGCTCGCATAACTTCCGATTCGTGATCGCCGAGCAGATATCATAGACACGTGAGGTGACGATTCCTCGATCCTTGATAGTATGAGTTGTCTTGGTATAAGGCCTGAGCGATGTGCTCGATTGGAGAATGAACGCGAAAAGTTGGGTGGTGGTTTGTATATTGCTGGTGGTGATGCAGGTGGCACTTCACTAATTGTTGTCGATACCTCATCGTCCTTGGATGTCGATGTCAAGCTCGCATCTGAGAACGTCATGTTGCGATGTTGGTACATTCTTGGATGGTTCGGGCTTGTGGGCATGGTCCATATTGAGGATGTCTCCGTCATTTGAGTGACCTGACTATTGCGGGATTGGGATCGATCCTTCAGCGTGCTCCACCATTCAAAAGGACTTCTGGAGCGAGCGCCAACTCTGGATTGTGAATCATGTTCCTCAGAACCCAATACGTTGAGTCCGAACCTTGACCCCGTTAAAGACAAGTAATTAGAGGATGGTACCACTCGCCCCCGTCTGACGGTGACTCGTCTCTGTGGAAGGTTCTCATCGCCAAAAGTTTCAATAAACGTCGCTCGCCTCCGTCGAACAACAATGAATCGTATTGCGAGGAAGCCAGTGCCGACAACGACCAGCGAGCCGACAATAATAACGATAATCCAGGCCCAAAGAGGTAACATCGAATTGCTGAGACGCGAAGCCATGGAAGGATGATGAAAAGAAAATCTCGACTTGGTGGAGAGGTGTTGAAATCACAACTCTTGTGTGTTCATTATTTCTGTTCGTTATCTTCGTGCCAAATTCTCCGGATTTGATAACAAGCCAAGTATCACAATCATACCAACTCAGCAAGAGTCCAGACCAGCTTTCTCAATAGAATCTCAAGCTTCCAGGCGAGAAGAATCGTGCGGACCAGCGTACATTGACGAGAAAAGAATGTGATTGAAACAGAATCATACGATTGTTATGGAGGAACTATGTCAATCGTAGGACAGGATCCTTGTTTTCAGGCTGCTCACCGCGTGGTAAAAAACGAGACAGAAGCCAGAAGGTCAGGTGGTGGGACAGGATCGGGCCACGACCCAAGAAAAGCTTGGGGTGGTGGAGGATGGAGTCATTATGCAAGTCAATGGATCGACTAGCAAACACACCTTGAAGTAAATGCAGTGCACAATCACATTTTGTCGGATACGGAACGTTTAACTTTGCCTTGTTCCTTGTTCGATGTGAATGGTGATGTTGAAAGAATTGAGCTAACATCCGCCATGTCTGCGAAAGGACTGATTACCGATCAAGGCAGCAATAACGGTGAAGAGCTTGCAGCGTAGCGGATCGCCTAGTTGTCGAAATGGGATATGCCGGATTCGAAAGAGGAAAGATTACAGCCATGGTCGAGAGTTTGGCTTGAAAGTCTCCCAAATAAGAGTGAGTCGTTGAAGCGAGAACATGTTGATAAGCCCCGAGCAGCCACAAGTTGTAGTAGTGTAGTCGTCATCCAATTCCACACCACACCGCACCACAATCCTGGCCAAGTTGATGATCATCGATGATGAATCTCCGAAACGTTCATTCTCTTGAGGCGAGCACTTCCGCAGTACAGTACAGTAAGTAAGGGATTTGCCATGCAGAAATCGACACGGAAGCTAATGCAACACTTGTGTTTCATCGTCAGGCACACACCACTAGTCCAGCATGAATCTGTGGCTTGTCTCCATGCTTTGGTGGCATCCATCTTCATTCCCGGCATTGATGATTGGCTGTTAACGACCTCACCAGCAGTTGTGGAAGCCCTTGTACTTTCTTGACTGCATTGTGCAGCTTAGCTATGCATTGTTTCAAGGTTTTCGAAACTTCGGTAAATGAGGATGATCTGCTTCAAAGTTCTGTAGTCGCATTCCCAACACCTGTGTGTTACCTCACATACCTACTGCGTAGCCAAGCCATTGCCAGTCAGATCTACACGTTAACCGAGAAGCCCGTGTCAGTTTTTGAGATTAGCTAATTTCAGCCTTGTAGAATCGGCCGATTTCGATAGCTTTGACCAAGTTGTAACACGGTTGTGAATTGAGGAATTGGGATAACGGAAGGAATGTTTACTAGAGTATGCTTTGACAACAAAACATTCTGAGAGGTGTTCCGAATCTTTTTCATTGACGTGCATGATGGTGCGTCCCGCCGTCAAAGTTCTTTTTCGAAACTCTGCCTACATCAGAAAAGGTATATCTAGCGGATAGTTCCATCAGCAAGGACCAGGATGGTTCCGTGCTTCACGCGTATCAAAACTCTGCGGCAATGATAAGACTTGATCAGTTTCGTACTATCGTTCCCACGCCACAATGCTCTCATTGTACCAGAATTCACCATTTGAGCCCTTGATGTCACCTAACGCAAGCAAAACAGGTGTTTGGGCTCCCTCATCAGGAGTCTTCTTTCCTCGACCTTTCGTCATATCAGTCAAAACATAGCCTGGACAACAGGCGTTGACGAGTGTTTTACTTCCTGTTCGGGCGTTGTTCGCCGCTGTCGTCCTTGTCATGCCAATTACCCCAGCTTTTGAAACTCTATATGCAGTACCTGGCCAGTTAGCTTGGTATTCATTCTTCGCCACGGCAGTTGTGAATTCTTCCATCAACCCAGTTATTTCCTCTGTTTCCGTTGCATTCAAGAAGCGCTTGCGGAGCGAGCTGGAGTACCGCGAGTCGATGATGCCAGCAAGACTTGCGACGTTGACCAAACGGCCCCCGTCGCGTATCTGTGGGAGTAGAAGTTTGGTGGCTGCTAAGGTGCCATAATAGTTGCAGTGCAAGGTCTTCTTGACCACATCGGCATCGAAGCCGTCCATTGCAATGCCGGCATTGTTGATTAGGATGTCAATGCCTTCAGGGTGTGCCTGCTTGATATCTCGTGCAAACTGCTGAATGCTATCTTGATTGTCGATGTCTAATGGCAGGTATTGCACATCAGAAAGGCCTCCATCCTTGCGTAGAGCCTTTTCTTTGTTCAACAGTGGATCTTCGAGGATATCATGCAGTGCCTTCTCCCCTCTCTCCTTGTTTCGTGCAGTTAGGTAGATTAGTAGGGGGCCATTATTGAAGGATGATTTTGGATACTGAAGGGCAAGCTGTCGGACGCAGGCAAGGCCAATGCCTTTGTTACTCCCAGTCACGGCTGCAACTCTGCTGTACGAAGACATGAAAGCAACAAATTTCAGGGAGAAGTGGGAAGGAGGGTTGTAATTGTGATAGTTTTATGTCCTGTTTGACCGAAGACGATCGAGTTTTGCAGCTCAAATCGAAGTGTCATAGAGACTGAGAAATATGCTAGGAGCACTACAGCGTATAAAGATCGTCCGCATAGTTGTGGACTATCTTGGATTGATTGGTTCTGCTCATGGAGGACCGCTTAATGTGATTCTATGTAAAGAGCAATAAGACCATGGTCATTGCACAACTGCATCTGTGCAACTGCGCCTTCCATCTCAAACTTCACACGTGATACTGATGCGTACACTCCCCTCTGCTAGCAAACATACCTATGTTCATTTCCAACCGTTGATTCTCACACACCGCAGTCAAATCGAACCATACGTGGCCACAACTGTACGCCTCAAACCCCTACTCGAAAGCCAACATACGCAGGAACTTCCTCTGAACCATCCCACGCCCCTTTCCGCCTTTTAGGCACATCTTCAACTACACAACACCTGCACCCGTACCAGCACACCACCTACTGAACCATCCAAGCCCACTCGCACGCATACCAACCAATCCTCAAAACCTCCCACCCACCTCCAACCCACCACCGCCACCACAAAAATGTCCACACCTCCGTCCAAACAATCCTCAACCCCCAAACCACCACCGCCAACCTACATCTCCTCCTCCGGTCAAACCCTCTCCAGTCTCCCGCTAACCGCACGCCTAAACCGCATGGCCGATAACGCCTACAACTTCATCGGTCTATACCTCGTCTCCCTTCTCTCCCTGGACCCTTATGCCGCGGCGCAAAACAGCCGCTTCAATACGAGGGGACCAGGTAGGACGGCACAACAAGCAACTGGAAGTGGAAGTGCTGGGGCAAGGGCTGGTGGTGGTACAGGTGCTGGAACTGGTGGGTCGACGGGCTGGTTCGGTGGAAGTGGGCCGCGAGGAGGAGGCAGCGGTGGGCCTGGAAGACGGATGGGAACTGTTAATGATGTGAGGGCTCCGGAATGTGGGAGCTGTGGTTGAGAAATGAATCTGTTTGTTTTGCGGAGTGAATGGAGTACGAATTTTGCTATTACGGATCAGATACGATAAGGGTTATATCTAGCATAACATAGCATAGCAGGGCGCTTGGAGTCAGTACTAGTGAGCAATGCCATTGAGCGAAATTAGACTAAACACAAAGACGGGCTAACCACATTGTGATTCCTATGCTTCTATATACAATTGCAATAGTCATGGTAACTCTATGCCACATACGCAAGCAGCACCACCTCCCTCCCTCCCTCGCTCCCTAACTACAATGCCTACTGTACCAGCTCCCCTCTCCTAGTCCCCCAAAATCAACACCCCAACCCTCATCTCTCAGCCTTGAATGCCAATTCATCTCAACGTAACCTAAATCAATTAAACACGTTACCCATACTGTTTCCTGAGTTGAGGACCATGGACATGTGCATGTATAATTCGTCTTTACTCAGTTCTAGTTTGCGATGAAGCGTAGGTTATGGATGTGAGAGTGCAAAAAATATGTATTCGAATTCGCTTGAAAGAAAGATATCTGTGCGCCCCTGTTCGAACGCCTGTCAGCTTGTCAGCTTCATGTTCTATAGAACAGTCACTGTCGTCTTAATATCTCCTGCTATATCCGCCGTAGCCGTCTCCAACCTTCCAGCCATCCTCTTCTTGAGCACGTTTTCAATAAACGCCTCTCCAGCCTTGTACGAACTCCTAACAAGCGGTCCAGAAGCGCAGTATAAGAAGCCCATGTCCAGCGCTCGTTGTCTCCATGACTCGAAAACGTCCGGTGTCACGTATTCGTGTACGGGCATATGTCGTTTCGTCGGACGCATGTACTGCCCGAAGGTTACCACATCGACGTCGATTTTTCTTAGTTCACGCAATGCATCCCAGAGTTGTTCTTCTGTCTCGCCGAGGCCAAGCATGATTGATGTTTTTGTGATGAGACCTTCCTTTGCTTCTTTCGCTGCTTTTAGCACGCTTAAGCTCTGTCGGAATGTGGCTCGTCGATCTCGGACTTGTGGTGTGAGGGCCTCGACGGTCTCAACGTTATGCGCATATACATCCAAGCCGGACGTTGCGACTAGTTTCACCATGTCAAGATCACCGGCATAATCACCTGTGAGACATTCTACTAGTATTGATGGCGCCTTCTGCTTGGTCTTCCGCACCGTCTCAGCAAAATGATGGGCGCCATTATCTGCTAAATCGTCTCGATCGACGCTTGTCAGCACAACGTATCCCAATCCCCATCGCGATAGTGCTTCAGCAGTATGTTCTGGTTCATGCGGATCGAGTGGTGGCGGCGCTTTACTTGTCTTTACAGAACAAAACCTGCATCCTCGCGTGCATGTGTCGCCCATCAACATAATCGTAGCTGTGGCCGCAGATTTTGAACTACCACCCCAACAATCTGAAATATTTGGACATCGTGCTTCTTCGCAAACAGTATGTAGATTGAGACCTCGAAGGTCATTTTTTATCTTCTTGTAAGACGAACTGTCAGGTATTGGCGTCTTCAGCCATTCAGGTAGGCGTGTGATTTGCTTCTGTTTTCCTTTTGGACCAACAAGGGCAGTTTTCAATGCGAAGGCTTCTGAAGGTTTTAATGGAGGTTCTTTGCCAGAGACGAAATTGTCAAA
>Ga0068631_100403_pt1 | contig 17152 bp, 7 predicted proteins | sample InSIn5gowninarea_2_FD_77434 | JGI IMG/M metagenome (GOLD analysis project Ga0068631, IMG submission 77434) | Clean room microbial communities from NASA Spacecraft Assembly Facility at Jet Propulsion Laboratory, Pasadena, California, USA -... ...
ATAACTAAAAACGAACAAGCAACATGCTCCGCAAACTCATCAATTTTTGCCTATATGTCCTCTCGACACACTAAAACCACGAGTCTCTTCTCATTCTCCTCATTCCTCGATCCTCAAATATTGAAAATAAATCGCACGTCAATGCATAATGAAGTTTGTGGGGAAGACACGATGTGCTTAACTTTAAATTTATGCCGATTGATGACTTTGAGAACGCCAGCGGTCATTAGCGTGCTAGCGGTCTCTTCGAAGCTTTCTCCCTTTCAAGGAGTTTGTTTGTTGACAATCGTACATATTGAGTAATCTAGCAAACACGTTGAAACACTCGGTTCAATCAAGTATGTGACATATTCATCCGAGGTGCTGCAAGTCGAAGAGCCCGTTATACGTGAATACGTCAGAAGGGCTTCGTCCTTGATTGTGCTTCTCGTGATTCAACCGCACCTCTTCCGATACCTTGACCGCCTCGATGATCAGGAATCAATAGCAGCATCCTCTCCAATCATATTCTGCCAACACCCAGCTTCGTCGTAGTATTTGGTTTTCAAAGTCGCATTGTGGCAATCCAAGTCACTCGTTCACCATCTATGACGTGGAGCAGGAAGATATTTTAATCATCCTCAATGGATGTGCCTGCAATGCTCAGCTATACGTGGTTTCCGAAGCCATGCTGACATGTCAAAGATCGCCATACACTGTAAGCGTACCCAGGTATCACATCCCTTGGAAGGTTGAGTCAGACTTCACGTAGATATTGATCAGGGAGAATGCCACCACATAAACCCAGGTCTGTGGGATAGGTCATATCCAGCTGCAGTAGTACAAGGTGAGCGAGTCATCGATAATTAAATCTCTTTCACCGCATGACTATACCGTAGCTGACTTCAAAGAACTCATTAGAAATTCCAATCGGCAATCCATAGTTGTGTTATAGCCTCAAAATAGGAAGACATCACCGGCTAATGGTTGACAACCACTGCATTGAAGACAGTTACCTTCCATATCCACGCTGATACCTACGTAGGTAGTCATACACCAATACCTGACAAACCCTCTTGGACAGGATATGTACGAGCTAAGACTAGACCCCTGATGCCGTATATTGCAATCTACCGCGGTACTCAACATCGGTCATTAGCAAAGAGGTGCTCTAAAAAATGCTTATGGTGTCCAAGGAGAAGCAGAACAATTACCGAATGCGGCAATATCTTCAGCCACATACGGAAATAAGATCCGAATTTCATTTCCCGTCCACAAGATTTTACGAAAAATCCGACTATATATTTTATCGTATCTATGGTTATCCTTGCAATACCTTAGTCACTACGGTATCTGACAACTATGTACCTTAGGTGTGACAGCCCGCCCCAAGAAGAACGATGATCCCAGAAACAGTTTGAGAGAGGAGAATGAGAAGAGACTCGTGGTTTTAGTGTGTCGAGAGGACATATAGGCAAAAATTGATGAGTTTGCGGAGCATGTTGCTTGTTCGTTTTTAGTTATGTGTGCAATATGGTGCTGGACTCTAACAACCTGGCATGCAGGTTTGAGTTGGGAAGCCGAGAACTAACTGTAGCAGGTTAGCCTAAAGTATCGAGACGGGCACTTCGAAAATCTCCTGCCACAGTAATTGGTTGTACTCGATGCTGATGTGGTTGTTTCAAGCAAGCCAGCAAGATCCCTGATTTCCCTGTTACGCGTTTTTTGTCCATGCCAAACGTTGGGTGATCATCAGTCTTGGGCTTTACCTCCTCAAGAATTGGCAACAACAATAACCCACAACAAATTCAAGGTGTTTTAAGGCGCCGCGACCCAATAGCACTATCCGCGATGATTCATGCCTGGCTAGTGGGTGTTGATCTAATTAGCCAAAGCCTCGTTCGTAGCTTCAGTTTCCCCCGAATTTGTTCATGAGTTCGGACGAGGTCAAAGACCCTAGCAGTCCATCTGCTTCCAGACGAATACGTATCAAATCGTTGAGAAGGTCGTTGACTTCACAGGAACCCAGCCTTCCGTTCATTCCTTCCAACGAGAACGACTGGGTTTCGCCTTTTACGTTACCTCCTCTCCCTGCTTTAAAGAAGAACCGTGTTCAACTCGACCAATCTCCTGAGGCCTATACACGCAATAGATCTGGTAGCAGTGCCTATTACGCAGCTGCTTGGGGGTCGCCGTATGCGACACCAAGTCCTAATCCATCATCTGCTGCAAGACTCGCTCGAAACCAAAGCTTAGATCTCGAATCTTCACCACTCGCATTCATAAAGTCTCCATTAAATCGGTCTTTGCCTCGAAACAATCGACGACAATCCCTCCCCGCTCACGATTCAAGTCGCAGCCCCTTCGATATACCTACTTCGAGTCCTCCTAACCTCGACTTCAAGCACCATCGCCGTAATTGGTTGAGTGAATCGGAAGAAAGTGAAGACCAGTCTAAATGTGCACTTGGAAAGACGCCCAGAACGCGCAAACGGACAACTCAGGAACCTCCACTATTTAGCGCTCACAGTCATCACGTCAAGGAAAGTGTTGATACCATTACGCCGGAGACCTTCAATGGTGCCTCTAGCTCAGATCAAGATCAGCATTCTAGGAAACTAGGCACATCAACAACCATGGCAGCTATTCGACAATCTTCGCCAATGCTGGCGGTGACTGAAAGCACGGTCGAAGAAAGATCTTTGCCGAGTCTACCACACGAATCGATACAGAACCATGCATCGACTGTAGCACAATCGCGACCGACACCTCCTCGCCCTTCACAGTCTTTCAACCAGCCGAAGAGGAAAGTGCTATGTAAAGGAAAAGCATGTATAATCGCCATGCCAATGACCGATCGTGAACAGGCTGGCCTGCCACCTCTCCTTACGGCACAAGAACGGAGAGACATAATACAGAAGTGGGCTGATGAAGGATATCCGGTGCGAGGTTTCAGTGTTGGTGAATGGGCCTCGATAACAAATGGAAGTGGTGGTGCTAGCCGGACTATCTTCCCAGATGCCGATGATTTAGCACAAGAACGAAAGAGCACGCGTGTGTCTGTGTATATTCCCGACCATGCGGAGTGGCAGGCGTGGGTTGACTATCTAAAGGAAGAGAAGCTGAGGGCTCTTGGTGTAACGCCAAGTGCATCTGAAGCAGCTCCTTCAACCATGTCACCTTTCTCGTCGACCACGAGTCAAGTTTCTTCAGCATATCCAAGCATGGTGGCATCACCACCAGTCCCACCCATGTCCGCTGCAAGCATACAACCAAGGATGACGCATAGTCCCTTTCCTCCTGCCCTGACTGGCGTTGCCCCTGCTGGGTTTGCGCCTTTATCTCGACGTGGAACTCCCCTTCTGCCGCACGGTCAACGACCTGTGCACGGCTATACACAGTCTACAGCCATTCCAGGACTAAACCAGCGGATGACACCACAATTTGATTACTCAATATCGCAACCAGCTGCGTTTGGTTCAGGTATGCGTTCGCCCAATGAGCAATTCTCTGGCCGACGATCATTCTCTCCCCGCCATGTGCAAAACATGCAGAGTATGGGTCATATCCTGCCATCAATCAGTCTAGCTCCTTCCCCACAAGGCTTCACTCGAAACCTCCACTCTAACCCGCAACTTGCCCATATTCAAAGACAACAGGAAATTACTGCCCGACAGCAACAGCAGATATACGCTCAGCTCACAAGAGCACAACACCAGCGACAAATGTCTATATTACCACTTGGAGCAATGTCTACAGAGCAACTTCCGCTCACTCCAAAAGCTGTTTCGCCTGAGCGTGAGCCCCCAGAAATTATGCATCCCACACCTCGAAGTCACCGTCACAACTTGAGCGCAGCACTTGAGAAGGGCATCACACACTCCGATATTGCATCGATTGAAGGGCTAGCGGCAAACATTGCTGGGGATAAACCAGCTATGGAGAATCATGAGAATGACCGAGACTCAACCAAGGTAGGAGGCGTTCGTGAGGAAGAGGAAGAGCAGGCAGAATTACCAATTCTCTCACGGCCAAAGAGATTTCAAGATAGTGCGGAAGAAAGAGAAGAGATCGAAACCAATCCCAGCAACGCAGGCACACCGCTCTTATTGGACGATAGAAACCCATTTGCATATTTCAAGCCTCTATCTCAGCAGGGCTCGCCAGGTCAACATTCTGCCTTGACCCATTATGCACAGCCTTCTTCGTCCGCGTTCAATGTGCAAGCAAAGGAATTCAATCCATCTAGCTTCATTCCCGGAAATACCTTCAACTCTGGCGTGAACGGATTTGCTCCCAACGCTATGCCTACAGCGAATTTTGCCGGACCTCTATCACATATCAAATCACATCAGCGTAACATGTCTTCTCTTAATGTTGAAGCTCCTGTCTTCACTCCTTCCTTCCTGACAACGCGATTGCCGGAAGAACCTAAGCAGGACACTATGACAAAGAGAACTGCCGAAGTTGCTACTCCAGCGAAAGCAGCCCTGGAATTACGAGGGTCTGCGTTCAATTTTACCTCTGCGCCCAGTCATACGGATGAAACAACACCAGCCAAGTCGGACTTCGATCCACGATCATCAACATTTAGCTTCACGTCCGCTAACTACAGTGTGGAAGCTCCAGAGTTCAAACCTTCTGGCTCACTGCATGGTACCGTGTCTACCCCTGAGAGAACTACCGACCTCAGGGGCAGCATTTTCGGCGATGTCGTGATCGAGCCTTCTTCTAAACCTCAACGACGAAACAAAGCCGTACCGATCACGAAAGCAAAATCCAGAGAAGGTACACCTGAAGACAAGGAAGAAAACTTCGATGCAGACGGTAGAGCTGAGGCACCATCTGACAGACAGAAGCGTGCAAGGTTTGTTGGAACAGATGGAGATGATATGCCGTTGTTTGCAGAGGGTGCACCATTCACATCCCTTGCTGATGATGAAAAAGCAGTAATCGTTGACCAATCTACCAACGACGGAGAGGAGCCTTTTGAGAGTGCAACAGAGGCTGCCAAGGAAGCCACGGAGCCAGTTGTTGAAGAAGTCGTCGTCAAATCCAACAAGGATGGTGAGAATGGTATAGCCAATGTGCCAATCAAATCACAAGCTGCTCCTGAAAACATGGTAAACGAACCACACGTGGAGCAAGCGTCAGTACAACCCCCACCTGAGACGGAAGCAGAAGCCGCACAGTCAGCAGACTCGGAGAAACACGACCTACAGGGGCAAGAGCCAATCAAATGTGGTACACCAATTCAAGTTACGCAGCAGGAAGAACAAAGTGCCAGGCTCGAACCACCACTTCTAGGAAGCATTGAACCACAGCGCAAAGACGAAGATGAACCTGTCGAGCCTGAGACCATCCCTGAGGCTAACACTGCTCCCTTGAATGTAGCTACTAGAACTCCTCTAACTCACAATGTTGAGGAGCAAGCTTTTGATACTAGACAAACTGTATCAACGGAAACACCAGAAACCCGACCAGCCGCAACCTCAACAAGCAAGCCAGAATCCTCTCTTTCCGCTTTAGCAAAACCATTCGAGTTCAAGCCGGCGGCGCTAGACTTTGTAGTAACTTCCAAGACAGAAAAGCCTTCCCCTCCCAACGGAGCGAAGGAGTCAACGTCAAATGAGGGAGGTCTTATGGCCTCGAAATTTGCTACGAGTCTCTCTCCCGAGTCAGTCGTGCCAGAGACGACCGAGCAACCATTGGCGCAACCACGAGCGTTGTTTGGTGAGCACACGCATGACCAAGCTCACGAAACCCAAGTCAAGTCCAAACCAGCTGGAGAAACTACGATTGTGGAAGATGTTGCCAAGAATGTTAACGCCGAGACTGATTCTCAAGCTGATGGACTGGATCAGATCAGTAATCTCGCGAACTTGAAGAAAGTTCCTTCAAGGCCTGAATCAGTTGTGTCTCGTGCTGATGGCATGTCGTATGAAGAGATTAATGCTGTGATGCAGCAGTTCGAGGAGAATCCTGATCTTGGTGTTATTCGTGAAGATGATTCGGTTGAGGAAACACCCCTGATTGACATGCGCTTGCCTCAACAAAATTTCCGCAGCAATTTGTCTAGCCCGAGTCCCGAAAAGCTCGATAACCAGTTCCCTCTGCCAAATGCTTCAAGTCGAACAAGGCCTTACAAAGGTCTTGGCTTCGAGGTTGAAGGCGTTCATCAGCTTAACTATGGCAATGCCGGGATTAGTGATTGGAATGCCGAACTATCGCCAGGTCAGCAAGATAAGCTCGAGGCCAGAGCCCATTTCTTTGATGACCATGTGAACGACTTGGTCGACAATGTTCTGGAAAGTCGACTGGCACCTGTTGAGCGAGCCTTGGCGAACATCCAACACGCAGTTCAAAGTGTCGCTCGTAAGCCTCGGGGCGGCCGCCGAAGCCTATCAACAGAAAACAGAGAGTCGGATGCTGACGACGAGGATGAATACGATGCATACGAAGGCTATTCACATTACCGATCAATGTCTCCGAAGAAGCGCGACCGACGTCAAGAGACAATCAAAGTAGCTGTCATGGAAGCAATGGCTGCAGCGCAAGTGACTCCAACCTTGGACATCAGTAGAATGATGGAGGAAATGAAGACTGTTCAACAACATCGAGCTCCGGAATCTCACACAAACATGTTAGCGGTCCAGACCACTTTAGATGAGCTACGCCAATTGGTGAATGAGAAAATGAAAGCGGCGGGGACTGATCTTTCTTCCATACATCAAAATCTTGCCGAATTGAAGCAGCAGCAGGATCGCCCGCGAGCTGTACAGGACGATTTTGGCAACTTCAAAAGCATTATAGAGGATGTCATTTCGTCACATCCCAAATTACGAGATCTACCTGTTGCACCAGACCATGATCACACGAACAAGTTGCTCCTGAAATTAGAGGGTTTAGAAGCAACGTTGAAAATTGCAGAGACTCGTGCTAATGAGGAAGCCGCTCTGAAAAGAGGGGTTGAAGTCGAGAACGATACTCTTCGTACTCAACTGAAAAATGCTCAAGATCAAGCCACTACCTATAAGGAAGCATCCGAGAAAGCGCAGAGAAATCTCGAAGCCATGTTGTCGGAGGAGCAGGAGCACCGTGATATGACCACTAAGTATCACGATTTACATGCCAGGAATGAAAGCATCGAGCAGAAAGCTGAGGCTCTTGAGAAGACACTAGATGAGTATCGCAAGTACAAAGAGCAGATGAGGCAAGAGATTGACGCCGAGCGTAAGCGCTCTGAGAGTCTGGTGAAACACCTCCAAGACGTACGCGATCAAGCTAGAGACCAGATGGAATCTCGAGATGTGCTTCGAGATCAGCTCAACCAGCTGCAACAGCGTATGGCTAAGGCCATGGAAGACATCCGACATGATGAGGGAGAATGGCGCAAACGTGAGCATGAGATCACGAGTCAGAACCACCTTCTGCAGTCTGCGCTTGATCATGAAGCGCAGAAAAGAACACGCTTAGAGCTCGAAGTCGAGGAACTCCATAAGGAGCATAAAGAGTCGTTACACTTCAGATCTCTACACGAAAATGCACAGGTCGAAGTTGCTAGATTGGCTGATGTCATTGTTGGCCTGCAATCTCAGAATAAATCACACCAGGACACCGCGTATGAGGCTCAAAGAGAGTTGAAGTTCCTGCAAGAAAAACAGAAAGCCACTATCGAGTCTCAAACCGAGCGCCTGTTGGATGAACTCGAAGCTTCAAAGAACACGATCAGAAATCTACGATCCGATTCGGATGATCGAATCGTCGCTCTGCAAAGCCAGGTTGATACAACTGCGATTGAAATGCAGGAACAAAAGGTCAAGCATGAACAGAACATGCAGAGGATGTTCGAAAACCACAACCATGCCATGAGACAGGTCAATCACAAACATTCGGACGAACTTGAACAGGCATTAAATCAAGCAGATGTTAAGCACAGAGCGGATCTGGAGCATCGACTTGGAGTGCATGCAGAGAAACTTATCGAGCTCCAGAAGAGACATGCCAGAGACCTTCAGCATGCGGACGAGGATCGAAGCAGACTCGAACACAAATACACAGAACAACTCCATCTTGCTCGTGATAAGATCGAATATCTCGAAAGTAAACTATTTGACCTTGAGAGTCAACTCGAGATCACGAAGACTGCTGCACGTACAGCCATCGAAGCTGCAACCGCCAAAATCGCCAATTTGCCAACGCCTGCACCCAGTGTGGTTGCAAGTCCTCCTCACCGTGTCAGCATTGGCGGTGCAAGCATGTCTGTCGCTAGAGGGTCTGACTTGCCTGAAAAGATTTCACCACAAGCCTTGCGTGAAACGATCATGGTCCTACAAGATCAGCTACAGAACCGTGAGCAAAAGATCGACAAGTTGGAAGCACAACTTGCTGCTGTCGACAAAGACGCTCCGAATAAAATCAAGGAGCGTGAGACTGAAATCGTTATGCTCCGAGAATTGCTTGATGTACGTGTCGAGGATTTACAGGAACTGATCTCGACACTTGAGAAGCCACGATACGATCACGCGGCTGTCAAGGATGCAGCAATCAGGATCAAAACACAACTCAAAATGGAGCAGCATCTCAAGGAAAGAGCAATATCTGACATAAATCTCCCAAGCAATCTTCCTGCATCGATATCAGCCGGTCTTGCAAATCTGGCACAAAGTCCACGTGCAATGGTCGCTGCTGCAGCATGGGGCAATTGGCGCAAAGTCAGAGATACAAGCTTTAGTGCTGTTAGTGACTTTGCTAATAGTGTTGGCCCACAGACACCCTCGAGATCAAACACAGCACCTGCCAGTCTTCTAGCTGGTGTTGCAACCCCTCAGGACACAAGCCTAAGGTCGCCTAGTAATGGATCGCGGCCCTCGACTTCCCGACCACTAGCTACTGCCGCGGCTACACGCAGAACTGAGTCTGGTTCGCTTTCTGGAGGCGCTCGACCCCTTCGAGCCTTCAGCTCGCAGCCACGCACATTGTCGAGTGCACGTTTACTGACGCGAGACACGAATGAATCGCCAGCTGACAGTTTAGATTCAGTCATTCGTCCTTCGAATTCTTCAAGCACGAAAGTCGAACCACCTTCTACACCACTTGCACTGAAACCAGAAAGCGATTTTGGTGATGATGTGGACGAGGATGCAAGCCCGCTTGATGGCAAAAACCAACGTTTTGACTCGGGCGACATCGAGGAGCTGATCGAACCTGAGCGGACTGTGATGGAGTCATTGAGTCCGCAATCTTCGAAGACAATGGCGCAATCGGACGAAGAAGACGAAACAGTGGTTGTGGTTGAAGAGGAGTGATGCTCTGGTCTGCTTGTATCACCATGTCTTTAAATGCCACCATTCACCCGGTTTTATGTCATCGAGTCAGAACATATTGAAGCGAGCCGAAAGCAGCAGATGTCGATATTTGTGCAGTGTACAGCAAACAGAATATGTAAAGAGAAATTTGAGCGAGAATCGTTATTGCAAAAACACCAATTGGACATACGATAATCTGTCGAAATCATAACGCCCTACTACCACCACATCACTGTCCATCACACAAACTACTGCACAAATAACAGAAGTCAAGGAATTTCCTATCGTCATTTGCACAGAAACAAGATTGTTCATAGCGCATTGAAAATTTAGCAGGCGAGCATCACGGAAAGCGGACAAACTACCTACAGGTATATTGGTGAAAGTCTTATGAAACTTGCACATCGTGTTTTTACTTGCAACCAGGGAAATTCAAGCGAGGTGAGTGCATATACTGTACAGGATTTGAACTTGAGGGCATTGAGACCCGAGTTATCTAAGATACCCCCCTCCTACGTGCGTGCGTGTGTTTTATGTGTCTTTGCTATTTGGGATAGGTTGGATTGGGTTATGTAGGTAAATAGATCAGGTAAATAGAGCATAATCCATTGGATTAATACCCATCCATACGTTGCATTGCATTGATAGATCGTGATATAGAATGTTTAAATTCGTGTATTCTTGTATTCGTTCTATTCACTTTTACTAGTGATGATGAGTGATGAATAGATGGGCAGCTGTATATGTCTGCGAAATAGGGGATACTACCGTAGTACTTATATCCCCGACTCCATGTGCATGTAGGAGTTGTACGCCGATATAACAATCGAACTGAGTACGGTCCATCTACATACATGTATATATCAGATACTAGAGTAAGTCCATACATGGACGTATGCATCCAGTGCCTATATGGAGATATACCCTCTAGCGCCGTATGGCTTATAATTACGGTACATACAGATGGATTAGTACAAGTGCTATAGCGGTAATACTCGCTTCACGAATGTGCACGAAGAGAGGTTATTTACACTAGCTATGGTACGGAAAACTGAGAAGCTGAGACGGAGGGGTACGCGGTTTTATTGTGCTTTGCTCTTCTCCATTGTACGGTAAATGGTTGCTATACAATATCACGACTGCCACTTTCAATGCATCATCAGGCTGGCTGGGGGCACAACGGTCCCGGACCGTGGACTGGAGATGTCTCTTAGTCACCCAAGTCAACCAAATCAAAGAATGTAAGTGCTATGAAGTGGTGACGTCGGGATATGATATGGCTTCGAAAATCGCTTGCAGGGCGTGCAGATCGTTGTGGCTGACCATGGGAGACCAAGCCTGAGGATGGCAGTGTGGTAGTGCATTGTGCCACAGACGGGCTGGTACGACATGTCACACCGGGCATCCCTTGACCTGCTGTATGAGTCTGTCGGAGAACATCTCATGTGTAGTGTGCGTGATTCGGTCCGTTCTTGAGTACCTCGCTAGAGAACCCATCGATCACCACTATGTGGTAGACGAGAAGGGAGCCGAACCTGTAGCCAACGTGTAGCCCCAGGCTCAGGGTGGGTCCAGGATAAACGCGCAGTCAACAAGCACTAAATCTGCCAGAGTCCAGCAATCTCCAGTTGTCGCCTGCCTTGCCCACATCACACTGCAAGATAAAAAAGCTTTCCAAAATTCACGATGGCCTCTTAAACGGAATGTCTTGTAAATAGCGTCGTCAACCTGGACTCAGCCTGAGGGGGTTCCGATCGCAAGGCTGTTATACATTTGTCTCTGAGCTCTCTGGCTGTTGCTTCGAAGTCGTACCTCGGGTACTTCCCGTCCTGGCTTAACACACTGAAACCGTTCTTGCCCCACGGCCGAATGATCCATGGTGCTTGTATCTATTTTAGAATTAGCTGACGTGTGTTTCTACCAATGGTGTAACATGGGTAGCGGGATGGATGGTATGTTACATACTGATGAAAGCAAGGACCATGTGGGGAAACCTTGGGTGGAAGTACCAGCATTGCTGTTTGCAACGGATTTGAGCACTAGTAATTGGAATGTAGGCTCTTCGCCGTGCCTAGTGCTTTCAACCATGATGAGGTCAACGCCGAATATTCGCAATGGATTGGAAGTGTACAGCACTGTTACCCGGAGGTGTACTGCATCTATGCTGAAATCAACCGGAATGCCCGAGTTTGCAAGCTCTGCACAGAGTAGACGGGCGGGCACTTCCTTAGTTGATGCCTCGACAGCCTGGCCCAGTTTGTTATTGTAGTGCAGCAGTCTTTGTATGAGAGCTTCGTAAGACTGAGTCGTGTCATCGTTGATTTGCTGTGTGCTATGTTTATGGAGAGTTTGGAGAAGTTGACAGTAATTCTGGAATTTCACTAACGGAGCTTTGAAGTGTGCGTCCCATGGCAGACGATCAGATGATGGGTGATTTCTCCCTGATTCCAAGAACGACTTGAAGGCATTACCCCTGCTATGCAACAGGTAGTCGATTTGTGCGTAGATCCTGGGATAGCTACTGGCGTACTCCACGTAAATGTCGCCAGCTTTATCCAGCCAGTGCTCGAACAAGTCAATGTAACCAGGGATCCAAGGACCATTGGCAGCTTGTCTGTGTTTCATAGGACGATAGAGGTATTTCAAGTTCAGGCGATAAACAGGTCGTGCCAGACCGAAGACTTCTTGCGCAAATGATGCAGTGCTTGGGACGCCCATCACAAATGGTTCAGTCTTTTCGAGTCTGCGCTTGTACACGAACTCTATAACATTGAGAGATTGTAAGTATTTGCGTTCGGACGCAAACATCTCGTACAAGATACATTGCCGTTCGATTTCCTTGAGATCAAAGCCTACAAGGCTTCTCGTATCTATCCGCCACGTACTCGCCCAATCATCCCTGATAACAACGGTGTTTGTTAGTTCATCGCTATCAACTTCGTCACTATAATCGTCCATTTCGCTGTCAGAACTGTCATATATCACTTTGATGGCTTGCTCTGGCTCGAAAGCTTCATTGACGTTGATGACTCGACTGGAAGCATTCTTTCGCTTCTCATCCGAAAGCAGATGGGAGTCGTTTTCGCTGGAGCTGTGTTTCAATGTCGTCTGACCACTGGAACCAACACTCTCGAAGACTATCATACCGCGTTCTCGTTGAGCTTGTGTCGTCGCCGATGAGTTAACATCCCGGTCATTCACGCGGCGGTACGCGGGAGAAGCGGCTACTATTGAATCAAAATCGAATCTCGTCGTCGTCGTCATGACCGAATGCCTGACCGAATGCCCATCACCAGCGTGCAGGCTCTGCGTCTCGAAGGACATATCGAAGATTGATCTTGGTGAGTTCGCAGCAATTGTTGTTGCCCGAAGTCGTGAGGCCTGTATTGCAACCTTCTCAAGTACCACGGTATTTTGTTGGAGTTTTCGCTGCATTTCTAGCATAGTCTCACTGTAGAGGTCAGCCACAATATCTACACAGTTTATGATACAACCGACGTTGTAAGCAACTGTAACAATAATGTCAAAGCAGCTTCAAGGCCTCGGAGTTGCCTCAGCAAGTCTTGCATAGTACTTTCATTCCACAGATACTTCGCTTTCGATGTCATTCGTAATTGATCAGTCGCGTCATCCGACGATAAAGAAAGCTTTCGAATCTCATCCTGAAGCACGTCAAATACAATCAGGCATCCAGTTAAGGCTGTGTCGAGAGCCGATTCCAGCTCTGGACGCTCATTGACCTTGTTTCCGAAACCTTCCTGATCACGCAACATTGAGCTTTGTAGCTGTGAAAGGGAGGCACTGATAACTGTAGCCTCTGTGCAAATCGCTCCTATCGTTAGCTTAGCCTTGACAAACTTCTGTTTGAGAGCATTCAAAGCTTTCGCGGTCTGTACACATGTTGCAGTAAGGCCAACTACACTGGCTGTGATGGACAACGGATCCATTGTTCCTCATGATTTGTATTGCACGAAATTCGAGCTCTCTAAGAGTAGTAGAACATCGATATCAGCTGCTTCTTGCTAAGGTGGTGACCAAAAATACCCAGCGGTTGATGCACACGAGCTTCAGCCTCAACTGCCATTAATTCAAGTCTAGGCCTGGCCCCGCCCTGCATGCGTTGTCCCCAACACATGCTTCAGAGCAATTGATTGGTGAAAATGAAACAAGGCCGCATTTGAGGTGGCCGCTTTGGTGCATGTCCGCGTTTGCTCCATTGGTTTGTACGGATGTGGCACACACCGTAACTTTAGCATAGTTGAAGATATGGTCTATCCGTAGTCTGCGATGATTAACCTCCCGAGTTAAGCTACTACTCTCTCATCTCAATGTCCTGATTGTCAGTTTTGTTGTTGCTGGTTGGAGGCGCTATGGTTTCATCCTCATCGGTTTCATCATCAATATCCTGCTCCATCTGCTCAAACGGTTTCATGGCTTCATCGCCGTTTTTGCCGTCCTTTTTGGCTTGGAAGAATGCCTGGCGTTTTTGAAGGGATATCGCTTCGCGGCGATTCATCCGTTCGGTGTGCCGGTCTATACGTTGTTGCTCGAGTCTTTGATGAGCGACGACTTGAGATTTTAAGTGTGCGATTTCTTCTTGTAGGGTATCTATTCGGTAGAGGTCGGTGTTTGAGGGAGTGGTGGTGCCGCTGGAGTTAGTGGTGGTTGAGTTGTGTTTGTGAACTAGGGATTGGATCGCAGAATCGAGAAGTGTAGGAGGCATAACATTGGAGAAGAGGGAGGTGTTGATGACGGAGCATTGTGAGGGAGTTTGCCTTCCGTGAATGACTTGTGTGCTTAGCGTGTATTCAGTTGGGACTGGCGAGGTGGCGGAATCGGATGATGAGTTGTTGAGGTCTAAACGTGGTTTGATAATTGTTGGTATTGTGAATATTGCTTCCTGGTTCGAAGTGGTGAAGCCAGTTGGGGTCAACATTTGTATATTGGTTGCCGATTGGTATGAAAGATTTGTGATTTCGGAGACGACACGATGTTTTGCGACATCCCAGCGGAGAAGTGTGCCGGACACATGACCTGTGATCAATGCTGTCGCATCGTAACTAAGAGCGATGCACTGTGCTGCACCGAGGTTTGAGGTAGAGGGTGGTGACCATTTAGCTTCAGAGGGAAGCTGGAAGGCTGTAGAAGCAATTCGTGTTGAAGTATCGAGGATGGAACATGTTCCTTCGGTGGTCAGAATGTCAATTGATTGTACACTGCCATCTGTTGAACCGATGTAGACAGATCTGTCAGCGGGATCAAAGATGGCGCATTGAGGCGTTTCGAGGAGTAGCACTGTCCGAAGAACTGATAGGCTTGAGAGGGACCAAATGTAACATGTTTTGTCCTCCGAGGCAGAGAAGACAAGGTTGGTCGAAGACTCTTCGGAGTGACCAGTTGCTAGAGCTTCAATGGCAGATCTATGTTGGGTGAAGGAACTAAATGGCTCTCTGTTTGGATCAAGGCCAGTGGTGTTGAAGGTGTTCTGTGGTTTTGCAATTGTTAACAGGCCTCTCAGCGACCAGATATGGATCACCGAATCAGGTGATGCTGATATGACATGCTCACCGTCTGGCGCGACAGACAAGATAGTCACCGGCTCAATATGAGAAGCAGAAGAGGTGCTGACACGACCTGTAGCAACCTCCCACAAAATCAATTTTCCTTCTTGCGTACCTATAATCAAGACAGCAGCTTGTCGGGCGTATGCCAAGCTCGAGATTTTCTGCGGAAAAGGGACTGTTGCTTCCTGGTTACCCTTCTCTCGATTGTAAACATATACAACAGCCTTGCCGGCCTGGGCTGCGAAAACGTGACTACTGCTGATGGCCAGGCAATTCTTTGCAACAGAACTTTTCTTGAAGCCTCGTCGCAAAACACTCTGAGGTTGGAATTCGTGCAGATACACTCCCACATCTTTCAGCGCGGAGCTGAGATGTGCAGCAGGCGGCTTGACATTCTCAGTCGCCGCTATAAAATTTTCTGTTAACATCATATCATTATAGCGACAGTCGGTGAGTAAATGCACAATCGAGTAAAGATTGAGGCTCCTTCCTAGATTTATGCCAAGACTCAAATGTTTATGTAAGCTGAGCCTGAGTCAGGAACGAATTGAATGCGGTAATCTCTTGGCGCACTTTTCCTGCCGCGCACCTTCGGATTTTAGTTAGGGAATTGAATCACAGGTTCAAGATTTCGCGAAATCACTGCCAACAACCCAACACACCACCTTTCTTGTCCTTACACTCTTTCATACACCAGTGTAGGCAAGATGTCGACCTTCGAGCCAGTTGTACGTTCTACCCACGACCGCACTAAGCGCACGCGGACCGGATTGAATTGAAATGGAGGACTGACAATTGCGCAGGTTGTCATCGACGGCAAGGGTCACTTGCTCGGTCGTCTAGCCAGCACAGTCGCAAAACAACTTCTTGAGGGCCAGAAGCTCGTTGTCGTCCGATGTGAAGCCATCAACATATCCGGCGAATTCTTCCGATCGAAGCGTATGTGCACTATCCCTCAAACCAAACCAAACCAATACACCACGTTGCGAGCAAGACAAGCCAAGAAGCACAAGCCAAACACACACACACACACACACACACACACACACACACACACACACACACACACACACACACACACACACACACAAACATATGTTCCCATTGAATCATCAGAACAAACACTAACAACATTCTCCAACAGTCAAGTACCATGCCTACCTCCGCAAAATGACCCGATACAACCCAACCCGCGGTGGCCCATTCCATTTCCGAGCCCCCTCCCGCGTCTTCTACAAGGCCGTTCGAGGCATGATCCCACACAAGACCGCCCGTGGTGCCGCAGCCATGGAACGCCTGAAGGTCTTTGAAGGTGTCCCTCCACCATACGACAAGAAACAGCGCATGGTCGTACCCCAAGCGCTCCGAGTCCTCCGCCTGAAACCAGGTCGAAAATTCTGTACCGTCGGTCGTCTATCACACGAAGTTGGCTGGAAATACCAGGACGTTGTCGCAAGGTACGTAAATCCAAAACCAGAACATTCACATCTCCAAAAGCAGCACGAAAAATGGTGGTTATGTGTGTGTATAGACCAAGACTAATTTCGTTACTACCAATAGACTCGAAGAACGAAGAAAAGCAAAGGGCGCAGCATACTACGAACGAAAGAAGGCTCAGCGACGACAACTTGCCGAAGCCAAGTCAACTGCTCAGAAGAAGAATACCGATGCCACCAAGGCTCTCGCCGAGCTCGGTTACTAGATTTTGTTTTCGTCGCGTTGTGGGCATGATGATGAGAAGAAGATTAAGCAGAAGAATCAAACTTGAGATATCGAATATTATACCGTTTTCGACCGAAATACGTGTGTCTGGCGTGATTGAAGCGATGCAGACGAGAATGAAGCGTCTGTACTTTGCTTGCAGGGATGGGTCATGATAGCTGGGTGCGTGGATGTGACAGGTGAATACCAAAGTACCTAGTGCTATGATGGCTTACGGTTAGTCGGCGACTGAAGCCATTCTCCATGCAGAAACCGTCTCAATAGATGAGGTGCACAGCAGGCACGGAACCTGCTTAGGCTGACGTTGAAAAATGCACAAAACGAATTCCGAACGCATTCAACATCTCCTCACAATATCTCCAGTGTGCAGCCATGCTAACACCATTATAACCTCCTGCGACAAGTCAACTATGTAGCAGTAATGCTAGCGCACTACTGTACAAGGACTTCTGCCTTTGCTTCCTGCTGCTGATAGAGTTTCCACACTCTCGGTTCAGGCCTCACAGTTCAGTCAAAATCCATCTTAACATACCCCCCTAACCCATCCCCCCCAAAAGCCCTCTCAACATCCCCATCCCA
>Ga0068631_100404_pt1 | contig 17101 bp, 10 predicted proteins | sample InSIn5gowninarea_2_FD_77434 | JGI IMG/M metagenome (GOLD analysis project Ga0068631, IMG submission 77434) | Clean room microbial communities from NASA Spacecraft Assembly Facility at Jet Propulsion Laboratory, Pasadena, California, USA -... ...
TAATATTTAAGCTGTATTCTGTTTAAATGTCTATAAGCTTCGTATTATTACTGTCTCTAATTTATAAGTAATCTGTAATTAACTCTTTTTACGGTCTATTTATACTCTACGCTTTTTAATTTAAAGTATCTTTAAGTATATATTATAACTTCTAAGTAGAGAGACGTAAAACTAAGTCTACTTAATATGTCCTTTAAAATCTAAATCGGTTACAGCCAGTTCGTTAATAGGCTTTTAAGCCTTTTCTCTATTAAATGCCTTTATATAAAAGGGTTTAATTTTAATACGCTTTAAGTTCGTCGCTTAAACGTAAGTAAAGTTATAAAGTCTGTAATATAAACAGTTAGTATTAACTATAGTCTTTATAAAAGAAATTCTATTAACTAAAGTAGAGATTACTATAAGCTTATAGTATATATCTTTCTTAAAATCCTGCTATTTGTCTCGTAACGTCTTTAAATCCTTTTCGTTTTAAGTGTAATTTTACTTAGAGCTTACTTGTTTTTTAAGTCTATACCTTTTTCTTTTTCTGTCTTTAAGACTTCTTCTATACGTATAAAAGTCTTTTTCTTAACGTTCGTCTACTTAATTATCTTAGTAAGAGCTTTAGAGTTAAATACAGATAATAAAGACACTTTAAGTTAGTGGCTACTATTTAGTAAGAGTATAAGTACGAGTTAGTACTAATCCGTCTTATAGTTCTTATCTTTATATCTAAAACAAGCTTTATTAGCTTTACGTTAGTTAAATACTACTTAAGACATTTACTTAGCTTTAAGACGAGCTTCTTAACGACTTAAGACTAACTTAGTAGTAGTCTTAAGAGTAAGTTCTTAGTCTATAGTAATTAAATAATCTGCGTCTTTTAATTAACGGTTACTTTATACGTTTTTAGCCTTTTTTATTCTTTTAATTTAGTCTAAATCGTTAGTCACTTTACGGACTAAGTTAATAAAACTTACGTATAAATCTAGTTCGTCTTTAACTATAAGTTACTTTTATAAATTAAGGTTTAAGGCTACTTTTAAGAATCTTTTCTAAATCTTATTTATAAACTCTTAACTACTTACTTTTAAAAGCTTCTACTTAAAGGCTTATAAGAACTTCTTAAAAGAAGTAGAACTTTACTTTTTTGTATTAATTTATTTTAAAGCTTTCTGAAGGATTTAGACGTTATAAAACGTTATATTAAACTGTTTAAAGAAGTCTAAGACTTATAAGGTTCTTAACTATAATTTAGTAGCGTTAATCTAAAGAAAGATACGTTTAGAGGCCTTATTTATAAGACGTCTAAAACTATACTACACTTATTCTTACTTACTTCTTATTACTAGTTAGTTAATTTGTAACTGAGTATATAAGTGCTTTCTAAAAGCTAAGTATACAGCTTTACTTTCTTTATTATACTTATTTAAGTAAGATAAAGAGTACTTAGCTTTTTAGGAAGTGTTTAGTTTAGTTACGAGTACTATAAAAGGTGCTACTAACTTCGTAGTAGTATTAACCGTAAGAGTGCTCTAAGTTATTTATTATTATATACGGTTTAAGGCCTCTAATATAAAGGAATTAACAGTTTACTATAATTAGTATTACTTTAATACTTATTTCGAGTTAATTTAAGTAGTAGCTTACTAAGAAGTATAAGTATCGTCTACTTAGTATTTTATAGTACTAAGTTAAGTATGTCTTAATATAGTGCTATTAAGTGGGTTCTACTCTATTATAAATACGTAGTAATACTGTGCCGTTATAAGTAAGATCTAAGTACTAGGTCTTAACTAAGTAGGTCTTACTTAGTACTATATAGTAAGATTATATACTCTTAAAGTAATCGAATTTAAAATGTAAAGGCCTATAGCTAAATAACTTAGTAATAGTATAAGTTCTAATAACTGTAATTAAATTTAATAAAGAGCTAGTTAACTTAAGTACTCTTATAGTTATAAACAAAAGAGTAAATAAAGTAGTTACTTTAAGTAACCTGTAGGTATTAATACGAACCTGTTCTGGACCTTTATAAGACCGTAGTCTTAATTCGCTATAGCTTAACTATAGTACTTATAGAGGTTTAACCTCTTATAATTCTTATGTAAAGTACCTTACTTTTATTATTAAATTAAGTAGAGCTACTAAACCGTAGATGCTTTTAGTGTCTTTAAAGACGATCTGATAGTATTTCTTAAGTAAATCTGAACCTTCTTTAATAGCTAATAATAAAGCCTTTATAATTTCGTCTGTTTTATTACTCTTAACATATATAATTAAGAGTCTTTTATAGTTTTCTGTAAGACTTTTAAATAGTTCATTATATATAGACAAGACGTATAAGATTAAGACGTTATTACTTATACTAATAGTCTGTGTATAAAAGCAGAATAGACGGATTACATTAATTAAGTATTTAATATATTTCTATTTCGTATCTAATATCTTAAAGGCTTAAGCTCTATCTTAAGCTTAATAGAACTGTGTTATTACATGTCGTAAACGTTAAAAGCGTAAGAGTATCTGCCTTATAAAGTCCTATCTAGTCTTAATATTAGTAATTAATTAAAGTAACTTAGTACTCTTACTTTAATCCTTTACGATATACTCTTAGTATTTACGGAATTGTTCTTTATAAATACTACTAGAGTTTATAAAGATTACTAGCTTCTTTACTTATAAGACTAGTTACTATAATAATTACTATAAATCACAAACATTTACGTACTTTTACTAGTAACTAAAAAAGACTACGTTTTAACTTTATTACTATACACTAAAACTTAGTAAAGTCTGCTTTTTCTTTTTAGTTATTAATAAAGTCGTTATTCGTAAGATTAACTTTAAGTTACTTTAAGACCCTTCTAAAAGCTAACTAAATAACATAAGATAAATAAAGAATATAATAGACCTTTTGTCTAAAAAGAAGGGATTTCTTATTAAAGACTATAAAATAAAGCTCTTTATTTAAGTTCTAGAGTATAGTAGTATTATTTCGAGCATTATCTGTAGTTATAGTAACGACGTAGTTATATAACTCGTAGTTATTAAAGCACTGTAACACTACTTTAACTATGTTATAACTAGTATATAATTTAGTTATATACTTAAAGCCTATAAGCTCTTAACGTAGTTACTAGTCCTTATTAATATAAGAGGCGAGAATTATAATAAAAGACTTACGTAATGTGCTTAATTAAGCGTTTAACGAGATTACGACTTTAGACTTAAGTACTTAGAATTAAAGCTTTAAGTTATAACAGGCTTACATTAAGTTATTAAGTGTCTCTTAAACCTAGTTTTAGTTTAGTAGAAGGAACTGTAAGTTTTATATCTTAGTTAATGTCTTTTACTCTTTACTTTAAACGGAGTTAAAAGACTAAGTATTAGTAATAATAGTCTTTACTACTTGTTCGTAAAAGGTTTTAGTGTTAAGGCTTAGTACTACGACAGTAGATAAGGAAGTATCTTATAACACTACTATTAGATTTATAGTAATTATTATAGTAATCACTTACTTAACTGCTTTAAGAAAACACATTATTTAATTTACTCTGTTAAGAAGTAAAAGCCTTCTTTAGTATATACTACTTATAGTCTTTAGAATTTAAGTGTATTATTAAGGCCTTTATTTTAATTAATAAAGTCTTATTTAAGTCTAAATAAGTAATACGAGCTTTATAGACTTTATAACATAGGCCTAAGTCTCTGGTTTTAGTATTAGCTACTTAATAGTATTTAGTCTAAGTATTTAACTTCTTTAAGACTAAGTCTTATTTAAGCTTCTTAATCTAGTTAATGTGTAGGAATGCTTCGTCTACTTTCTTAAACTATGTTATAAAACGCTACTAGTTTATAAACTCTGTATAGTAAATATAAGTCTAAATATAAAACTTATTTCTAAAGCTAACTATTTTAAAAAGAAAGTGTTCTATCTCTTTTACCTTTAAAGTAAGTGAATAAGCTTAAGTAATAAAAGACTGTAAAAGAGAAGACCTTAGAAAAGAAGACTATAAAAGAGAAGACTAATAATTAGAATTACTAAACGAAGACATTTTTAAGTAGAAAGTTAGAGAGATATTAAATAGGTTTAGAAAAAACAATTATATAGTCTAAAAACACGTTCTTAAAATTACTTTAATACTTAGAAGTACACTCTTATAAAAGCATAAAACATTATTCTGTTTAGTACTAAAACAGAAAGAAGAAGTCTAAAATTAAACTAAAAGGATTTAATCTTATTACTGCCTTAGTTATATCTCTAGAACTAAAGTAAGATAAGTACTAAGCTATATTAAGTACAGAAGATAAAGTTAAAGCCTTATCGTATCCTTTATTAGAATACTATAGTAATCGTTATAGTAATTAACTAAAGAGTAAAAAGAAGTAGAACTAAGCTACGTAATACTAGACTAATTAAGGTATTATTTAAAGCTTCGTATTTTAGTTAAAGTGCTTTAGCTGTAAGCTAGTATTCTAAAAGAGGTATAACTTAACTTAATTTATTTAAATATAGAGCTAGTAAGTAGTTAAGTAGAATTAATCTTTACGTAGACTAAAATACTAACTTAATCTTCTTTAGTCTTATTACTTTAGTCTATAGCTTATAGTAATAGTTATAGTAATTAAGCTTAATATAGATTTAGAGTATTTAGTTAGAGACAAGAAAACCTAAGTTAATAAATAAGATTTATATTTTTAATATTACTTGTTTAGAATACTATTTGTAGATATATAGCCGTATACTTAAACCTTTAATCTAACTCTAAGAGGTAAGTAGTAAGACGTTCCTTTAATGTCTAAAATTCTTTAGACGAATTAAGTATACTAAACTTCTTATCTTTAAAGTATCTATTAAAGCTAAGAATATAAGTAGCTTTTATATACTAATTACGCTTAGACTTAAAAGGAATCTAGAAACTAGTCTGATTTATATAGTTATTACTATATTAAGCCTACTACTTAATAAGACTAAACAGATTAATCTAATTATCTTTTTTATATGTTAATAGAATAATAACTTTACTAGTACACTACATTGCTTTTTCTTCTTCTATAAAGACTTTATAAAGAGAAGGGTACTTATAAACAGTCCTAAAAGGATTACTATAATAATTACTATAAATTAAAGCAGATACTTACTTAGTATTATAGTTAACGTATTTTACACCTTTACGTTAAATACTAGCTTAGCCTTTAATATTAAGCTTCTTTTACTTCTTAATTACATCTTAGCCAGGTTAGAATTAATCTTTTTACTATATAGTAAAACATAAAACTTTAAAGTGCTAAAATAAGATTAGTTAGAAACCTTATTTTAATAAAGATACTTAAGAAGACTTACTTCTTAAATCTTAGTCTTAATAACTTAGGCCGCTTTATTACACTTCTCTTTTAATAAAGATAAGACTTACTACTTACTCGTATTCTTTTTATCTTAACGCTATATTATCTTATATTATAAGTTATTATTATTACTCTTATAATAGTTAGTATCTAACTAAGCTAAGTTGTTATTATTTATACCTTTAAAGGAAACGTTCTTTATACTAAGCTGATTTTAAATACACGTCACATAAATTTGTTTTTTAATTCTAAAGATAAATTAATTACTATAATAATTACTATAATATTAAAGAGAAGACTTACTACTTTACTATAACTTTACTAATAGTTTACTTTTCTATTTTCTTTTACTAATCTTTTAGTGTACTTTTATAAGTATCTGTTTAACGTAATCTTTTAAGTGTATAAGACTTAATAGCTTCGTTAGTCTTTTTAGTCTTTTTAACTTTTAAGATAAACGGGTTTACAGCTATTATAGCTTAACGCTTACGAGCTTGTTTAGTATACTTATTAGTAGACAATTTAGTAGCTTTACGCTTTAGAGGAGCTATTTTAATAAGCAGAAATAGAAGTGATCTCTAACATGATATAAGTATTAGACTGTTATTAAGTCTAAATTAACCTACTATAACAGATTAGATAAGGTTTAAATCAGTGAACTTATTAAAAGTAAAAAGTAAAAAGTCTAATCTTTCTGAAAAAGCGACGAATCTGTATTAATTTAATTACTATAGAAATTACTATAATGTAAAGGTTAAAGGCCTACTAGTAAAGAGCTAAACTAGTAAAGGTCTAGTATAAGCAGTTAGTTAATTCTAAGTAGTAAGAATCTTAGACTTTAAGTGTAAAGGTATAGTTAAAATAAGGTTTTACTTAAAATGACGTATTTATAAGTTATGTACTAGCTACTTCGCTTTTAGCCCTAGCTTTAAACTAGTTAAGGTAGAGCTAGAAGTTAGCTCTAGCTTTAAACCTACTTTATACTATAAATATTACGCTATTTTCAGACTCTCTTAAATTAAGCTAGTAACTATAATAAACACTTACTAAGTAGGTACGTTCTTTATGTGTAGTGTTATATTGTCTTTAGCCTACTTATTAGTACTAGTATTAGTTGTTTATACTTTACATTTACTTTTTACTTTACTTTACATTTATATGTTAATCTCACTTTATACTATTTCTCTAATTTACACTTTACTGTTCTGAGAGCTATAGTAATTATTATAGTAATTATTATTATAGTACTAAGTCGTATAACTAAAGAAGCTGCTTTACTACATAGTATAAAGGCGAAGGCTTTAACTCGTAAAACAGTTACTTAGAAAACCTCTCACTTTAAGAAGACTAGTAAGAAGACTAGTAAAAAGACTAGTAAGAAGACTAGTAGAAAGACTAGTAAAAAGACTAGTAAAAAGACTAGTCAGAAGGTTATAAAGAATAGTAAGACTTATAAGTTTAAGTCTAGTAGTAAGTTTAAATCCTATTTTACTTATAGTAATTATTATAGTAATTATACTATAGTTAAAGCTCTCTATAAAATTAAAAAATATTAGAGCTACTCTTGTTATAAAGTCGCCCTTTAGATTCTTAAGGCTCTCTTCTTACGTCTAGTTCGTGAAATTATAAATAATCTTATAAGGACTAGTATAGAGATTAACTATATTTAGAGAGGTGCACTTAAGACACTTTAAGAATCAGTGAAAGCGTTTCTTATTAACGAGTTTAAAAGTAAGTTATAAGTCTATACATTCTTTAATTACTATAAGGATTACTATACTGACTATGTTAATAGTAACTAACTTGTACGCTATTTATTATAAGTAAGTCACGATTTAAGTTAAGGATATAAATCTAGTATAAAGGCTAAAGTTAATAATAATAATAACTAAAGATAAGATAGAATCAGCATTTAAATAAGCTAAGTAGACTAATTAGGAGAGTGTCTAAAAGTCTATATAGCGTTAGAGTTTATGATGTATATATAAGAATTAAGCTTTACTCTTCTTATAAGATTAGGAAAGTTTATGATTAAATTAAATCTTAAACTTAAGAATAAAGTTATATAATTTTTACGACTACAAAAAACTATGACTCTGATTTAATGAGCTGGTTACTATAATGATTACTATGCCGCTTAGAGCTTTTCTAGTCTTAATAAAGTATTACTTACTTATAGTTTAGGAATTACTATAGTAGCTAAAATCAGGGGAGAAGTGTAGGTACTTACATTACTTATAACTTATATAGGTATACCTATATTCCTTACCTTATAGGGTGGGTAGGTTTTTAGGTACCTACCTTATAGAATGGGTTACTTATAGGTTACCTAGTCGTAGAGCGCCCTACCTTATAGGTTACCCAGCTGTAAAGTTCCCCACCCTATAAGTACCTATGTGTAAGCCTAAGCAAGAGGTGAAACAAAGACCCACTGCATGTCGTGGAAGTGTAATAACAGTCACCTTCACATAATACATATGTCCTTTCAATAATCGCTAGACCGAAGACTTAATATCAAACCCGCAGCATGATATTGCTCTTGAAGTAAGTAGTAGAAGTCAAGCACCGGAAGGACTTTCATCCCCAAATCCCCACATCCCCAATATGAGATGTTTCTTACATATAGGGTTATCCGCACAAGCAGTAATAAGACAGATTTGACCCTAACAATGAACCATTACGGCTATTGGAGTGAGAAAGGTTCAAAGGACAATCTTGTTGAAAGTGATAATGACGAGACCAAGACTGCTACCGATGAAGACAATAAAGATTCGAAAGGATTTGAAGACAGTCGTCTTGTTAGGACTGGCAATAACGAGGTCAAGACTCCAACGGAGGGTGAGGTTGTTGTGGAGACGATTTGGATCCTGGAGCATGGTAGGAATGGAATTTCTTGGACCAATCAGCCCACGGGTGAGTACATGTTGCTAGTCGTCGACTACTTCAGCAGAATGCTGTTCGATAAAGCATACAACGAGGCCACCAAAGAATCCGTGCTCGACTCTTGGACCAATTACCTAGCAGCTATTGCTGTATGAAACAATTTTATCGCTGAACTGGTTATTCAGACGTTTTGTTATCAGATGGATCGTCATCGTCGAACGAATTTTTTGGCGACAACTATTTTGTTTGATGTTTTGGTTTAATCAATCTGAGTAGTAAGTGAATGAATGAATTCGCTCCACTTGGATTGTACTTTGTAGAGCAGGCTACTGCCCAAAACAAGGTGTTGCAATGCAAAAAAAAGTTAAAACACGTAGTGAAGTAAGATCGACACAGCTGAAGATAACACAAGAGGCCTGTCTTCTCTCTAAAGGAAAGAGTCACGTTTAAGCCACCATGACGTTCAAGGCAGGTCGTTGGCTATGACAACGAGCGATATACCACCGCTTTGGGCCCCACTCCGCAAGCAAACATCCTTCCATCTCGAAATGCCTTCGATCTTGGACGCACTTTCATCCCAACCGAGTCTCGACGAGTGCACAACATCAAACGCAACTCGTCATGGCGCAGGAAGGAACTCTCCAGCTTGCTTCCGGCAGGAAGACATCTGTGACGATGCCAGGTGCTTTCCCTGGTGCCGAAGCAGGAGTAGATGCTATTCTGTTCACTCCTCCACCATCCCCACACCCATGTCCAACTCCCAAGAAATTATCTTCAAGCCCGTTGAAGATTGAGAGGAAGCCGGTACCTTCTTCAGATAAGCCAAAGAAAAAGAAGAAGACGACGACCTACTGGGACAGCATAGGTTACAAAAGAATTGAAGGCGAAAAGAAGTGGATTCATGCCCAAGGTGAGGTTTTCTGGGATTGGGAGAGTCTCGTGCCATATTTCCGCGAGCACAACATGAAGGGGCTTCGCCGGGGTGTTTACCCATCATACTCCATTTTCAACCAGAATCGCAGGTACGTGACCACTTCAATCATTCCTATCAGAGCACTAACAATCGTATGAAGTGGGAGACAACTCGAAATCCAATTCTTCGTCAGCGAAGATTTGCATTGGCTCTTTGGTGTTCGTCGAGGAGTCCGCTGCTGGAAGTCCTTTTTCACCTGGACGGGCGTTGTTTGTGACAAGTCTGGACTTCTCAAGGACTGGGTCAGAAAGCACAAGAACAAGCGTCTGCAACTCAATAACCACCCAGTCAAGGAACTTAGCCAGAGAAAAAGAGAAGAACCGTATGAACCCGAGGCTGCACACATTTTCTTCACCTGGGCTCATGAAGGTTCTGTGGAGAAGAGCATGTTCTACAGACCAATTGACTACGCCAGCGGATGCATGGAACGAGCACATGCTAAACACTGGAAAGAGATGGTGGACGCGTACAGGTTGGGGAAGTTCTTCCGCGCTCCAGAGTTCTCCAATGTGATAATAGATCTTCTGGTGAAGAACCAGAAGAGCTTCTTTGAGCACTGCCCACTGAGTCAGGTCGTCAACAAGAGTGAGTGGTGGCCCACATATGAGTATGGTATGGTCAAGTCGATCTTGAAGGAGGCCAGATATGCAAGTCAGAGTGAGAAGCCGTGGAAGAAGGATCCCTGCACGTATCATGAGCATGCGAATGCGCCAAAATCGTATTCTTGCACTAAGCAGTGGGTAGGTCGCCTTCAATTCGGAGTATTGCTTCGATGCTGATATGTGATTAGTATGGTCGAAGCGAGTCCAGTGAGATCGTGTCCTTGTACTGAGCTTGCTTTGCATCTTAGGTAAGTCGTTTGAGTTCCTGGTTTGATCTTTGAGCTTGCAGCTAATACAATACACTACGTAGCATGAGTTTCGCTTGACACAATGGATTCTTCAGTTCATCAATCTTCCCTGGCCTCGACTTGGTATCTTTGACTTCGCCCTTCGGTATTCCAGACAGACTTTGACCAGTTTGACTCTGACTGCAATGATCCACCGAATTCACTTGGCTCTTCCGCATAGACTTTCCCATGGTTGGCACATATTGCTGTGGACTTCGTTCGCTCGCTTTGAGCTAAACATGGATGTGTCGTAGCTGGTAGTCGTCCGCCTTCTTTGCTATTGTATACGCCTGCATCTTTTGGCATACTTGCGGATCACGCATTGAGGGGAGCCGTATTTTCTTGAGGAATATTGAAGCGACGCAGCTTCTCTCTCGGTGTATGTAGCGCAAGAGAAGAGCAATACAATTTACTTCCATCATGCAATGTTTTCACTTTGTGTAAGCGTCTCAGATGGACTATAAGCGACTCGGGAGAGTGGCATTACTTTGGCCTTTAACGGTTATAAGCCCGGATGATAAAGTGGTTAGCGATGCCATTCTGCAGGTATCCGCTACTAGGTTGATTCACTTGATTCAAGAGGGGGCCGAGTGGATCAGTCATTACGGGAATTATATTAGCACCGCAACCTTCGCCTAAGGAGTAAGACTTGATTCGCTTCGAGCAAAAGAAAAGGCATTTGCTTCGAGATTATATTGATAAGATGCACATGTCTTGGCCCGATCAGATCCGGGAGTAAACAACGTCCCGGGCCACGGGCTCATCATTCACTGTTTTTCTCTGGCAGCTAACTACACTCAATACACAGTGTGTCAGATGGATTATAGGTCTGGAAAGCCATTCGCAAGAGTGGCGTAACTTCTGACATTCGACAAAATCTCTTTTGAGCCTCTGATGTAGATAAATCAAAACTTTGGCGAGTCGTGGTGAGATTTTGCACTTGAGACTCAACAAGCTATTCACCTTGCATGTCATTGGTCCTTCCTATGTTCGTCTATCCAAACACTTGCTTTCGCAAAATGATTTCAAGCGTCCAGACTTGATACATCCGTCAACGAATTCAATGCAACCTAAGTTTTCAGAAACCTGGTGGCTGCTATTCAGACTACGCAATCAACACCATCCACAATCCAGTTGGTATCTTCATTCGCTGTCCTCCAACCTTCGATCATCATGTCAGACATCAAGAATTGCTTTTCAGAGACTGCAACGAGTCCAACAGCTACCCCAGATACTAATGGAGATAAGCTGAAGCTCACTCCGTAAGTCCTTCATCTCGCGATTCGAAGCGCGATGCACTGACCAATGTACAGGGAGGCTTTTGGCGAAGTCATCGAGATCATCATAGGCTCCAGCAAGACAAAATTCATCGCTATAAAACAGGTCATATGCGCCAGATCGAAGTTCGTCGAGACTGCTTGCAGCGAGCGTTGGGAGTCTGGGCGTACTGGTACAATCACCTTGGAGGATCAAGACCCTGCTATTTTCTCGATCTGGATGTCATGGCTATGGTTTGGGAGTATTGATAACGCCGCCAGCTTGATTGACCTCAATCCGACGGACAAGTCCCAAAAGGAGCAACCTCAGCTAGATCAGTGGGAACAATTAGCAGAATGCTACGTACTGGGCGACTTTCTACAGGCTCCTGAGTTCTGCAATGCGATTATGGATAGTATGTTGAAGAATGCGGAATATTACTCCAGGGAATTCAGAAAGCTTAGTGGTACAGATAGGCAAGACATTGAATACATCTGGACCAATACCGTCGCAGGCTCACCTCTTCGACGACTTGTGTTGGACAACGCTGCAGACTTTCAGGCTAATATGGATAATCTTAAAGATTCCCCTCCTAGCTACGGACTTCAGCAATATTTCTTCGACCTAGCCAGCTTAGTAACCAGCAATCGTGTTCAGCAGGTGACGGCTTTGAAACCATGGAAGAAAGATATTTGTGCGACCTATCATCATCATCCTGGAAAGCCAGAAGGGTACGCATGCATCTAGAATGATCAGTAAGTTTCCAAAACCGGCCTCATAAATACGAGATTGATGCTCACGTAGATTCAATCTATAGTAGGCACATCACTGCAGTGGACATGGCATAGGTGCAAGGCTCTGGTATTTCGAAAGTCAGTTACCTAGACTGATGCTGTGGGAGGGAGGGTAATCTCATCTCGTAACAGGTTTTGATCTGGACATATGCATGTTACTAGCTCTGTATGGCAAGTCATGGATCATACTGGATAGATTACTAGCGTTCTTCATCAATTCAACCTCTATTACGAAGGCAGGTGGTTCCACTCACATCCTAAGCGATATATTTCCAATTGCGAGATTAGATGTAGTGTCACGATTTAGTCGCTGTAGCAATTGCCTTATCCAAGCCTGCTGTCCGTGTCATCCCATCCCAGAGATTTGAGCCATCAAGCTATCTTTGAGCGTAACTTCTCGACCTCATAGATCCATGGAAATGAGCTTACCCTCCTCACCTACACGTACTGATCTAGAGTATGGCCAATGACTCTTCCACCAAATTGCCATCAAATATTTTCACTTTAGCGAATATAGGGGTATTTCGGCGCGTTCATAGCTCGTAGACCTAGCTCAAGAGCTTTGTACTGAGAGCCGAGTGCTACCTTGGCCCATACGGGAGATCCTGAACCACTTTTGCCATGTTTAAACAGTTCAACTCGTGCCAATGGTCTCGCATACGGCGCCACCGACAAGTTGTCCAGGTAGTCAATCCAAGCAAGGTGCTAGTCGGTCAAACGAGACCTTCTCAGACGTCGTCGAGATAATCAAACTCATCGGCTTACCAAGACTGGGTTCCTTACTAACACAGCAGTGATCTGTGCCCACTTATAATTCCTTTCGAAGCGGCTTGTAGTGAGCGATGGAGATCAGGTTTGAATCGATGGTGACTCCAGAGGATCAAGATCCGGGAATCTTTAAGATCTTCAATGGAGCTCAAGCGAGAATGAGCTACTTTTAAGAGACATTGAACACTGACGGCTCGCCGTGGAGTCTCGTAGGGAACTGTGGATATAGCTAGCGAGAATGTTATATTCTGAGTGACTCAGTACAAGCTTTGAACTTCAAGACGCTTGACTAGTGGTACTTATACGTGTTGTTTTGATAATTAGCTATAAAAGTAAATACTTCGTAGCTTAGGTGCGAGTCCAACTAACCTGAAGCTTGCATTCTCTCTTCTATTCACACGAGCTGGGTTTCTCTTGCCTTACGTCCCGGCATATAAGGAAATATCACTAACGAAGAACTTCTCGTATCAGCGACGGAGGAGCCTGGCAGGGCCCTCCCATATTGGAGGTCACTTGTTGTGAACCGAGCTCTTAGCGCGCTCCCTTATAACTCGAAATAAGCAAATTGAAATTTACCGCAGCACGGAAGGCGCCCACTTGGCTTGGTGGTTAAGACAAACTGTTGCTGTAAGGATAAGGATAATAGGTTATATTGGCCGTACGGTATGGGCTAGACACGTAGACGTCCTTCGGGATGTCGAAGTCTTTTGCACATTTTATATTTTGATACACTCTTTGGTGAGACTTTCTACATGCGGTAGCATTGATCTCTTGATCGAAGACTATGGATTCTGTGGATAGTATTATAACATTGGTGGAACAATGACGAGATCATTTCGACAGGCATGGTACCTTGACACCCTGATCGACTATGCGCGAGCTTATGATACACCAAGTTGCAGGCTTCGCTTTTTGCTGCCAACTAGAGTCAGAGCCAGTATGCAGGGAGATTCAAGAGTGTATATCTGTTCTAAGCGCAGTGCTTAGGAAATCTGCAGGAACAGCATATGCCACAGCCAGCCTGGGAGATAGATCATTGCATATTCAATGAGCATTCCGACAAGCCAGAAGGAGATTCTGCACAAAGAAGTAAAGGTGCAAGTCTACAACTTTTGAAGCTGATACGTAGACTGACATTGATTCATGTTGCAATGCGTCTAGCAACCCGTCTCAAACCACAGAAAGAGGATCATATCCAAAGATTAAAAGATATGGTGGCCTTCACCGTTCATCTCATGGAGAAAGGATGGTCGCCAAGTAGATACCGGTATTATGTACTCCATATTCTTCAATACTGATAATCCTGTTCGCATCGATTCCTTCATCATTCTTGTGCTCAGGAGCTCTACCCAGTGTGTCAGGCCCTTAGTTTAAGACAATAGAAGGAACAGACCTCTCGGTATTTCCACTCTCATGGTGGACTTCACCATCTGTAAATCAAGCTGCTCTTCACCTTTGGGCTCAGGTACCCCAATGTTTAGTTTCCCGAACTGACCCATCACCTTGTTATAAGCAGAAGTGTCCACCCTACAAGATACGATCTCCTTTCTTCCACATCGTGGACATCGTGTTGCTCCCCACTTCCCCCACGTCGCCTTTCTCAGCCCCCGAAGAGAGCGACAACCTATAGCCAGAGAACTTGAGCTATTTGACTTTCGGACTTCACTTCGAGCTATCAACCATGTCAGACACCGACAGTCCACCACTCAAGAAGCATGAACGCTCTTCGACCAGTCCAGACCGTGAGCAGGAGAGCGCTGAAGGCTTAAAATTCTCTATGTATGTAATCTTGCTAGCTCTCGTACCAGTGATGCTAATAATTGTTACAGCGAGGCTTTCAGTGATGTTGTTGAGGTCAACGTAGGCTCTAGCAAGACCAAGTTCATCGCCTATGCACACCAGCTATGCTCAGTTTCGACGTTCTTCAAAGCAGCATGCAACGAGCGCTGGGAGTCAGGACGTACTCGCAGTGTCTGGGTAAAAGACTACACTCCAGACGCTTTCTCGATCTTCATGAGTTGGCTATTGACTGGCAAGTTTTCAAACACTACGACGTTCATCGTTCTCCCTCAATCGACTACAGAGGAACTTCTGAGTAAACAATGGCATCAACTAGCTCGATGCTACATTATGGGTGATTTCCTTCAAGCAGCCGACTTTCAGAACGATATCATTGATGCTTTACTGGTCAATCAGAAACGCATGGTTCACGATTTTAACAAGGTTGGTGGAACAGAACCGTCAAAGATCAAGCTAGTATGGGCAAATACACCTCCTAATTCACCCCTCAGAGAAATAGTACTTCAACACGTGGTTGGCTTCAGTGGTGGTCATGGGCTGGAGAATGAGCCTGTTAGTTTTGAGCTCCAGGAATACCTCAGTGAACTGGTGGCCAAGTTCATCAAGACTCGCCTGGACAACACGAAACCAACCTACCCGTGGGAGAACGTCTGCAATTTTCATGTCCATCCATGCAAGCCAAAAGGATATTCGTGCAGCAATAATTGCTCAGTAGTTGAATGATCAATAACTGCTCCATGAGACAACTAGTTTACCAGGCTAGTTCTGTCTCAGCCCTGGGAATTTCAAGCAGCAATTGTTGGGAAACGGAAGTTGCATTCTTCGAATTCATGATGAGAGGTTCTCAGGCTTGAAATTGCGACTCGGTAATTCTGGAAAACATTAGAGTCGATCATGGCTTGTAAGCAACTGGTTCATAGCCTCCTGCTCAGAAAGGAATTTGCGTGGATATAGCCATTGCGATCAGAGAGAATTTAATAGTCCGAAACCAAGTTGTTTTTTCAGATCTTTGTTCCGCTTAAACATCCCAAGGACAAACAGTTTTGAGATTTCAAGCGTTTGATGTCACTGTTTGCTTAATGTGACTCCTTAGACAATTCACCATTGTCTTTGTCCTGAATTACCCCTTACCTCTATTAAAAGCTATTTCCACCCTTCGCAACCTCAATTTGAAGTTGAGACCTCCTTCTTCCAACAGAAATTTTACAGCTTCGTATAGAAAATCTCTCAGTCTAAGTTACCTATCAGTCAATCCGAGGGAAAACAAACCAGCAATCATGGAGCATCAATCTAAGTCTGACAGCCAAACCAAAGATGCCGCCAATACAGGTAAGATCAGTGGGTCTGATTTTCGAAGAGTAACACTTTGGAACATCGTGGGAGAGCGTAATCCACATGAGGCAACTGGTCGTGGTAGTATAGTCCCGCATGAGACATCCAGATTATCGAGGTATGTAGAGCAACAGCTTTCGACCCAGCAAACTTTGTGCAATGGTGCTAAGTTCATTTCCAGCAAGGACTATGATGACATCGTCGAAATCATTGTCGGAGTAAATAAGACCAAGTTCAGAGTCCATGCTTACAAGCTGAGTCAAGCATCAAACTTCTTCAAGGCAGCTTGCAGCTCTCTTTGGGAATGCGGTCGAACCAGAACAATCACACTGGACGACCAAGACCCCGGCATTTTTGCGATCTTCATATCCTGGCTCTTGAATGAGACCTTCAACAAGACCGAATCGTTCGTGGATCTGGATCTGGAAGGCGAAGCTCGGAAATGGACGGCTATGCAGCAGTGGACTCAACTATGCTATTGCTATTTCCTAGGCGACTTTCTGCAATCTGATGGCTTCAAGAATCAGGTTGTCAATTACTTGTTGTTAAACAAGCGACTACAGGCGGAGGAGACGAAAACCGTCAGTGGCACGAGACCAAAGGACATCAAGCTGGTTTGGGCCAACACGGTCTCCGGTTCGCCACTTCGACGTATGATACTAGATCATAGCGTGGTGTCTGGTTGCACCAAGCAGCTCGAAAGTCAGGCCCCTTGTACGGAATTCCACGAGTACTTGTGCGAACTGATGGCACTTTTCGTGGAGAGGCGGAAGCAAGCCAAGAAGGGTCTGAAGCCATGGCAACAAGACAAATGCTTCTATCATGAGAGCATATGAAAGATCGACTTGATCTTCAAGCTGATTAACCAGCGACTTTTTGTCAAGGCGTTGCTATGATACCTGTAATATAGACAGCAGTCGGAATGAAGGACGTGGTAGAGGCGAGGTGCAGATCTTCTTGATGTACCATATTCTGGTCAATGTGCGCCTTGAAGATATATCATGCGGGGGGAAATGGAATCCATCCTGGCAACTGTGACTTTCATTCCGTTACGAGCTTTTCGCTTTCTGTGCA
>Ga0068631_100405_pt1 | contig 17064 bp, 12 predicted proteins | sample InSIn5gowninarea_2_FD_77434 | JGI IMG/M metagenome (GOLD analysis project Ga0068631, IMG submission 77434) | Clean room microbial communities from NASA Spacecraft Assembly Facility at Jet Propulsion Laboratory, Pasadena, California, USA -... ...
CCAATACGTGCCTAATTTGCCCGTCCCGTCATTCGGGAGATTCGGGTTTCGACGCGCGGAGCTAGCCCAGGTATATAGGTTATTTATCTGCACCGCGTCTTCGGGATAGAGGAGGGTATGGAACCCTGCTTCTGTTTCATTTGGATACGCTGCATCTTCGATGGTGGTGGTTGAAATGGGAGCGGGACGTAAACGCCCTGCTTTCAGCAAGCGTTGTGTTTCGCTTGTTTCCCAGTCTCGCATTACTTTGGGGGACGGGAGGTCGAGGCGCCCGGACCATAGACGGGATAGGACTGCGGCTTGGTTTTCGGCGAGGGGGAAGGGAATGATTTTTAGGTTTAGCGTGGGTAAAGCGAGGGTTGGGTAAGGGATGGAGAGGAAGTGTTGGTAGACGGCGTGGGTGCGGAGGCCGGTTGTCGTTAGTGAGAGGGAGGAGCGGGAGGTTGAGGTGTTTTTGTGGTGGGCGTTGTGGGAGTGCTTGTTGGGAGAGGTGGGGCTATTTGAGGGTGTTGATGTTGTTGATGTTGGTGAAGCTTCGCTTGAGACTGAGGTCGAGCATGATGAGCTCGACTGGGATGGAGGTGAGGAGATGAATGGGAATGAGTAGAAGTATCCTGTCGCGAAGATGATGGCGTCTAGATTGTCGGTAATCTGGCCATCTTTAGATCTGACTGAGCGATGGTGGTCTGCGTCAACTAGAAATTCCACAATTTCTGGGATATCTTTTCGCCATTGTGGTCCGGTACCTGAGGGTGCGAGTTGGCTTGCGCTTCTTGATACTAGGTATACTGGATTCTGTGCGTATGGTGCTATTTGTCCGGCTATGTCGAGTCCTGATGCTGAGTTGCCGATGACCATAACACGCTGGTTCTTGAAATCTTCTGGTCGACGGTAGGCTTTTGAATGGATGATGGTATTGGGGTATTTTTTGTTCCAGGCTGCTATGCCTGGTATGTCAGGAACGTGAGGGACGGTGTAATGGCCATTGGCAACTACTACTGCATCGTAGAGAGCTTGGGTAGTGGCGGATGTTGTGAGGTCTCTCGTGGTAATGTACCATTTGTGTTGAGATAGAGGTGAGTCTGATGTAGCATGTTTTTCCTGGTGAAGTTGCACATCTATGACTTGAGTATGGAAATGTATTAGATGTCGGACTGGAGCAGCGTATTCTTCCAGGTATTCCAGTACATCGGCGTGACCGGGATATAGTGGTAGGGTGGCGGAAAAGGGGGCGTCCGAAAAAGCCATCATCGTTTTGGGAATGTTGGTCTCGAGATAGTCATATAGGGGACTTTCAAACTCAAGAGAGTCCTCATTGTTGCTGCCATACTGTTTAGCATGATTATTGACATGTCCGGATTGTTCTTGAGAATTGAATCCGTTAGCTAATCTGGATCCTGCTCCATATGATGGGTTTGTTTGTGGTATGGGAATCTGTCTCGATTTTATGGGCTCGGATAGATTCCATATGCCACCAGCATTATCTCTCTGCTCAAAAACATCGATTGTCTGAAAGGCATTCTCTGCTACTAGGTACTTGGCGCATGCTACGCCTGTCGGGCCAGCCCCAATGATAGCAATCCGTTGTATGCCCGTCATGTAGAGTCAGTGGTTGTGGGCTGCTATACGCTAAGCTCACGAAAACGATGGCCAGGAGTAACGTGAGACAAATCTGATTACGCCAGATGAACAATATTGGCACAAGAGGAGGCTCAATGGAATTATGTATTCGTAACAGCTTCGAGGGAGCGAATACAATATACATGGAGAAGCAGAGAAGTGCGTAGATGATGCAATCGTCAAGATTGCCGCGCATGCTTGAAGTCTGTGATGAATTTTCTGAGCTTGCCGAAAGGCTCAGCGGCAGGTGATTTGGCTGGAGTGAAGCAGTTTATATACTTCCCTTGGGTTTGACTCATTGCTCACCACAGATCTTTAGCTAAGGACAACTTGAACCTTCCGGCTGAGGCAAGAGAGTGCCAGTGAGTGACGGCAATAGTTTCCATAACTTTGGATGCAAGTCAGTGACGCGATCTCACTTATTGGCGCCAGAAACATTCTGGACCAGACAGACCATACCGTGGCATGTAGAAATCTCAGATTCCGTCAACAGGCTGCATATACATTCGGTCAATGTGCCAGAGACTGAGATTTGGACTAACTGTCATCTACATCTTGCTGCAGTGCCCAAGTGTGATTGACCGATCAGAAAGAGGCTCAGCGGGAGGAACAATTTAAGCTCATTGCTAACGGATCGGTATACCTGCCTTTTATGACCGATCATAACGCGATCAATTGACATTCCAAACGCCTCGAAGGTACTTGACCATCCCAGCATACCCTTACCATGCAACTTTTACTGACCATGCAGGTGTCATTGGTGGTTGCTTGCTCTGCTCGAGTAAGATGAAGAGAACGCTTTCCAACAGACGCTCGAGTACCGTTGTAGACCACCGTTCCGCAAAAAGACAGAAGACCTACTCAACTCGGGATATTACTTGGGAGGAACAACGAACGCTAGGTGCTGACTTTGCTAAAGTCGGCGAAGGCAGCTGGCCAGTATTGACGATTATTGCTGAGAAGGGAAAGAAGAAGCACCTCATCGAATATCTGATAGAGTGGAAGCCGCATCCAGAGACCGGGGAGGAATTCGAACCACAGTGGCTGTCTCACCTGAATGTTGCCGACGATTTGATCAGAGATTGGAAGCGCCAGAAGAGTATATTGGAACAAGAAGTACCACGGCAGGTCGACACGACTGTGACAGCGCGTCGCAGAAGAAATCGCCGTATCATCACGGACTCTTCTGGGGACGCTACTCAAGATATACAAGACCAGAGTGATGTTTCCTTGACTCCTCCGAGTCTCGAAAGTCGCGGTTCCTCCGTGTCTGCTGTAGAGATATCGGAAACTCAGGATCCTGCTATCGCTGAGCCTATAACAGTCAAGCTGCCACCCTTACCTAACGACAAAGCAGATTACGAGACTCTTCGGACAAGCCAATTGAGTCCATCGACCGTCAATTTTGACTTGACCTCACCCCCAAGTCGAATCCCCATTACTTCGAGCCAGTCAAACCCAACCGCCGACAACGTGAACAGCTCTTCTACTCGACCCTCACGAGCTGCGAATAGTCAGTATACCAGCAAGACCCTTAACTCGGAAGCTATTAGCCCACAATCTCACTTCACCGACTCAAGTCCTTCGACTAGTTTGACAAATCCGAGACCAAGATCAAAGCTAGGCAAATTCATTCACTCTGCCCAAGGAGGTGTCGATCAGCTAGAGTCACCTTCTCAACAATCCCTCCATTTGATTACTCAATTACCATTGACGGACGATACGTCTGCTATCGGTATTGGTCAAACTCCACTCTCTTCGTCGAAATCCAGGAAGCGGTCCGTTCGTCTTTCATCGCCATTTGAGCCAGCGCGCAGCCCCTTGGTTCCTAACAGCGATAGTCTTGTATCTCTAGCCAACGGCTCGCTGGGTTTCATAGAACCCACCAACCACCAGAGTTTGAAGCACTTGCCTTCTGCCTCGTCCGGCTCCGCCGACAGACGATCACCTCGAAATCCCTCGAGGCTGGTTGAGCTCAATACCGAGTCACTAACACTCCAAAGCTCGGGACCGCTAGCAACCATGGCTACTCCTAGTCTTGAAGCAGTCCTCAATGAAACAGTGACAAACCAGATGACATTACCTCTTCCGAATCATGTCCAGCAAGCAGACGACGTGTCTACAGGGGGGTCTTTATTCGAAACTGCCAATGATATCCCTCTGATCACCAGTGGACAACTGGACCCAGGCTCAATGGTTATCCATGAATCTATTGAGGAGGAACCGTTATCATCCGCCGATACATCTCAATTATCAGATTCCAAGGCGAATTCAAGCCAAGAATCGTTGAACAATGAACGTCAAGTTGAGACAGTAGACGGGATTATGATTCCTACATTGCCAATATTAGGACCCAACGAATATGCACTTCCGTTGCCAGCAGAGGGCAAGGTTAAGTCGGCTTACGATGAAATCATCAAATTGAAGAAGAAATCAATTCTCAAATTTATCCAACGGAAGGGCTCACCAGGCACGTCTGAAATCTCGAGCAAGAAGACAACAGAACGAAATGAGATGCAGGAAATGCTACGCAGGCTGAATGATACTGTGACCCACTTCGACCTTGGTTTGGGAATGCAGACCCAATATTCAGTGAATTCTCAAGAGAATGCTGCCTACGCTGACTATGCAGGGTCCAAGTTTGTGATGCTTGGCTACCTCATTGATCAATTCAAGGACAAAGATTGCTCCATGGCAATCTTCTCTCAGCAAGGAGAATTACAAGATTTGCTGTCAAGCTATCTTAGGATGAAGCACATCACCGTACATCGTCCTGACCGATCTGCGGAGAATGGTGCCAGTCGAACATCATCGAATTTCACGGTAGAATTGTTTTCGTCCTATTCCGGTGAAAGCCATTCCCTTCAGCGAAAGCCTGCTCTCATCATGGCCTTTGACGTTTCTTTCTCGGCGGCTGACCCTCAAGTCAAGGCGTTGCAGCAACAGTTTGGCAACGACATTCCCGTCATTCATCTCCTTGTCATAAACTCGTCAGAGCATGTGGAGCGATGTGTTCCAGAAGCATTGACTTCAAACATCCGCTTGAAAGTGGTGGTTAGAACGACTTACTTGGCAGCTCCAAGCTTGGGTGGTGAAATAACTTATGTCCCAGATGAGTCAGATCAACCGGCTGATGGACGACCGATGGATATGTCTGACCTTCAGCGTGCGGTACGCAAGAGCCCAGAAAGACGAATGGCGCTTATTGCAGACATTCTTGCAGATGCTGCATTGAATGGAGATTTTGTAGAGAAATGGGATATTGGTGGAATGCCCGAACTCAAGCTTGCACCGTTCGAAACACCATTCAGGGTAAGTCGAGCTGCTTCGAGAACGCCGCAGCCACGGACACCCAGAGCACTAACTCCACTTTCTCGAGCAATTACTCCCATGGGTCGAAAACGACTTCTCGAAGTTGAGGGTGAGAACGGTACTAAGAGACAGCGACTCACTCCTATGGGGGATGGCGCCTCGGACATTCGATCTCAAAATATTACTTCCGAGGAATTCGCACATGCACGCAAACAGATATCCGATTTAACGGCAGAGCTGGCCGGTAGAAAGACTGCTCTTGCTGTGGCAGAGCAAAAGCAAATCTCAGCAGAACTGAAAGCAGTTGATTGGGAGCAGAGTCTTGGCGAGTTGCAGCGACGTTACGAGAAACATACTTCAGAGACCAAGCAACTACGAAGAGAGAACAAGAAGCTCAACCAGACCGTAACTGCCATGAAAGAACGAGACGAGAAATCGTTGAACGAGAAGATTGATTTGAGACGTCAAATAACAGAGCTAAAGTCACAGCTATCAAGTGCTCGTGACGACCTCAAATCAGCCGGTGGCGACATTGCCGCCCTCGAAGAAGCACGCGAAGAATCAAGAAACGCTAGCGCAAAAGTAGCAGCCATAGAAAAGACACTCAACAATACCAAGACAGATCTCGAGTTCACTCGTGAACGATACCAAGACGCATCCCGGAAAGCAGCCGACTCAGCAACGGAGATCAAAACTCTAGAATCAGAAATGGACAAGCTCAAACTCGCAGCAAACGACAGCAAGAGATCTCTCAAAGCAATGAATTACCAGACCAGTCTGCAGAAAGCATACGAACGAGCCGAACAATTCAAGTTAGAAGTCAAGAATCGCGATGCCGTGATCAAGAAGTTACAGGATGAAAACGCGGCTCTGAAGACGAGGAGAGGCGTGCAGACTAGAGGTAGTAGTGTACAACCTGTTAGTAGTCCAGGTCCACGAAGTCGACAAGCGAGTCCTGCTCCTGGTCATCTTTTGCCGCATTCTGGGTCGAGGGCGAGTGCGCTTCGGCATGAGCGTTGACGGATGGTAGATTCCTGTACTCTGAAGCAGTATTGCCGATCCCGGTCGTATTGGGTAGATTAGAGCAAGAAACACATATTTTAGATTAGTACCTCATGTGATTACGGAGGGACACCGTTCCTTTCCCGGATACGTAGATGGTGTCTACGTTTTAATGTATAGTTGATTATACGTCGTTATTGATGGCGATAGTGGTGCTGGTGGTAGCAATGGTGGTGGAACAAGACAGAACTTTCACTGTAGTTCTAGAGGAGCTGAAATCCAGTTTAGTCATAGATAGTCATTACATTGCAACAAGTTTCCTTTCTCTGAAGGATGTTGTCCAAATTCAACTATGGTGGGTTTGCCAGTGACAGTACCTGCACTATACTAGTGGGATTCACCCCTGGTCCTCGAGGGTTTACTCCCGGTCCCTCGGGCTTTTACTGCTGCTGACAGCGGTTCCAGGCCTGGACCTTCTTACCTGTCGATCAGAACGATATGCAAAATGCATGGAAGTGGAGAATAGACGTACATTACCATCTGGTGATTGGGCGAATAATTGATGGTCCCAGTCAGCAAAAAAAACGAGAATGAACAATGACCACCACCCATTCGCCCGAAACAAGCTTCCGGGAAGTGCCAGTGGTCTGACGAAACTTGTCTACAATAGTCTTGTGATCGACGAGACTACTGTACCAGTAGCAAATGCATCCGGAAGGATTTGCACAAAATTGTCCTTGACATGGCTTCTGTACAGACCGAGATTGATGCGTCGGACAGAAGTAGCTTAGCCTCGATTGTGGGTGCTGTGCTTGCCTGGTACCTGATCCCGATAGAATGGAACTTTCCGATAATTCCTCCAGGACTGGACGTTGTCAGGCTCTGAAGCGGCAGTCGCGTATGACGTGGTATTACAGTAAACTTTTCATGCATTACATACCTACTGTACATCTTTTTCATACAGTATATGCCACAATGCATCGAATTTTGTGCTCATACTATTTCATACCTCACCAGATCCCTGGTACGAGGATACATGTACTTACAACGTCTTCTACACAACCCGCCTCCATTTGTCCATATTTACCGTATAGTACGATCTTGATACGGTATGGAGTATTAGTCCCGTCTCCACGGAAGACATAGCCTGTCGCACTTTTTCGGAACTTTACATCAACCCTCTCGTGGTCACAATCCCCTGACACGAGATGCGTCAATCACTTTGCAGAAGGTTCCTGCTCTAAACAGTTTTTCTGCCAACACTGTCCACGAAGGACAATGTGCGGAAAGTACCGTAAACAGCCACTTGTTGATCTTCATTGTTAAAGTCAAAAGGTATGGGGCGTGAGTCTGGCCATTCGAAATTGCGGATGAAGCTAAGGTATCGCCCTTCTGGCCGTGGGGTACTATCCATTTGATTGGCAGAATAACTCACGAGATCACAACCATGGAATGATCTACAGTGCAGTAAACCATTTGGGTGGTCTGAGCAGAGTTCCAAAGGCTGGCTAGCAACGGGCTTTTTAAACAATATTGTAAGTTTAGCCAAATGTATCCCCTGTGACTTGTACTAACAATCGGGTTGTCCCTGATCGACGTACAGGGATGATTCTAGCTTACACGCTAAAGAACTTACGATGTGTGGATTTTTGTACATTCAAAGTCAGACATGCTCCGCACTATACGAGTTCAGGCGTCATACGGAGCTCCGTACAGTACTTGAGACGAGCAAGGAGACTTTCAGGAAGTGGCAGGGACACACGGAAGACATGTCCGAGCAAGACTGCTAAGGTATCAGTCACTCACCACGAATCTGATTACATATCAGCCTCCAAGATCTAATCAGCGCTATTTCCCCAGTCGGGCCTACAATGAGCAATTTGGCCCAGCCAGGACTAGTCAGGGATGTGAGCAGCATGCGGGCTGCGGGCCGTTGGTGGTGTCGTCTTCCTTGTTGCGCTATAACTCAACGGCAGTTACTGCTTGGCTTAGTGTAGGATTTGCAGGCGCCGAGTTTTTTGGTCGATCACTACCAGCGTGCGAAAGTGTACGAGATATATCGCCTGCGATCGCGTCGTCCTGCCCTTAATCTTGTCCATATTCTCTGACGTTGCGACTGGTACACCACTCATTGAGATTCAAAGCCTTCCAGTATGAAGCTCTTCCATGGTATTGTACTGTGTTTGATGTTGTTGTACACATCGGCCCTGGCTCTGGATGCTGTACAGAGCTACCCTGATTGTGCTGTGAGTCAGTAGTGATATCAACAATGTCATACTTACTGACCATCATAGCTCGGATGTTTGACTGAATACATACCGCAGTCCGGGTGTTCAGCTACCAATACAACCTGCCTATGTACAGCTACAAGACTACAGACACAACTCACAGCATGTGTTGTGGCCAACTGTTCAGTCAAGCAAGCTTTAGGTAAGACATGAGCAGTGCGCCATTAGGCGGGTTTCGTACTAACCTTCAAACAGTCACAGAAAACGTTACAGCAACAACTTGTGCTTGGCCAGTTAGAGATGAATCAGCATCATTGCGAAACATTTCCATCCCTCTAGCTGTAATAGCCAGCATATTCGTCGCGGCCAGGCTCGTTGCTCGAATTCCTGTTCTGACAGGTTCATCGTTCAAAGCAGATGACTGGATGATCTTAGCCTCATGGGCACTGGCAATGGCATTCACAATCCTATTGGCCATGTTAAGCTATTCAGGCCTTGGAAGAAATGTCTGGACCTTGACTCCTCACGACATCACCAAAACGCTCCAGCTATTCACTGCTCTTGAAAAAGTATACATTCCATGCATCTGGTTCACCAAGATCAGCATTCTTCTGTTATACCTTCGATTATTCCCGGATCCAAAATTGAGACGAAACATCAAGATCGGACTCGGATTGTGTTCGATTACTGTCTTCGCTCTGTTCTGGGCTTGTGTCTTCAAGTGTTGGCCTATCAGCTTCGCCTGGAACTACTGGGATGGAGAGCACAAAGGCAAATGTACAAGTGAGGCCGCTCAAGGTTGGGCAAACTCTTTCTTGAACATGTTTGCCGATATTGTGGTTTTATTACTTCCGTTGCCAACTATCTGGAAGCTGAACCTGTCAACAGAGAAGAGGATGGCCATCATGGCCATGTTCAGTGTTGGTTTATTGTAAGTTGGAACCTCATCCCCCGTCTTGTATTCTATTATACTGATACGAAGTCCACAGTGTTACTATAGTAAGCATGGTCCGTTTAAAAACGATGAAGTATTTCACCTTCAGCACAAACGCCACATGTAAGGCTACCTACCTACTCCAATACACACACACACACACACACACACACACACACACACACTCCCAGCCCACTCAATGTATACTGACTTTGATTACCTACCTAGGGGATTTCGTCCAACTCGCACTATGGTCAGCTCTCGAGATCTACGTCGGCATCATATGTGTCTGCATGCCCGGCATGCGTGCCCTGTACACACGAATCTTCCGAGGCAGAAGAAAATGGGAGCAGACCGGTGACGATGATAACAGCCATGACTACAATCCGACAGCAACAAACAACACTAATCAAACCACCACAAGCAGGCTGGGGGAGAATTCCGACTCAGGACACAGCTCAAGGGGTTCTGGGTCAGGCTTGATGAAGCATCAACCAATTCTAATCAGCAAGAAGCATGACTTCGAGCTCTCGGTGACTGAGAGTGAGTCGACTGAAGATCTAACCACAGGGAAAGAGCAGAAAGAAAACTTGAAGAGGTTTGTGTAATGTAAACGGGGTGACGTACAGTACCTTATGTACGAACAGCAGAACATGTATTATATACCTACCTACCTAACCTATGATTAATGAGCATAATGTAACCACCTATACAGTCCATACACACCTACTTATATTCATAAAAACATCTTGAACCATCTCGTTGCCTCTGTACGTACATTACAAGTCATTCCTTTCTAGTCTCGAGTACTCTGTACTTCTTAGCGCCCCTCGGCCATCAGCTACCGTACCGTTTATCAATACGAGGATAACAAGTTCGGCTCAGAGATCTTACTCTTCTGTACAGCAGATAGCTTAGTTATAGATATGTAGGTTCTGAGTTCTATATCGTGTTCGCTTCTTCGAGTCTCCTTCGCCCTGTACTCGTCTTCTCTTTTACTTTTTCTGAACCTTTGTGCGTGTCGAAAACTTGTCCCTTTTGAATTCTACGAGATCAACCACATACATTAAGGATCTTTCTTTTTTGTGTGTCTAATCTCCCTCGAAATATGATCGCATACATTATGGAATCACTAAAGTAATATTTCTACGGTAGAAATATTTCTACTGTACGTATTTTCTACTATAAATCTATGATGGAACTCGTTACTATCGTACTTTGAAAATATTGTTGGCTCGCTATGGTGTGTAACACTTTTATAGTAGGTTAAACTCTCAATGCTGTCTATTTATATATATTTATATATGTATGTGTGTGTATGGAACCAGCTTAGGTACCTAGATTACTTAACATACTTATATGCTTAACCAATCACCAACGAAACCTTCCAGTAGAGGCACAAGCCCAAAACATCGTCAATACTCATCCAATCATACACAAATACCTCCCATTCGAAACACCGATCCAACAATTCACTGTCACCTATTCAGGAGATCCCGCCCTAGACATCCCACTAGACTCAAGAAGTCCCGCTGTCATCCCAGCCGCATCGAACCGCACATGGCCCTTCTCCAATCTTGCCATTTCCACATCCTTCTCCGCGTTAACCGCAAGTTCATATCTCCGGTACTCGGCATCGATCCTTGCGTATTCCAGCCTGTTTTTGTCGTTATTGTACCGCAAAAAGATAGCCGTTAGAACAGATGCAAGAGCTCCAACAGCCAAGGCTGTGAGGAAGCGCCCTCGTGTGTGTTCTAGGATGACTGGAACAAGTGATAGACCTAATAAAAATGAGAGTCGCCAGACACTGGACTCTTGTCGTGGTTGTACGATAGTCGTGCTTGCTGTTGTCTGCTGTTGTTGTGGAGTAGTGGTAATTAGGCAAATAAATAGGCCTGAGAGACAGTGGGCGAAGAAGGTGGTGGTAGGTTGGGAAGGGGATGAGGATGAGAATGTGTTCAAGCTCGGCTCGTGCTCGTGCTCATCTTGGTGTTGAGAGACCACAGTAGCGGATCGACGAGGTAGCGGTGGTAGTGTGAGGACATTGTTCGCAAGTGGCGGGAGAGTGGGTGGTGTGGCAGAACACTGGCTCGGAGGGTCATGAGTGATATAGTGCTTTTCTTGATGCAATGTAAAATCTTGTCCGCAGAGCTCTGCGAACCATGTTGAGCATTTTTTGTGCTTTTTCGCAGTCTGTAGAATAGACTTGGTCATTAGTGATTATTTCGATCTCGGGTTGGGGTGTTCAACCTGATACTTGGTACTATGGAAGAGGTTGCCGTATCTTTGATTCTCTCTGAACATTTCACGGAAGCCCATTGTAATGATGATTGTATACACAGTGTCAGTGGAAATTGTGCTGTTGGTAATGGCGGTTGAGCAGCACTGATGGTTGTTCAGGCAACATATTATATACACTCTATCAATAGACTATCTGGATGAGATGGCGGGGTAATGGTGATGTGAGTGAGCGTCTGAAACAGGCTTCCTGCTGGTGTTCCCGACAATAACATGCCTTGTCTCTGCTTAGACACGATGTCTCAGCATACAGCTCAGGGCAACAAAGAAGTGGCATCCACTAAACACCGTTCTGGTGCTGTGAAATAGGAATCTTGGGTACATGTCAGTAGTCATGAAAGACAGCAAAGTATCATGTCCTTGTGAGATCTCAGAAAGATGAACTGTGATGCATGAAGAGTTGGCTAGAATATCGTATCATTCTTGACTGCCACTCCAAGGCTTAGAAGTGCACTAAGGTACATATTCTTACCTAATATACGGCAAGTACCGTAGCTGCTCGGATCTTGTTGTTTCTGGACCCTGTAGTAGTATGATACCCATCGCTTTGTATGTAAGCTCCATTTCCTCAAACATGTCAAGTGAACGAACGTGCAAAACGAATTTTAACTTACCTGTAGGTCGGAGTGAGGAGTTGATTCAACTGTACTTCTGTAGTGTACCTTATGTACATAGGTCCACATCTTTGTGATGCACACGGTCATCTACACTTTCCAGTGCCTCCAAACCACTGCCAACAGGCTAGTCAATCAATAACAGGAGTCCATTCTACCTCACCTCACTTCACCTCACCTCACACAAACTTAAACTCAACATACCTACTACTCTTCAACAACTCCGCCAACTTCTCCCCAGCATACCCCTTGTCCAAATCCTCCTCCAAATCAAACAATCCCTCCGGAAAAGTCGCAAAACTCCGTCCATTAACCGCATCATCAGTCGCACACAAACACGCATACTGTACCACATACTCGACAGGTGACCACATGCCATTCTCCTCAATGAATTTGAAAAACTCATGACCGGTACGAGGGCCGCCGAGAGTCATGGCCGTTGGCGTGTAGCCGGGACATACGACGTTGACGGTGAGGTTGCTGTCTGGATTTTTGGTGGTGATGGCGCGGAGACTGCGGAAGAGGCCGCGGACGCCGAATTTGGAGATGCAGTATTCGCTGGCGGGGTAGTCGATGTAGCCTGCCAGGGAGGCACAGAGGATTAGATTCTTCTTTTTTGTTGGTGGGTGGGGTGGGTCTGATGAGGTAGAGGCGGGAAGGCGGAAGTAGTGTAGGGCTAGCTGTGTTGATTTGATCACGCCGTCCAGGTTTACGTCTACTACACGTGATGATGGTTCGGTAGGATCGTGGTCGAGAGATGGTGGATCATTGTCGGCGGTGTTGGTGATGAAGTTCCCTCCTGTGCCGCCTATGCCAGCGAAAAGAGCTGCTGCATCCAGGGTTTTGCGTGGGCTGAAATTGACGGCGTGTTTGAAGGCGGCGACGGATGAGGACCAGGAGGTTGTGTCGCAGTGGACGTATGTTACTTTGTAGCCTTTGCTGCTTAGGTAGGCAGCGTGTTTGTGGCCGAGGTCGTCTTGCACGTCGGCTAGTGTTACGTAGGCGCCATGTTCGGCGAAGCGGGTTGCTGTTGCTAGACCGAGACCCGAGGCGCCGCCGGTGATGATGATGGATTTGTGGGCGAGGTTGGAGTAGTTGATATTTCGAATTTCTGCCATCTTGGTCGAAGGTTAGGTTGGTAGGTAACTAGATAGCTGCGAAGATGTTCCACAGGAAGAGATGGATTGATGATGAATGTCTGAGTTCTTAAGACCGAACGTCGGGGATGGATTGGTTGCTAGACCTTGCTGATCGAGAGGACTTGTCTGTTGATCTGTCCCGCTTCTCGAAAGACGATTGAACAAGATTTTGATGTTGTTTGTTATGTTTCTTGTATCATGGATCACACAAGCTTACCACATCAATTGCAAAATCTGTCGAGGTATGGAGGGGTGCTTACGAGAAATAAATCAGGCACTCCATACAGTCGGTTGCTAAGCGCAGCCTCGGCAAGGTCAAAGTGAGGAGAGCGTAGTACTGTACTGTATTCCTAGATAGGCAACTTACCCAATTTAGTAGTGCTAGACCGACTGATTGGTCTGTCGAAATAGTGGTTAATCCACTCATCAGTGCGTCTGTCACGAGCGAGACAATATGGATGGCAGCCAGTTATGAACGCATTGTATATGGATGTTTCATGAAGAAGTGGTTGACGGAGACTTGTACTCTAAGCAGAAGATAACGCGAGCTTGTCGTCTATGACAACCACGCTCTATTTGAAAATGCCAACCATCTGTGTTGCCGACCACGACCGTACCTGATTGTATTGGACCCGAGCCGTCTATGTCAGTAGCCAATGTTCCTCGTGTCAAGCGAGCTCCGTTCTGGTACTTCCTAAGGTACCAGTAGACGGCAGCTCCACATTACCATCTGGCAATGCGTCTCGATATGCTGGTGTCGGCGAATAATAACCGTTTGTATGACTGTCAGACGGCGTCGATGAGAATGGTTGCGTATAACCATGTTTCTGCTCGGAAGGCTGTGAGTATTCAGCAGCAGTAGTAGGAGTACCCCGGTTTTTGTATTTCCGTAGTTGTGTAAAAAGGAATGCACAGGCGAGCAGGGCGAGTAGTAGTGGTATACCGAGACCAAGGCCGATGCCAGCATATGCGCCGGTATGACTTGGACAGTTCTGAGCCGCGTGTGCAGAAGTGGATTTCGAGGTTCCGGCTGCCGCGCTGGTGGATGTGGTTGACGCGCTTGATGTAGAACTGGCTGCTGAAGTTGTCGAACTCGAAAGAGAAAGTGCACTTGACACGGCTGCGTTTCGCTGGAGGGTTCCTCCGTTGACGATGAACATCTGGGAGCTGTTGCCACAGGTTGAATAGTCGCAACTGAATTGGTTGTTGTTGTTGCAGGGCCAAACACCGCAGACACTCTGGTATAATGCCCCACCTATGCTCAAAAATTGTGGTTAGCAGAGTTCTGAATGAAACACCTTTGCCAACCCGCTGAAGATTGTGGACGTGGCAATTCTTGCGCTGTTCGAGAGGCGCTGCACTCACTGCTGGTCTTGAGACAATATGCTGGACATGCCGAGTCAGACCAGGTCTTGTCTGTACAAGCACCTCGGTAGGTCGTCATTTCTGTACTGTCCAAGCACAAGCCATTCGAGAAGCAGTAGGCACCCGGCGCACAACATGCTGCCTGTCCAGTTGTTGCGTTACCGCATGGTGTATATCCACTGGCGACACCACCACCATTGGGCCAGTAACATGTCTGGCTAGACATGATTGTTGCGCAAAGAAGAGACCTGGTTAGAACGTCGAAAAAACTGCGATCCGATTGCGCGTAGTCGTTTTTCTTGCCGACAGATTGGAATGTCGTATGTTGAGACTTTCAAGAGGACGTCAGACACGCAGGCAGTACCGACAGCTGGAAACAGCACGGAAAGACTCTAGGAAAGGCGGGACGTAAAGTTTTGGAGATGATGGCAGATTTGTAACAGTCCCATCGACGTTTCGAACCTCGCTTCTGGGTCATACTTTCTTGATTGTGCTGTTGTCCGCCATCATGTTGGAGCGAGGGCTCCGTATCCGCTTTCTAGTGAACCCGGCAAATCAAATCAGTCATATACCGGCAGCGCGCTGGAGTGGCGTCTTTTGATGTAGAACACGTTTTGGAGGGCTGCATGCACACACACCTGCAAGCTGATTGGTGGGCAACCAGCGCCTTGTGGTAAGGCGTCCCAAACTGAAATTGCCTTAGCATCTCGAAGGTCGAAACTCGAAGACTTGAGCATTGTTAACACGAGTACGATGGGTACGTACTGACTTGACTTGTCAGCTTTTCCTTGCTGTCGGTCACACAATCAGGCGAGATGGCTGTAGATTACTGTACCTAGTCAGGGCTTCTACAAGACGAAAGACTGGCAGTGACAGCTTGAAGCAAGAAATGGCACGTGCTCGACCACATCTTTAAGCGACCAGACTAGCAATCTTGGGCTTAAAGCTTGGTCAAAGCTTAAAATCTGATGATCGAAACTGCCAAGACTGCCTTCTTGAGGAGTACTTCAGGCACGAATTCGTGAGCTTGTTTATATATACGTACCTGGGCGAGCCAGGAGCTTCCTGAAGAACCTCAAAAGCATGGAAACCACCATTATGCGAAGCATCCAAGAGTATGCTGAAGGCTCTTCCAGATGGAGTCGCTGCACGTTGCAAGGGATGAGGAGATGCCTTGCAACAACTACTCGTTCTGGCTGCTGCTGGAAGATTAACCGGAGATGGTGAACTCGACTGCCTACACGGTCCAGAATGCGACACTAATAGCACTGCATCCACTGCCAATGCGGCTGCCGATGAGAATCAATGACCCAGGGGCTGCTAATACGCATTTCAAAAGAATAAACTTTTGAAGTCTTTCTTGATATTGATTGCGAACAGGTAAGTTGATGGTTTGTCCGTGTTTGAGGACAAAATAGCTCGAGCAACGTACCATGTCGTCGATTTCTTCTTGACTCACATTGCTAGTCAAATTGCACCACCCCTCGGCCAGCAACTTTGCCGCTCTTCAGCTTCATGACAGCGTCAGAGAACTTATCGAATGGATATGTCTCGATGACTGGTTTCACGAGACCCTATTTGCAGTCAGCGCTGTGGCACTTCATCGTCTTCCCACAATACTGTGCTTACCTGGGCAGCAAATTGGAGTGCCATCCGTACGTCGTTTCTTGTTCCCACAATGGTGCCAGTGACCTTGATGTTCTTACCGATCAACGTAAGCGGATCAACAAGACCCTCCACTTGCGCCGTTGGTGCTGTCACACACAATAGTCAGTAACTTCTCCCCTACCTCTGTCAAAAACAGCCAAGAACCAAAACTTACGAAGACCAATACACATCAAAATGCCCGAAGTCCTTAACATACCCACCGCCCCACGGTATCCCGCCATCGTACTCGCCGTAACAAGCACCCCATGCACCCCCACCCCATCCGCCAACCTCACAACCTCAGCATTAACATCCTTAATCTTCATAAAATCCACAAAATGCTCCGCCCCGATCTTTTTACACATCTCTTCCTTATCACTCCCACCATCAACAGCGATAACCCTCATCCCCATAGCCTTAGCATACATAACGCCCATATGCCCCACTCCACCCCCAGCCCCCACAAAAGCAACCCAATCCCCAGGCTTCAACCCAGCCTCCGTAATCCCCCTATAAATCGTAGCCCCACTACACATAATCGGCGCCGCGACCTCATCACTCACCCCCTCCGGAATCTTCATCACATGCTCCGCCGCACCCAGCACAAACTGCTGATACGTCCCCGGCCGATGCAACCCCGTCTGTAGCGCCGCAGGGCAAAACATCTCCCGATCCGTCGTGCACAACTCACACGAATTACAGCTCGAATAAACAGGCTTCAGCCCAACTCTCATCCCAACCTCCAGGCCTAGATGCGCATCGACTTCTCCTAGCGCCACGATCGTGCCGATGCCCTCGTGGCCAGGGGACTGCACGTTATTGTCGCCCATCTTTGGGAGAGGGAGGTCTTCGAGCATGTAGTGCAGGTCTGAGTAGCATATTCCAGTCACGCTGAGTTTTATGAG